>Ga0209168_10001343_pt1 | contig 19600 bp, 38 predicted proteins | sample Coa_R1_FD_187156 | JGI IMG/M metagenome (GOLD analysis project Ga0209168, IMG submission 187156) | Surface soil microbial communities from Centralia Pennsylvania, which are recovering from an underground coalmine fire - Coalmine... | ecosystem: Environmental > Terrestrial > Soil > Unclassified ...
ACACACTGGCGCACGTACGGTATAACATGATAACTAGACAACTAAATATAACTGTGTTAACATGCGCAAGTGCATAGGTATAACTTACTAATTAACTAGTAGTACGAGGTGCTTCATATGAAGATTGAAATCAAACATCGGCGGAATCTAAGCGTATTGTTCAGCGTTGAAGCTGAATCAATGCGTGATGCTGTGATGAATGCGGTAAAGAGCGGGGCGGACCTGCGCGGGGCGAATCTGAGCGAGGCGGACCTGCGCGAGGCGTACCTGCGCGGGGCGAATCTGAGCGAGGCGGACCTGCGCGAGGCGTACCTGCGCGGGGCGAATCTGAGCGAGGCGGACCTGAGCGAGGCGGACCTGAACGAGGCGGACCTGAGCGAGGCGGACCTGCGCGGGGCGTACCTGCGCGAGGCGGACCTGAGCGGGGCTTATATTGTTATCGGCGCGTTTAAGGCGGTGTTCACAAAGGTAGGTGAGTCATGAACCGCAACGAACTGGTACAGATCGCGCACGCGCTCAAGGCCGTGCGACCGGAAGCGAGGGGGCGAGCATTGAACGTTTATTGTTCGATGCGCTGGCTATGGAATCAGACATGTGAATCCGTAGCCAATTCCCTTAAGCTGGTAGACAAACCCCGCAGCAACTTCCTCGCCGCCTGCGGCTACCTGCACGCGGAGGGTGAAGTGCAGCCGGGGCAGGAGGTGGAGTCGTGAGTGGGCAACATACACCAACGCCTTGGGTTCAAAATTTTACTACGGTGGTGGCGTCGCATGGCGCTTTTGGCACGCATTGGAGTCAGGAACCGGAGATAGCTACATGCGTTCTTTTACCTATAAAGGGGGCTGCGCACGCTAATGCCGCCTTTATAGTCCGCGCCTGTAACGCTCACGATGCGCTGGTGAGCGTGGTAAAGGACTTGATTCAAATAGCCGATGCGCATGTGGGTGAGAAATTCTGTCGTGAAGCCCGTAAACTTTTGGAATCACTAGGTGAGGTGGAACATGAAAGCTGAGGTTCTTAGAGAAGCCCAAGCCCGTCGCATGGCCCGCTTCGCAGGTGTCGATCCCTACCGCATCCCGGTGCCGCGCCGCGACGGCAACGCCCGCCAGCGCCGCCTATACAGACGCTGGGTGCAACGTTTCGGGGACGTGGGGGTATCGCAGGCGATCGAAACGCGGCGGCTCCTGCGTCAATACCGTAGGGCTTTCGTGGTGATGGTGGGCCAGCCGCAGGGCTGGGGCGCGCGGATCGCCGCAACGTGGAGGTGGTGTCATGCCAAAATTTTCGATCGGTGAAGTGGCGGTGTTGAATCACGATTCCGTTAACGACGCGGCGCGCAGACTCGGATTTGTCAAGGGTGCGTACGTCGAAGTGGTAGCTCTACCTGGTCAGTATGATAGGTGCCCGCATTGTGGGCAGACGGTGGCTAAGGGTAGGCCGCGGTATAGCTGTGTTATCGGCGGTGTTTGTTGTGGAGTCATAGAGGAATGGATGGACAAACTCCCGCCTGACGACAAACAGGACGCGCTGCCGCGCTGGTGTCGCAACCTGTTCGATATCGAAGTGGACAAGCCCGCAGTGACGGGCAAGCCTGTCAACGTCAACAAGTGAGGTGCCGCGTGGATCGAATCGAAGCTGAGTTTCAGAGCCAAGACCCTGATGATAAGTGTCCCCGGTGCGGGAGTGATGATGTGATTGTCAGCAACATCGACGGGCTAATTTGCAGCCATTGTGGGTGTTGGTTTGATATGCAAGACGGTGAGGTAATGTGGGCTTATGACCATATGCCCGCTCAAATTTAATTTCAACAAGTGAGGTGCAACATGACCAAGCGTAAAGAACAACCCGGCGTCGAAGTCTTGAACCGCGTCAAGCGCGCCTGCGCGAAGATCAAGGCGCTACAGGGCCAGGGCTTCACGCCCAGCGAAGTCGCACGCCGTGCGACGCACGAAGGGTTTGTGACGGCGCGTGCGTATCCGGCGCTGCAAGGGCATCCCGCCGATCTGCTTAACGGCTTCGTGGCCTTTGAGGTGATCGCTACGCTGGTGGATACGGGTACTGGCTATCATTGCCGGGTGATGTACTACCTGCCCGTCAAGGGCTTCAAGCGCGAGCCGGGCACGGTGGGGGTGGGGCAGTGAGCAACCTGCAAGACTTCCTGGGCAACGTGTTCCTGCTGATCGTGTACGCCGGAGCCTTTGCCTTGGCGATCGTCATGTGCCTGGGGCTCCTGGGCCTTGCCGGGTTGGCCTTGCGGGGCATCAAGTGGCTGGTGTGGAGGTGCCGGTATGTCAAAGTCCGCAAAGTCCGTTAAGCAACGACAGCGGTATCCCAAGCATCCTTGGCGGCAAGCCTCCAAAATGGAGGAAGCAAAAAGAAAATTCCGTGGCGAGAAAATTAAGCCCGATGTAGGGCCTATTCGTGACGATCGCCCTATGCCAGTTAAGAAGCGTCGTTATTTGTATCCGTTCGGCAAGATCAACCCAGGGCAAAGCTTCGACGTGCGCGGTGTGAGCATGTCGAAGCTGTCCGCGGCGATCGCGTCGCATCGGAAGCGCCACGGCGGCGTGTTCCGCACGGAGCGGCAGGAGGATGGGTCTATCGTGGTGTGGAAGGACAGCGACTAATAAACGAGGTGTTACATGACTCTTAAGAAATTGATGCGCGTAACTAATCCGACTCTTGCCGCCGTGTCGGTAGTGATTTGCTCTTGGCTGAGCGGCTACGACTTCGATCATCGTGGCCCGGAGGCGGTAGGTACGTACATCTTCGCGGTGTTTATGTTTTGGGTGGTGCTGGCTATCACGTGGATAGCGACCGGGGAGTAAGGTGATCCCTCCCGATTCCGTCACCTACAGCGAACGCACCGTACACGGACGCACGGTGCTGTTTGCCTGTTTCGATCACGGGATCACAGCGGTTGAAGATGAGATAGGGCATTTCGATTTCAAGTTGTTTCGGTGGGTACTGCGCGAAGCGGTGGCGGACGTACAGAATTACTACGTAGCGGTGGAGTCTCTAAACGGTCTGGCCGGTGATTTCCAAAAGCTGTGCTACAACTGCCACGGTTTGAAGTACGTCCGGGCGTCGCGCAACGTGGTGAAGCTGAAAAGGCGGATATGGTCTGAGTTGCCATGTCCAACGTGTCGGGGTCGGGGCGTGCTGCCCGATCGTGAGTGTCAATCTAAACTTTTGTGAGGTGGATCATGGATAGATTCTGGCGCTTGGTGATTATCGTGGTGAGTGGCTTCGTATACGGATGGCTGCACGGTGATCTGTTGCGGGATATAAAAGGACTGCGGCCTGACTACAGCGGGTTGGAGGCAAGGCTACGCGGGCGGTTATGGGGGCTGTTTGGCGCGTTTTATTTGATGCTGGCGATGTTGTGCTTGACCGGCTGTGCATCCTCTCCCGCCTCCCCTCCACAATTGGACGTGGGCTGGCGCACTAATTATCGTCTGGTGCGCATCGTATATGTCGGCAGCCGGACGGACTTCGCCACACAGCACCTTTGTCCGGTCGGTGACTCGGTTTATACCGTGTTCGAGGATATCGTTGATCACACGCGGCTGTGGCATTGTTCCCCGCCGAAAGCGCCTGTGGGGGCGGTAGTGGGGCTGTATGAGTAACCCACGCGTGGGTAGCCGTTACCGCCCTGAGCCTACCGATATGAGCGGCGCCAGCAGCCGTCAATGGACGGTGTGGGACAGCGTCACAGGGAAGCGGGTCGCTTATATAAGCGATCCTGATACCGCGGGGCGTGAGGTCGCCGTGCGTATATGTTCCGCCTTGAATGTCATGGAGGTGATTGAGGATCAGGTACAGCAGGAAAACAAAAAGAGGCCATGACAAAAAATCGGGCGGCCAGTAAAGCCGCCCGATTCTATTCTTCTTCGTCGCTCGCGGACTCGTCCGCATGATCCAGCCCGTCGTCGTACCCCAGCTTATACCCTTCCAGCCACGCTACGACTTCGTGCGCGCTGGTGGTGTGAAACAGGGGCTTTGTGATCTGCGCGTAAGGCCGGTGGTGCTCGCTGATCTTGAACCGTGACGGCTTGCCGCGCTGGTGCGTGACGTGTAGCCCGCACTCTTGCGCTTGGGTTTCCAGGGCCTTAAGAGTTAGACGCTTGCGGGGCACGGGATTTACCGGCGATGCCTAGTGCGGCTTCGATGTTGGTTAATCGGTGTTCCAGCTTGATCGTGTAGCTCCACGCCAGCGACAGCTGTATGAAGAACACCCCTAGCAACGCTACCCACGCATCGGCTGTCATGGTCTTAGCTCCGTCGTGTGAGGTGGAACACCACCCGATCCATGAAGAAGAAGCTGAATACCGCCGTCATGGCATCGCTGGCGGTCTGCATCATATCGAGGGTTGCCGTGCCCGCTGCCTGCACGTAGATCGCCCAGCCAATCACGGCGAAGCCCAGGATATAGCGGGCGCTGGCGCGCAGATCGTTGACCCAGCGGGAACAATTGGCACCGGGCGCGTCCAGGGCAGCCAGGGCCTGCGCCTGTCGTGTCTGCGCGTCCATGAGTTGCACCGTCTCGCCTACGTTCTGCGGTTCCGCACCGCCCGTAAGGTGGTCGGTGATGCGCGTCACGACGTGCGCGGCGACAGGGACAAGCCCCGGCACGATGAAATGCAACAGCGATGCCCACATATCAGTTGCCCCCTTGGCCGGTCAATGAATTGGTGACAACAAGATCGGGACGGTTGAATCGCAGCATGATCGCATTGTAGTTGTCGGAGCCGACACGCGGATACCCGGCAGCCTGCTCGGCAGCTTTGATCGTCGTGGCCTGGGCCTGTACCGCTACATTCGCATCCGGCATGACGGTATCGAGTACCGATGTTATTCCGGTCTGGATGCCGCTGCCGAACTGGTCGCTTACGAATTTGTAAGCGATGTATCCGGCTCCCAGCAACAACGCGATGTTGATGATCTGTTGCGTGATGGGATTGATGGGGTTGCGCCGCCTGCGGGTCATAATTCACCGTCCAGGGTGAGCCCGTCTATATCGATGCCCCCTTCCGGCTCCTGTTGCAGTCCGCTAATTCCACCCGCGGGCAGGGACGGAGGTGGGGGCGGTGGAAGCTGCGGCAGGGTTTGCGGGGTGACGGTGGTGTTACGTTTTGACAGCCACCATATACCCAGCAGCGCCAGGGCGATGCCTCCACCGATATACAAAGCACGCTTGCGATCTTTTTTCATAGCGTACCTCTCAATATGCAACACGGGGCATCGCTGAGGTGCTGGCCTTGTCCCTTGTGCGCGATGACCACACGAGTGTGGGGACGCGCTAGGTACACGAGCCCCGTGTCGGTGCACTCATTAGACGCGGACGGTACAGTAATTCGGGTCATACCGTCAACCCCAGATCTCCGGCGATGTTTGAAACGTAGGCATCGGTCTGCGCCTGATTAGCGGCGGACGTGGGCAGATAGGCCAGCCAATTGGGCACGTCATTGGCGGCGATCGCCGCCTGCACGGCCTTTTCCACGTTGCCTATACCTGCGTTGTAAGCACCTATCGCCATGCCCCAAGTCGCAACGCTGCCGAAGGTACTGCGCAGATCGTCGTAAATCTGCCGCATGTAAAGGCCCGCGGCCTGGATAGACGCCACCGGATCGGTAGGATCAAGATCGAACTGTGCCGCGGTCGCAGGCTCGAATTGCATCAGGCCGATCGCACCGGTCACGCTCTTTTGTATGCCCTGCACGATCGCGTCGATGAAGTTGCTTTCCTGCTGCGCCATGCGCGCCAGGATATTGTGCGGCAGGTTGTTGGCCGCTTCCGCCGATGCGAAGTCGCCTGCGTATTGTTGCCCCGCAGCAGGGATCACCCATTTAGCCACAGCGACACCTCCGAGTATCAGGACACCTAAGCCCGCCAACAGCCACCATACGATAGGGTCTATCTTCTTCATACATATCAGGTGAATTCGTACACTAAGATAACGCCGTTAGTACCGTTTCCACCCGCCGCGGCAGCGCCGCCGTTCTCACAGACGGCACCGCCGCCGCCCGAACCGAAACCACTACCATTTAATCCCGCAGAATTTGCTATTTCGGGCGCCCCGCCCGTTCCCCAAGGCGAGGAACCTCCCGCGCCTGAGATAACGCCGCTTCCCGATGTAGGTACTACTGTGATACCCGCGCCGCCCGGCTGGCCTGCTGTTTCTATATCGCCTTGTCCTGCCGTGATGTTTCCCGCGCCGCCAGATTTAACGTGCGCCGTGGCTGTCGTGGCATCGCCTAGGCCGCCGCTGCCGCCCTTGGCGGTCACGGTAGCGCCGCCGGGTAAGACGCCGCCAGTATCAAATACAGTATCACCGCCCAAGGTACCCGGATTATTTCCGGCAACGCCACCGTTACCACCCGCGCCTATCGTAAAGGCTACAACCGTAGCGGGGACTACGCCTATATAACCTTTTTGTACCCACGCACCGGATGCACCCCCGCCCGCTGCCCCGCCTTGTGCCGCTACGGATGCCACGCCACCACCACCTCCACCCGCACCGATTATCTTTACTATAAGTTTGGTGCATCCTGCGGGCACGTTATAGTTACCGCTTGCAGTAAGAACTTGAGGCGCGCGCACAAGGCCACCGCCCGCCGCGGCTTGAAATGTGGGATCGAGCCCCGCACCGTTGGAAGTTAGCACTTGCCCCGCGGTGCCTACGGCGGTCACATTGACCGCCCCCGCGGCGTTTCCGATCACGACACCGTGAGCGGTCAAGGTGTTGACGCCGGTACCACCGTTACCTACGGGCAGCAACCCAGACACGTCGGTCGTAAGCACTACCGCACCATATGTCGGCTGCCCTGCGGCATTGCCATGCAGTACCGTCGTCGTGGTGCCCTGATTCGCCAGGGTGTCATTGAGGATATCGACGCCGGAATAGGTAGGATCGGCTCCGGTGTTGCCGTGCAGCAGCGTATGGGTAGCGCCCACGGCACTGGCTTTTACGGTTGTACCGCCCGCGCCGATGATCACACTATGCGCGGTCAACGCTACCGCAGTGGTAACGTTACCCGCCGCCGCTTCCGATTTGTTTATCCACGCCCCTGTACCATCCGGCCCCGCGGTGCTGCTCCATATCAGCAGGTCGCCATTAGCCGGCGTGCCGGGGATCGCCACGTCGGCAAGCGTGCTGACTCTCGAAGGATTGGAAGGGCCGGACATCTTAGAAGCTCCCCATGAAGTAAAGATCGAAGGAATCACCCACCCCATAGGTGCCCGTGATGAAGTAGTCGAAACCGTTGGCGACCAGCGGCACGTAGAACGTCAATCCCGTGCATACCTTCCACGCGGTCGCCGCATCGGGGTTTTTGTAATTCAGCGTCAATCCCGCGGGGTAGACCGCCGCCAAACTACCTGTCTTGCCGATGTTCACCACCGGTTGATTGGCGGCGCTGGCTGCGGCGTTGTTGATGTATTCCGCCAGGATGATCGCGTTGTTGAATCCTGCCAAGGCCGCGTAAGGGCCTGCCGTCGTCACGGCATCCTTGGTGTTGACCGTTCCCAGGTGCACCAGCGGCGTGGCGGGCAGGATACTGACAGGTGTAGGCGACGACAGCGGCATGAGTTAGTTTCCTTGTACCGATCCTTCGACTACGTTCACCAGCACCGCGGCACCGGTCGCATAGACGAAGACGTAATTCGTGGGCACGTTGATTTCCCATTCGTAATTGCCGCCCGCGACAATCTTGGTGCCGCCTTGGTTTTGGCTGACACCCTGACGCACGTAGATGGGATTTGCGGCATCCTTGTTCTGGATCATGAGATAGCGGCGATTAGGGTTAGCCGCGGCCACCACGACACCTGTAAGCGATGCCTGATAGTCATTGTCGTGCATGATGTTGGCGACGGATTGCACCGATACCGCCACCGTGCCCGGTACCTTGTCACCCGTGCCACCGATGGGGTTGGACGGTGCCGACAAGGTATCGTTTCCCGACACCACCGCCGTCGTGGCACCGTAACCCGCCGTACCGGGCAGGACGTGATCGCCCTGCCCGGTGGACGGTACAGCGCCCGCGCCATCCCAAGGGTTATTGGGATCGAAGCCTAAATCTTCCGCGGTTACTGACATAGGTTACGCCTGCGTGCCGGGCTGGAATTTCTTGTATCCGGCCAAGCTGATGTAGATATCCGAGTTGTTGCCGCCCGCTTTACGCAGGTCCGCCACCGCAAACACGATCGTGCTGGCGCGACGGAACCGGTAAGGTACCGGCAGCACGTAAGGCAGCTGGGCGCTGCCGGATACCAGCGATATCGCCTCGGGGGCGAAGAACAGCGGGAAGTTGCTGCCGCCGTCGGTGATCTGCAAGGTAACACAGGCTTCGTCTATCACGGTCAAGGCGGTGTGATCGAACACCACGGCCTTGATCTGCGTCATATAGAAGTCGGCATCGTTTTGCAGCTGGATATTGCCGTTGCCCGTGCCGGTGTTGACCGTCACGTTCAAAAACGATGTGTTGTATTCGTAGTAACGCAGCCAGGGCTGGGCCGGTTGGCGCGTCGCTGCGACGGGAATCTGAGGGCTGGGCATCTTCATTTACTCCTGTTACCGCCTATACAGGGCGGTTACGTTGTTTGAAGAAGGGGCCGGCCGATCCGGCCCCTTCGCGTTTGCCGTTGCAGTGGTTACTGCGCCAGCTGGTACCAGATACCGTACATGCGCATACCGATCGTGCCCGCCACGGTCGAGGGGGTCGCTACCTTCGCATCGAAGGTCACGACGCCCTTGAAAGCCATGTTGGACGGGATCAGCTGCCCGGACGTGCGGCGCAGATCGCCGCGGGAATCACCGAACGCGCCCAGATCGGCGGCGGTGTCTGCGATCGCCATGCCACCGGTCACGCCCCAGGTACAGGGCAGAGCGGCGAGCGGGGCTTCGCGCAGGTATTCCTTGGTGTTGACCACGATCACGGCAGTCGCCGGGGCCGTCAGCACCGCGATCGTATCGTCCATGCGCGTCTTGGTTTTGGCAGCACCGGTCACGGCGACCGTGGCACCGGGGATGAACACCAGTTCCGTGGCCGTCCACAGGAACCGCTGCGGGTTGGGGAACAGGCCCTGAGCAGGCATGTTCGTGGTGCCCTGCGTGTAGCCGCCCTGCCCGATCGCGTTCTGGAAGAACGTGAAGGACAGGCCGCCCGCCGCCGGGTATGCCTGATAATCGAAGAACACCTGCGGGTGCGCTTCGACTACGTTTGCCGCCACCACGCCATACGCCGAGAGCGCGTCCAGCAGCTTGGGGGCGACTTGGAGATTACCATCAGCCATCGTCTTAACTCCTAGTGGCAAAGCCACCTATGAAGGAACAAGCGCCCTTTTTAAAATCACCGGCGGGCGCTGTAACCGGTATGGATCTAAAACGGTGGTTACACCGTATCGGGATCAGGCTCCCAGATCACCCATGCCGCTGGTGTCGCCCGGCAGACCGGTAGCGGGTCCAGTGTTGTACTGCAATCCGGCAACGCCCACGACATTACCCGGCGTGGTGTAAGCACCCGGCAAGGCGGTGTAATCCAGCGCACCCAGCTTGGCAGCGACATTCGGGGCGAAGCTCGCAAGACCGGCGCGGGCCGCTTCGTGCAGCACGACCGTCAAGGCACCGTTGGCGATGTCCTGGGCCTTCTTGAACTTCAACACCTTGTCCGCCAGCAAGCCCAGCCCGATAGCGATACCGCCCTTGGCGGCATAGTTACCGGCACCGGTCTGGAAGAACGTCGGCAGGGGCAGATACCCCATCGCGAAGTCCAGCGCCAGGGCACCGGCAGCGCCGTAAGCGGCATCCGTGACGGTCCCCATCACGTTCAAGTGGATGGGATTCCGACGGCGACCGCGCCGACGATGCTTCGGATTCATCATGCGCAGGACGCGGACGCCACCGGTACGACGACGCTTGCGACCACCCGAACGCCGACGACGACGCACGGGAGCAGTAGAAGCGCGACGTGCGCGCCGACGTGCGCGGCGCTTCTTGCCCTTGCGCTTGCGCGGGTTCAACAGGAGTAGTTCAGCCATCTTCAATACCTCGATCAGTGAAGGTGTAACGTCCGCCCAGGATAAGCAGCTGCTTGCCGGAATGGCTTACAGCCAGCGCGGGGCGGGCATCGCGCTTGAAAGGGTGGTGATAGCGTTCCGTGACGCCATCGCGGACGGTGGTGTAATCCACACCGTCCAGGGAACCGATCGCCAAGGCGACTTTGGGTAGCGCCACGCTCACGCGCTGTTTGTACCCCGGCGGGTCGCCGTGGAAATCCTTGAATAGTTTGGCGGCACGTGCGGTGTCGCGAAATGTCTCACGCCCGGTGATCACCTGGGGCGATCCGGCGCGGGCGGGATTCTGTCGATAACCCATGCCGCCGGTGCTGCGGCTTCGATTTGCCTCGCGTGAAGCCGTGCGTATTTGCACCGGGACGTGCAACTTGTCTGCTATCTTTTGCCCGACTCTAGCAGCAGCTTTTTGGCTGCTATAAAACCGCGCTAAATTTTTGTCAGTATCAATACCGCGACCGTTGAAATAACCTTGTTTGCCGCGAATGGTAGTGCAAACAATATACCCATGCTCAAATCCCTTACGGCCAGTCATACGCCGCGGATCGCGCTTTGTTCTACGCACGTCCGGCGCAGTGCGTAGCCGCCGCGCATCATCCGCTGCCCATCGTCCCGCAAGTATTTCCATACCCGCATCGTGTTTTGATTTGCGGCGGGGATTTTTCTGTTGATATCCTTCCACTTCATTCAGATAATGATCCTGAATCTCTGCCGCCGCTTTGCGACGAGTTGCGGCAGCAAATATACCGTAGCCCTTCCCGCCACCATGCTCCTTTGTATATCGCTGCGCCGCATCATCGGCAACGTATTTCCATAGCTTTAACGCAAGTGCACGGTCATAAATATTTTTAGATCGCTTGCGCGACAGATTCTTGATAACCGGCTCTATGCGTTGCCGATACAAATCGCTATTACTTTCGGCGTACAACGCCAGCTCATGCGCCGCAACGGTGTTGCCAACGCTACCGCGGGGATTTTTACGCCTTGCCATGCTTGCGCCACCCCATGTAGATCAACGCCGCGCCACCCAGCAACAACACCCAGGGCAACAGACTGACCGCCGTCTCGAAACCCGACAACTGCGATCCCGCGTTCGTCATGAGCGAACGCGCCGCCTCTATCCACAGCGCCATCGTGGCCGCGATCCCGGCACCGGCATTCGTCACGTCGGTACCCAGGAGTCGGGACAAGGCATTGGCGATCATGGGCGCGAACCGCTGCCCAGTGTTCACCGCCGTGCCGATCAGCTGCCCCGCGGTCAACAGATGATCTTTGCGCGCACTCTGCTGTGCATCCTTCGGCGCAAAGGATTGCAGCTGCAAATAGGTTGCAGCGTATTCCTGTTTGAGCGCGGTCAATTCCATGCCTTAACGCTTCCGCATGATCAGCAGCAGGCCCACCAATCCGCCCGCGGCAAGCAGCAAAGTTGTGGTGGATAGCCCGGTAGTGGATACGCCGATGCCATGCGAAGCAAGTAACGCCTGCGTCTGCGCCGCGGTCGCCTGTTGCGCCTGTCCTGCCGCGATCTGATCCTTGGTCACGTTGTAATTGAGATAGGACGGCAGATTGGTGGTCACGAAACTGGACAGGCTCGAAAGCCAGTCGGACGTGGCTGCGGGAGTCGCCGTGCTATCCGTAGTCGTATCGCCCAGACCGTGCATGCCGCGCTTACCCGGCATAGGCTGCGTCTTGGGTGGCGGTACCGCCCGCAACGCGGCCCGGAACAAGGTAGGATTGGTCTTGTTGATGGTCACCAACGCCTTGAGCGCCGATGCGGGCAGCACCACCTGGGCCGATGTGCCATATACCGGATGCGGATTTACCTGCACCTGTTTCTGTGCTGGTGACGGTTTGCTGTTGGTCGATGGTACAAAGGTACTACCGACAACGGGTGTTGGCGTGCCACTAGGTGCACGATAAGTACCACCGGACGGAATGAAGGGGTTTGAGACATAAGGCATGGCGTCAACCTCTCAGGTTAAATACGCGACGGCACCGATGCCGAGCGCGAGCAGGATGGGAAGAAACTTGGAGACAGCAGACGGTGCCGGTGTCGCGGTGGTGGATTTGAGAGCGGTTGCCGCATCGGCAGCCGCCTGCTGTTGTGCCTGATTCTGCGCGTCGATCTGTGCCTGGGCTGTCTTGAGCGCCAGATCAGTGCCTACCAGGGCCGTCGCGGCCTTGGCGATCGTGCCCGCGGTAGTCGCCGCCGATGCGACCGTACTAGCGGCAGGCGTCGCAGCTGCGGCGACGGTCGCGGCAGCGGTACCGATATCGGCGGCACTCAAGGTCGGCAAAGTCGATGCGGCGATGGTAGTACTGGCGGCTTGGATAGTGGGCGCGGCCGCGGCGGCGGATACGCCACTGGTATCGGCCACCACGGTGGAAGGGACAACGGCGGACGATCCGGCGGCAGTACCGCCTGCACTTCCGGTCACGCCCAAAGCCCCCGCCGCTTCACTGATACCGACTGCGGTACCCACGACAGCGACAAGGTTCGCCACCTGTGTAGCAAGCCGCTGTTGACTGACAAACTGCTGATCCCAGGTCGTGAGCGATGCACCATTCGCCCAGGCGAGCGATGCCTTAGCGGCCCCCGTCTTGACGGCGTTATAGAGCCAGTTCCATGAAGTCTGCGGGATAGCACCCAGCCCTTTCAATTTGAGCCGGGCCGAAGCACCGCCCCCGGCATAACCACCGCCGCCACCGCTGCCCCCGCCTTTGTACGTTCCTGTAGAGACGAATTGCGCAGGCAACGCCATACTGGCGGGCGGTGCGGGATCGGTGCCGAATTTGATGAACGGATCGCTAAGACCCGTCACCATCCCGAAGAAAGCCTGCTGTAGCGATCCCGATTGAAGCGCCGCCGTCACCAGTCGATCGTGCGCGTCACCGTGGACGTTGGAAAAGAACGCATCCCATTGTGCTTTCGTCAGATCGTTGTACTGCGGCGGGTTGGCGAACGGATCGAATCCATACTGCAATACCGCATCACCCAGGGCACCCAGCTTCACGTAACTACCCGTGCTTACGTCCATGATCATCATGGCAGGCATAGCACGTCGCTGCGCACCAAACGGGATGCTTCCCGGCTCCGAGGGTTCCACGAAGTACCACTTGCCCGCGGCCTGTACCTGCCCCAGCACATGACAAAAATTCTGCGGGTTGTCGCCCACCACCACGAACCGGAAGGGCAGGCCGATGCTGAGGGATAGCGCCGCCAGCAATGTAGTCTTGTCGTCACAGTCGCCTTGCATCATGCGCAGCGTGTAATCGGTGGTCTGTACCGTCTCGACGTTATCCACGTCCTGCACAAAGCGCACGCTGCTGCGGACCCACTGAAACAGGGCCTTGGCTTCGCTCAAGGTATCGCGGGGCGGGAGATTGCGGACGATCGAAAGGGCGAGAGTGCGGACGGTCGGGGACTTCGACCCCGCCAGGGCCACGCTGCGCATCATGCGCAGCGTGGCCTGGGTTCCGGCGAGCCCGCCGGGGATATTGAAAAGCTGTGCTTTAAGCGGAGCCGTCACCCGTAGATGTGTCCCCGGACGCGTCCGGTTCCAACAAGGCCAGCACAGCCTGAATCAGCTTCCCGTACCACTCCCGGTATAGCCGGGCGGGCGGGTAGACGCGCAAGAACGTATCAAGCCCATCGGGGCGTGTCAAACCCTGCTTTATCAGATCGTCGGTAAGCTCGATTTCCTGCCCCATGAATGACACGGATTCCGGCAGCTGATCCAGCAGGATTTCGGCGTAAGTGTCTGGCTCGCCTCCACTTTCCGCCCCGGCGTTGACCGTCTGCAACAGCCCGGCATAAGGCCGCAAGATACCTACAATGATGTTATCGATGGGATTCATGGCTGGGGCTCCGGGTGTATTTTGCGCAGAATTGGGGACAGGCAAGGCACCGCCGCGACTGGCGGCAAACGCGCCCAGGGCATTGGTAAGCAACGGTGTGGCCTTGTCGATCGCGCGTTCCCACCATTCCGGCTCGTCGTCACCGCCGCCGATTTCCTCGTCGAGCCGCTTCTTCATGGCGAAAACACGCTCTAGCATTTCCATAGGATCGCTGCTGTTACGACCGGGTGCCAGGGCTTTCATCATACTACCCATCGCGCCCATCATCAGCACCATGTCATTGATGCTGCCGCGGCTGCCTGTCAGCAACGCCTTGCGCAATTCAGCCGCTTCCGCCGACTGTGTGCGTACCAATTCCATGACCGGCGCGATCGCTGCGTTAATAGCGGTGGACGCTTCACTACCAGCAGGCTTTACCGCTTCGGGCTTCACCGTCACCGCTTCCGCGATAGTGATAAACAGGTTCTTGACGATGCGGTTTTTCTGCTTCAAATGGCATTGATACTCGCCGGGACCATATTCCCGCCGCACCCGGTCGCGCAGATCGTCCAGGGTGGGCAAGGCGCTGGCATCGTCCCTGAAACAGTACCCGCGGGGGTCGCTCTTGGTCCCTAACACCTTAGTCACGACCCAATAACCACCCTGTAGACCCGCTATCTCCTTGTCCAAGGCCGCTACAGCGGCTTCGTTAGCGTCCATTTCACCCGGTTCCTGTAGGTCAATCTCTATGTCATCGTCTAGGACTTTCATAAGGGCACCTCTAGGCTGTCTGTAGGCCCCGTGTAGGGGCGTTTGTAGGCGTCGTGTACCCTACGCCTATGCGCGGACGAAAAAAAGCCCCCATCGCTGGGGGCTTTAAATGCGCGGCAGAAGCGGGGGAGGATCGTGCCGCGACTTGAGGACGTGTCCTCTTGGGGCCTTTATGGTATCACGACTCGATTTCAAACACCGAGAACTTGTAATACCGCTTGGCTTTTCCTTGGCGTGGCCGGGTGATACCGAACACCACCCCGACATACGCTTCGGAAGGGTACTTTTCCTCGATCGTGGACTGCAAGGTAGCGTTGACGATCAGCGTGCCTTGCTCGCCGGTCTGCACGTCGGTGACGGTGCAGATCGTCGCCGGGTCCATTTGCGCCGCGGCCTTGCCCTTCTTACCATCTTCCCGTGCCGCCGCCTGGGCCGCGTTACGAGTGGACTTGGTGAACGGCGTGTCGATGCGCAGAAACCGCTCCGTCTCGTCCTCGAAACGCATCACCGGCAGCTGCACGGGCTTGCGCTTGATACGGCTGGGATCGAACGCCCCGGCGGGGGCTTTTGACTTCGCTTTACTCATGTAAGCACCTCATTTCACTTTTGGAAGCCTTTGAACGATTAGGGCGGCTTCGTTACCCTAGAGACATTTTAGCACCTTTCGTCAATTAAGTGTACCTTCCTCCTCATTACTGAAATCCGGGTGCTGCGCGCATACCCACGTCACCAGCACATGCGGGAACCGGGATTGAAACGTCATGATCACCCCGGCTTTGACGGCATCCGGCGGTAATCGAAGCTGCTGCTCCCTGGGCAACGCCGTAATGGGCATGGGTAACGCAAATTCCTTCGGTGGCCCTTCGATACAGATAGATGTACCGTCGTCGCCCACCTTCCGGTACGGGCAGTTGCCGCAGCAAGGTTCAATATCACCAGTCACTTGATCGCCCATAAAAGCACCTCACGTTATCGAAATATCCCGTCGTGTGAACGACGGGGGTTTAAGGACACTGAATGTCGGCACGATGGGATCGTAGCTTACCGTCTCACCCATCGCCACCCGCACGATCTCATCCGGTGACAGCTTCACACCCTTGCTGGCGTGCTTCGCCCGGACACCGCAACAGCCGCAAGGATCGCCCTTGCGATAGAAAAACGCATACATCTTGCGCCCCGCGATCGCCCACCTGTAGTAATCGCGATCGTCCACCTCCCAATCGCCCAGGTCGTGCCCCAGCTTCATGCGGCCAATGTCCTGGGCTACGATCCCGTCCGTGTCGCCGTACAGCTTGCCGTACACCTTGTGCAGCCCCCGCATCATCGCAGCACGTTCCGCCCCGGTGATGCTGGCCGCCGTGGCGACGTTATAGAAACGGCTGTATACCTGGGCTTCGCCATTCTCCACCAGCGCCCAGGGACCGATATAACCCGCCAGGGGATACGTCGCATCGTCCACCGGAGCCTCACGCGCCGGTACGATGATGTGATTCCGATAGCGCCGCGGGTCCGCGCCAAACTTCCCATACAGGCTATTCATGAGCAGCTTGGAAAACAGCGCGTTGGCCTTGTCGCCGCGCTTCTTCGCCTCCTGCCGTTCGCGGTGCTGCGTCAAGATGTATTCCCCGAAGTTGATCGTTTCGGCAAACGTAATACGTTCCGCCACCCGCCAACCCTTGCGCAACAATCCCAATTCCACCGCCGCCTGCAATTCGTGACCCGTCACGTAATACGTGCGACTGTTACCATCGTCGGGGAACTCAAGTTTAAATTCCTCACGCCAGGGGAAACACCCACGGGCTACCGCGTCCACTACATAAAAATCCTGCGCCCGGATACGCTGCCGCTGCGGGTTGCTTTCATACTCCGTACCGAAAGGATGCTCGCCCAGCATTTCGGCAGGGTACGCGCTGATCCTATCTATAAGGTAGAACGATCCGCGGCCCACGCCGCGCTTGAACGCCTGCACGCGACCGCCGTAATAGAACGGCTTGAAGTTGTCGAAGAACACGTGCCCGCTATCCCGCACCGTCACGCCCGAAGTCTGCTGCCATAACTTCATGCTCGCCGCGGCCTGCGTGATCGACAGGCCGTACTTCCCGATGAAGCCCGACACTAGATCGTGCAGGTACACACAATCGCTGCGCAGGTAATCCTCGATCTTGCTGCGGTTGTGGGGCAAATCGCGCTGGCCGCGCTCCATGATCCTGTAGTCGATCTTGTCCTTTTGGTAGTCCGCCAGGGGCACCGGCAAGATGTTCATGCTGTCGCGCATTTCGGCGCTGCCCAGACGCCACTTAGAAATGCGCCCGTTGATGATCAGCATTTCGTCATACGCTTCGGCTTGATCTATCAAGAAGTGATAGTCGAACTTGCCGCCGTTGTGGGCGTATACGATCCCGTCCACGTCGCGCAGGAATCGCCCCAGCTTCTTGGTGTCGTTGAACTGGTGGTATTCCTGTCCGTTGTACGCGCCCCAGATGAAAGGCGAGGGTACGCGCCCGGCTTTAAAAGGGTCGGTTTCGCTATCGATGGTCCAGATATCACGCATGTTCAAGTGCCGATATCACATCATCTGTAGGTTGCCGCAGCGTCACCGCGCCATTGTTTACACCGCTCATAAGCACCAGCACACAACGATCATTTGTCGGATATTCAGGCGATCGAAATACAGCAATTATATGAGCGGGGTTGATCCAAACAGCTTCCCCTTTGATTTCAGTAAAGCAAAGCATCTTCATAACAGCACCTCACTTAAACAGTTTGTTCAACTCTACTTATATAATCGTCTACAGCTTTTTTCTCAGTAAACGCCACCACGTCCCTAAATCGCTGCGCCATCTTCCCGTCATAGCTGAATACCCGGTATACCGTGCTGCCGGGAAATTCCTTGTACAACAACTGCACGGTGTCGGTGGTGCGGTCGTAGCGGATTTCGTGAAGAATCATATAAATACCTCAATCGAAAACAAAAGGCATCACGCTTTTAGACACATACACGGGGCGCACCCATTCCGCTCCCAAGAGCACTAGTCTATTAACGGGTGTCTGCACACCATTTACAAACGTCTGCGAGAGAGCGTTTCTAGCCCCCTGCATTGCTTCTAAATGATTAAGCGCCACTATCGGAATCTTTTTTACCCCATCACTGACTCGATCCACACAATACGATACTTCAAATAAATACATTGCGCTGCCCATATAGCACCTCACTTATTAAACTGGCACTTCAACCCAAACCGTCCCGCGCCCGTCACACAACGCACAGTCCACGCCGCTGATCTGTTTCAGGCCGCGGCAGCCGGGGCATTGTTGTTCTTTCAACGTCGTATCGGCTTTCGAGTACTTAAGCCCCGCCACCATCGCCCCGACAACGCTACCATTTTCCTCAATCCTTCCACTAAACTGTTTTTCCGCTTCGCATTCTCTTTCGGGCTCCGCTTTCATGCACGGAAAACAAATAGGCTGCCCATCCTTTCCGTAAGGGCGTAATGCACTAGTCTCACCTCCAACACCGCATATATAACAATTCACCGTAGCACCTCACTTCATCCGCTTGCGCTGCCGCTCCGTCATGCGACGACGCTGTACACCAAGACGCCCAGCGCGTACCGTCTTGGCAAAATCCTGGGCGACCGCTTCGCCGCCCTTCAATACCGATACACCCACGATCGCATTTAAAAAGTGCTTCGCCCGCTTCACGCCCCCGCGCATGTAGCTGTCCACCATGTTCACGAAAGCCGCTGTATTCGCGGGCGGTACGATCTGCCCCGCCGCTTGCCGCCGCGCACGCTCCTGCGCGTCCACAAAATCCGCTTCGCTGAAAGCCTGCCCGATCACGTTCGCGCCTACGTTGATAGTGACGCGCTTCGCTTTGTGCTTCCTCATGAAGTCGCGCATGTATTTAAAGGGGTCGGCGTTGAACACCAGCCGGTCAATGGGATACACGTCACGCTTGTGCCCGTGTTCGCTTACCTGCAACGCACCGGCCTTGCTTACGCTCACCTTGGCTTTTTTATCAGTCGTGAACACCGGCACCACCTTGGGCCGGGGCTTGACCACTTTCACCGTCTTGCGGCGCTTCTTGCCCTTACCCTTCACCACCTGCACGCGATAATCCAACGATCCGGGCGGCGCACTGGCAAACTTCGCCAACTGATCCTGCACCTTGCCGCTGCGCCCCTTAACCTCCCGGTGCGGGTAGGTCTGTAGCGACTTCAACTGTTTTATTTGAGGCTCGATGCGTCGCAATAACTTTTTGGCGCTGTCACTCAGCTTGCGACTGTTGAAGCCGTCGCGGGATTCAAACCCGGTGTAGTACTTCCGCAAGAGCGTAAGCCCCTCGCGATAGTCCTTGTCGGTGCGACGGCGGGGGCGGCGGTCGGGGTTGCGACGACGTTTAGACATTCAACACACCGGCAACCCGTAGCGCACAACGCGATATAGCTAAAGGCAAAGATACATCGCTAGTGCTCCATTCTTCATCCTCAAGCGAGCACCAATACTCAAAGGGTGTTTTATACGTCGCGCAGTGCACATACCAATTACTTGACGTGCCTACAACTTTTTCCAGGGCATCAAGCGCCGCACTCACATCGGTATCAAACTCCCGTGTACCTTGACACGCCTTACAAGTGATCTGCCCGTCCGGGTGTCGCCATGCGGCGCCTAATACACCCGCAGATTTACAACCCCACCACGTAGGTGCGTCGACTGAAACCCACCCGTATATACGCTCGACAACAAGCGCGTTGATATTCATGTTGTGCTCCCGCTGTAGATCGCCCGCACGATCTGGACAAATAGTGTACTGCTGCTGCGGAACTGCCTCAAGTTAGTGTCGTCCGCTACGTTATACCTAAATTTGTATTAGTTATACGTGTTCATTAGTTATCATGTTATATCGTACGTACGCCAGTGT
>Ga0209168_10001347_pt1 | contig 19566 bp, 22 predicted proteins | sample Coa_R1_FD_187156 | JGI IMG/M metagenome (GOLD analysis project Ga0209168, IMG submission 187156) | Surface soil microbial communities from Centralia Pennsylvania, which are recovering from an underground coalmine fire - Coalmine... | ecosystem: Environmental > Terrestrial > Soil > Unclassified ...
CCAGCGAGTTGGAAAATCGCATGGCTCTGATCGCGGAACATTCTCCTTCGCGCATGCGCACGGATGTTGGCGGGTGACCTGTGCGCGCACTCAGCAGTTAGCACTTATCGACGCACTTTGAAAACCACCGAATTCGCGCACATCGCTCGCCGAACGTAACTCGTACGCCCCTCGCAAAGACAATACTGCCTTATGCCTGTTACACGGAGCCTTATAATGGGCGGACTGGGAGAATGCATTGTCTGGGGAAAAAATTCTTGTCTGTGACGACGAAGAAGCGATTCGAGAGGTCGTTTCGACCCTCCTAGAAGCCCAGGGGTACCACTGCACGGTCGTGCCCGACGGTTTTCAGGCCCTGCAGGAAATCAAGAATGACTCGCATGATCTGGTCCTCAGCGACATCGTAATGCCAGAAATGGACGGTATGCGGCTGTTGCGGCAGGTCCGCTCACAGGATGAGGACATTCCGGTCATCATGGTCACCGCGATGCATGACATTTCTATCGCCCTCGAAGCAATTCGCGCCGGAGCCTACGATTACATCCTGAAACCCTTCGAGAAGGATCAGCTTTATCACAGCGTCTCGCGTGCTCTGGAGCATCGGCATCTTGTACTCGAGAATCGTTCCTACCAGCAAGAACTCGAGCACCTCGTCGCCAAACGTACCCAGGAGCTTTCTTTGACCCTGCGTGACCTTGAGCAATCGTATGACTACACTCTCGAAGCGCTCGGCGGCGCGCTTGACGCGAAGGACGCCGAAACGGAAGGCCATTGCCAGCGTGTGACCGCGATCACGATCCTCATTGCGAAAATCATGAAAGTCGAGCGCGACCAGTTGCGACACATCGCTCGTGGCGCCTTCCTCCACGACATCGGGAAAATGGGAATCCCGGATCAAGTCCTGCGAAAGCCTGGTCCGCTCACGGACGAAGAACGTGTGCTTATGCGGCGCCACTGCGACATCGGCTACACGGTGCTGAACAAGATTCCCTTTCTAAAAGATGCCGCCGAAATTGTCCTCGCACACCAGGAATGCTACAACGGCAGTGGTTACCCGCGTGGTTTGAAAGGCGAAGAAATTCCCCTTGGAGCCAGAATATTTGCCGTGGCCGACACGCTTGATGCCATGTGTTCCGATCGGCCCTACCGCAAGGCTTTGCCAATTTCGGCGGCTCGCGACGAAATCAAAAAGTTCTCGGGAACGCAATTCGATCCTCGCGTCGTGTCCGCGTTTGTTTCCAAACCAGACGAATTCTGGAGCGAGCTACGCAAGAACATCGGCGACCCATTCAGATATTTGCAAATGGATGAACGCTAGGGACCATTTGGCGCGGGATTCGCGCCATAGTAACCCGATCGCACCTTCCGGCGCGTACTTCTGTTATCATATGGTCTCGTTCGAGTAATTTTGTTCAAGGAGAGAGGTGCATGAAGCGAATCGTTACGATGGCGGCCGCACTGCTCCTGGCGCTTTCCGTTTTGTCGTTTGCGACGCAAGCGCAGGATCAGCAAGCGGCAATCACCACGACGAACCTGAAGGTCGGCGACGTTGCTCCGAGTTTTTCTTTGCCCAGCGATCAACATACTTCAGTGTCACTGGACAGTTTTCGGGGCAAGAAGAACGTCATCCTAGCCTTCTACGTTCTCGCTTTTACAGGTGGTTGAACGAAGGAACTCCAGGCCTATCAGGCTGATCTGGCCAAGATTGAAGCAAGTGATTCGGTTATTTTCGGCGTTAGCATCGACAGCCCTCCAGCCAACGCAGCATTCGCGAAGCAGATCGGCGTCACCTTTCCTCTGCTGAGCGATATGAACCGCACCGTTCTGAAGCAATACGGAATTGTGCAACCTTTCCCTATGGGAACAGACAAAGTGGAATTTGCGCGGCGCACGACGTTTGTAATTGGCAAAGATGGCGTGATTAAGCACATCGATTTCGACACAACCGCCATCGACCCCACATCCGCCGTAACAATTTGTACGGGCCTTCACGAAAAACACGGAACGTAATACCTAACAGGGCTTGCGGGGGCTGAGACGAACTCAGCCCTTGCGAAATCTCTCTGCCTGCCAAGTGTCTTTTGATTCCCTTGCGGCACACACGCACCAGATGCGCGCTTGCCACGCGGAATCATTTTCGTCTGGAATGGCGCGTGCGAAATCCGAAAATGAATTAATTCAAATGAAGAACGATTTCGGACACCGAGTTGGAAGGAGCATGAAACGTGGCGGGAACACGATCGACCGACTCGCGGTGCACGTTGCGTCGAATACAGAGAAGCGAGAAAAAGCCCACAACAATCGACGTGGCCGGAATCACAAGAATAAGAATCCCGTGCCGCAAGGCCGCCTGGGCGGCCGGCCCGGTAGCTGCGGCGTCGCTATAGCAAAGAGCGCAGCCCTGAGCAAAAGTTGCTGAAGCACAGAGCGCCGCAGAAACTCCTGCAACGAGCATCTTAAGAACGGTCCGCATCTTCAAAACCTCTTCGGTCGCTACTGCTTCTATTTTCCACCAATTCCGACTTAAAACCAATACCTCATGGGTGCAAACGCACAATCCGCAGGCTATCCGGAAACACAAAAATCAAAATCATAACCAGGCAGAAAACCAGAGTAGGAACGATAATCAAGAACAGACCGAGCTTCTCAAAGCGCAAATGCATGAAATACGCCACAATCAGGGCAGACTTAATCAGCGAAAGTCCAATCAGGAGTACAAGCATCAGGTGCGGTTCGAGTCTCATGTACGCAAGAAGAACTTCGACACCCGTCAAAATAAGCAGCCAAAACCAAACCCACATGAACAGTTTTTTTGTCCCGGGCTGGTGCGTTTCCAAGGCAGTGGTATCATGCGCGCTCATCGCTCGATTTACTCCTCAGCCTTTCAGGTTGACGGACATCAAATAGACCATCGGGAAGATAAACATCCACACCAAGTCCACGAAGTGCCAGTACAGGCCGCTCACTTCGACGTGATCCGCATTGAATTTTCTGCGGCCGAAGCCCAGCGCGATAATGCACAAATAAATCACGCCGATCGAAACGTGCAGCATGTGCAAGCCGGTAAGCCCGAAGAACGTGCCGCCGAAAAGCGGGTCACCCCACTTATTCGACCACGGAGTCACCCCTTCCGCGAACAATCGGAACCACTCCATCATGTGCAGACCGACGAAAGCGATTCCTCCGACAGCGGTCAAGAGAATGTAAATTACGGCTTTCTTGATTTCGTTGCGATGCGCGGCAGCGACGGCCATGACCATCGTCAAGCTGCTCGACAGGAGGATGAATGTCAAGAATGTCGCGTTGAGGATAGCGGGCGAGATCTCGAAGGGCCGCGGCCAGTTCGAGCTCGACAGGCGTACGTACGCGTAGGCAAGAATCGCGGTGGAAAATGTGAGCGAGTCGGAAAGAAGGAACAGCCACATTCCGAGTTTCTTGGTATTCGTGGCAAACGGGGCCACGCCGCCGCCCCAAGCCGACCCCGCAATAGCGTCGATGTCCAATTCAGCCAAGTATCACCGTCCTAGCAAGAGAAGTAGGAAGAGAAAAACCCACAGTCCATCCATGAAGTGCCAGTACACGGACGTGATTTCGGTCGCCGTCGCGAACGTCAGCCGGCGCAATTTTCCGCGTCCCACATACAGCAACGCTACAATGCCTCCGAGCAAGTGAAGTCCGTGCGCTGCTGTGAGCACGTAAAAAAAACTGCCGCTCGCATTCGTCGCCAGATAAAACCCTGATATCACCATCTGCCGCCACGCGATCAGTTGCCCCGCAAGAAACAGGAATCCGAGAATTGTGGTTACAGTCCACCAGTGCCGGAAACTTTCGCGGTCACCTCGCGCGAAAAAGTGCCGGGCACGCACAATCGTTACGCTGCTGGCCAGCAGGATCAGTGTGTTCAACCACAAAATCCTCGGCATCGGGAATGCCTGCCAATCACTCCCGACACCCTTCCGCACGATGAAGGCGCTGGCGAACGCCATGAAAAACATCAGTATGGCGCCCATTCCGATTGCTATTCCCGTTACGTAGACGCGTTGCGGTATTCCAGAACGCCCGCTAGGCGAGCCGTCGTCATCTCGCCCTGGAAATGAAGGCGGCTTGCCTCCTCCGCCCGCTTCGATAATCTCGAGTTCTTCCGTGGTTGAAGTATGCGGCATAGCAGATCCCTGGTGCTAGGCTTTAGCCACTTGCTCGGGCGCAACATCTTGCGGCGTGAAATCCTCGGCCGCACCCGGCACGCTGTATTCGTAGGGCCCGCGATAGACGGTCGGATAATGGCCAGCAAAATTGTCGTGCGGCACCGGCGTGCTCACCTGCCATTCAAGTGTCGTCGCGCGCCATGGATTTCGCTCCGCCTTCTTACCGTGCTTAATGTTCCAGAAGAAATTGAAATAGAAGAACAATTGCGCCGCGGCCGTTACGAATGCCGCGATACTGATGAATACATATACGGGCTGGAGGCGCGCCAAATAATGAACCGAGTCGGTGAGGGCGTAGCGTCGAGGATCGCCCGCATACCCGAGGTAGTGCATCGGCATAAAAATGCAATAGACGCCCACAAAGGTCATCCAGAAGTGAATCTTCCCGAGCGTCTCGTTCATCATGTGCCCGAACATTTTGGGGAACCAATAATATGTCGCTGCAAACATCGCAAAAATCGCCGCCACGCCCATGATCAAATGGAAGTGGCCAATCACGTAGTAGGTGTCATGCAGGTAAAGATCCAACGCGGGCTGCGCCAGGAAAATGCCGGAAAGGCCGCCTGTTACGAACAGCGAAACGAAGCCGATGGCAAAGAGCATAGCCGCGGTGAAGTGGATTCGCGCTCCCCAGAGAGTTCCAAGCCAATTGAACGTCTTGATTGCCGATGGCACTCCGATCACCAGTGTTAGAATCGAAAACGTCAGCGCCGAGTATGGATTCATTCCGCTGATGAACATGTGATGGCCCCACACCATGAAGCTCAGGAAGCCAATCGCGCTCAGCGAGTAGACCATCGCCTTGTAACCGAAGACAGGCTTCCGCGAGAACGTCGAAAGGACGTGCGAAATGATTCCCATGGCCGGGAGAATCGCGATGTAAACCTCTGGATGTCCGAAGAACCAGAAGAGATGTTGCCAAAGCAGTGGCGAGCCGCCCGCATGCTTGAGCAGGACACCGCTGACCATTTCGCCGCCGGGAATAAAGAAGCTGGTCATGGCCAGCCGGTCTAGAAGGAGCAGAATGCACGCGGCAAGAAGCACTCCGAATGCCAACAGTGCGAGGCTGGCCGTTATAAACCAACCCCACACGGTCAGTGGCATGCGCATCAAGGAGAGTCCCTTAGCGCGCAGGTCAATCGTGGTTCCCAGGAAGTTTATTGCCGACATCAACGAAGCGCCGCAGAACAGCGCGATGCTCACGGCCCAGAGCGTCTGGCCAAGCCCCTGACCCGGTCCTGCAATTTCGCCAACTGCGCTTAGAGGAGCATAAGCCGTCCAGCCGCTGATGGGCGATCCACCCGGAACAAACGCCGAAGAAAGCAGGACGAGCATCGACACAAATGTCAGCCAGAACGACAGCATATTGAGTGTGGGAAACGCCATGTCTGGCGCTCCGATTTGAATCGGAAGGAAATAATTGCCGAAACCGCTTTGCGGCACAGTTGTCAGAACGAAGAAAACCATCAGCGTGCCATGCATGGTGATGACGCGAAGGTAGTCCTCCGGCGAAACAACGCCATTGGCAAATCCCCAGATGTGCACGTTCGGCCAGGCGAGGTGAATTCGCATGATCACCGAAAGGATTACGCCAATCGTAACCGCGGACAGGCCAAGCAGGATGTACTGCGTGCCGATGATCTTGTGGTCCAGACTGAAAATATAATGCCGGATCCAGCCTTTGGGCGCTTCCGAATGGTGGACGGGACTAGCGTGCGAACTCATTGACACTCTCCCATGTTGCGGGTCCGTTATGATGATTACTCAAAGCCATAACTCTCACTTCACTGCCCAGCTTGCGCGTTCTGCGCCTCTTGCTTCTGCTCCCACTGCTGGAAATCGGCGTCTGACAGTACGTGCAGCATGGCGTGCATGTGGTAGTGCCCCAAGCCGCAGAGCTGGTTGCAAGTGATTTCATAGTCGCCGATCTTGGTCACCGTAAAGTGCACGGGAATCACCAAGCCCGGAACCGTATCTTGCTTGACGCGCAACTCGCGCACAAAAAAGCTGTGGATGACGTCCTGCGAGCGCAGCATCAACTCGATTTCCCGTCCGACCGGCAAATAGAGGTCTCCGGTAACAATATCGTCTTTGCCGGCCGGGTCATTCGGATCGAGACCTAAAGGATTGCCGGTAGATGCATCGATGTCTTTCGGATCGATGCGTCCAAATTTGCCGTCCGGTCCGGGATACCGAAAGTTCCATACGAATTGCACGCCCGTAACCTCGACCTGCAGGGCTCCAGGCTGAGGCCCACCAAAATGCACTTCGCCCCACGCGTGAGCGGCCATCACGCCGAGACCAACGAAGATGACAAGAGTCGCCGTGGTCCACACGACTTCCAGCGTGTGGTTGCCGCGAACAAACCGCGCCTTCTGCCCGTGGTCGCGATATCGGAAGACCATCCAAGCCAGTGCTAGTTGCGCCAGCACGAAAACAATTCCTGTCAGTATGAACGTGACGAAGAATTGCTGATCAATTTGACTGCCCACGGGAGTGATCGCGGCGGGAAACCACCATGTCTTGGCTATATGGAAATAAAGCGTCGATCCGACCAAAATAAGAATGACGATTGATAACAGGACGGCCGGTGCTGACGAGCCGGCAGACGATTTTCGCGAAACCATTTCCTCCGCTCCGGAAAGGTTGCGGCCTACGGAACAAACATCTGGCCGCCGATCCTTGCACGCAACACTCAGGTGACTATGAAGGCTCTATCAAACGCACAATGATATATAACACGCACGAAAAAATACAAGGGTGAATCAAGAAATTTTTCGCGGTCTTTTGGATACCAAGTTCCTGCGAGTGAGTTTTTGGTGCGGTCGAGTGGATTCGAACCACCACGGTATTGCTACCGTCAGCCCCTCAAGCTGATGCGTCTGCCAGTTCCGCCACGACCGCACATTGAAAAACACGAAGAACGTTATGAAACATCAGTTCGGTTTCTTGGGCACAGGAGCCTGAGGCACGGGTTTCTGCGCCGGAGTTGCAGGCCGGGACGGCGCTGTCGGCATCGTCTGTTCTAGGATCGAGCTGCCTTGTGCCGTTGTCGGCGCGCGTTTCAATGAAAGCGCCAGAGAACTCATCATAAACACAATGGCGCACCATGTCGTTGCCTTCGTTAGAAACGTCGCCGCACCACGCGGACCAAACGCCGTCTGACTGCCTGCGCCGCCGAATGCCCCGGCCAGGTCCGCGGCGTTGCCGCTCTGGAGCATGATCACAAAAATCAGCAACAGGCACACCAGAATGTGCAACGTAACCAGCACAAAATTATAGTGCCACCCGAGCCATACCAACCCCAGTGCCGCCGCAATCGCAATCACCCACTTCGCTGCATCAGGCATTCCTGCTCCATTTCTAACCCAAAGATACCCGCCGCTAAAAATTCACAATTGCTGAAAATGACCGCGCGTCCAGGCTTGCACCGCCTACGAGCGCACCGTCAATTTCCTCCTGAGCCATCAAACTCCGGATGTTATCCGGCTTGACGCTCCCGCCATAAAGAATCCGCACGCGCGCCGCCAATTCTGGCGTAAAGCGCTTTGCGGCTAGGCGGCGAAGAAAGGCATGCACCTCAGCGGCAATTTCCGGCGTCGCCGTGCGCCCCGTGCCGATAGCCCACACAGGCTCGTAAGCGATCAGAATACGCGAGAAATCCGGACCGGTCAACGTCGCCATACCGTCATTGAATTGACGCTCCAGTATTTGTTGTGTGCGGTTTGCATCTCTTTCGCTCTGGTCTTCTCCCACGCAAACGACGGGTTGCAAGCCCGTTTCAATCGCCGTCAGCAGTTTGCGATTCACGGTCGCGTCGGTCTCACCGAAGTATTTTCGGCGTTCGGAATGCCCAATAATCACACTGCTGCAACCTGCCTCGATGAGCATCGGCATCGAGACTTCACCAGTGCACGCGCCTTCGCGCTCCCAGCAGGCATCCTGGCCGGCTATCAAAATCGAGGCGCCTTTCGCGGCATCCACGGCCGCAGCTATCGCGGTAAACGGCGGCGCCACGATGATGTCGCAATGACGCGACGCCGCGACAAGCGGCTTAAACGTCTCGAAGAACGCTCGCGTTTCCGCTTGCGTCTTGTGCATTTTCCAATTGCCTGCAATGACTGGACGCCGCACGGATACCTCTAAATTGGAGTGAGAGCTTCAACGCCCGGGAGCTTCCGGCCAGCAAGAAACTCAAGCGAAGCTCCCCCGCCTGTCGAAATATGAGAAATTTTGTCAGCGAGCCCGGCCTGCTCGATCGCGGCCACGCTATCGCCACCACCAACAATGGACGTAGCTCCGCTCGCGGTGGCGTCGGCGACAGCCTGCGCGATTGCCATCGTTCCGCGTGCGAATGCCGGTTTTTCGAACATACCAAGGGGTCCGTTCCATACAATCATTCGCGCTCGGGAGATTTCGTTGCGGAAGAGCTCAATCGTCTTGGGACCGATGTCGAGGCCCATCCAATCGGACGGAGTGCCTTCGACTCCTGTCACCTGCGTCTGCGCGCCCTCTTCAGTCGAGCGCGCCAGGATATGGTCGACGGGCAGCACAATGCGACACCCGCGCTCCACCGCTTCCCCGAGTAACGTCAAGGCGAGATCCGTTTTGTCTTCTTCCACCAGCGACTTCCCTGTCGTGAAGCCTTTCGCACGGAAAAACGTATACGCCATTGCTCCGCCGATCAAAATTGTGTCGGCTATCTTGATCAGATTCTGAATCACTTCGATTTTATCCGAGACCTTCGCCCCGCCAAGGATCGCCAGAAACGGCCGTTCCGGATTTGTCAGCGCTTTGCTAAGATATTCAAGCTCTTGCTCCATGAGCAGTCCGGCCGCGGCTTGCCGCACAAATTTTGTAATGCCGACGACGGATGCGTGGGCGCGATGAGCCGAGCCAAAAGCATCGTCAACGTAAATTCCATCACAGAGCGCGGCCAATTGGCGCGAAAAACCCTCGTCGTTCTTTTCCTCCCCGGCGTGGAAGCGCACGTTCTCGAGGAGAAGCACCTGCCCATTCTTCAAGGCCTTGCTACGGGATTCAGGCTGCTCGCCCACGCAGTCCGAGGCAAAAATCACGGGTTTACCGAGCAGTTCCTTCAAGCGTTCCGCGACCGGCGCGAGGCTGTATTTAGATTCCGGTTTCCCTTTCGGCCGCCCAAGATGCGAGGCGAGCACCAGCCGCGCGCCTCGATCGATGGCCAGCTTCAGTGTGGGAAGGGTAGCGCGAATGCGTGTGTCGTCCTCGACCTTCCCACGGGCCAGCGGCACATTGAAATCGGCGCGGATGAACACGCGCTTTCCGGACAACTCCAAATCTCGAATGGAGAGTTTTTTCATCTCGTTGCGGACTCTGCGGCAAAACACGCCCGAGCTTAGAGCCGCTGGGCCATGAACTTAATCAGATCCAAACAACGGCAGGAATAACCCCATTCATTATCGTACCAGGCCACCACTTTCACGCAGTTCGATCCCACCACGCGTGTGTAACCGGCATCAACGATCGCCGAATGTGAATTGCCCAGAAAGTCGACGGACACCAATTCCTCGTCCGTGATATCCAGAATGCCTTTGAACGGTCCGTCAGCCGCGCGACGAAATGCTTCGTTGACGCTGTCAGCCGTCGTCGGCTTTTCGGTTATCACGGTCAGATCCACCACGCTCACGTCCGGCGTAGGAACGCGTAACGCATACCCATCCAGCTTCCCCTTGAGCTCCGGAATCACTAGATGAAGCGCTTTCGCCGCTCCCGTCGACGTCGGAATCATGGAAAGTGCCGCGGCACGCGAGCGTCGCAAGTCCTTGTGCGGCAAATCGAGCAGACGCTGGTCGTTCGTGTAGGAATGAATCGTCGTCATTGTGCCAACGACAATGCCAAACGTATCGACGAGCACTTTTGCCACCGGAGCAAGACAATTTGTTGTGCACGAAGCATTCGAAACCACGTGGTGCTTCGCTGGATCGTATGTCTTCTCATTCACTCCGAGCACCAGCGTGCAATCCGGATCGGTCGCCGGAGCGGTGATCAACACTTTTTTGACTGGCCCACGAATATGTTTGCGCGCCTCAGGTCCCTTGTTGAACACGCCGGAGGATTCCACCACAATCTGTGCGCCCGTTGAGGACCAATCTACCGCGGCCAAATCTTTCACCTTGAAGACACGGATTGCATGGCCATCCACCTGAATTGCGTCATCGCTTGCCTGAATTTTATTCGGCAGGTTTCCATGGATGGAATCGTATTTCAGCAGGTGCGCCAACGTTTTCGCATCCGTAATGTCATTGATTGCCACAATTTCGATTGACGGACCGCCGAGCGTTACGCGAAATACATTACGCCCGATGCGGCCGAAGCCGTTGATGGCGACTTTAACTGACATGGTTCCTCCGTGCGTTCTGTTGCGCTCACTTCGAACGATCAGAGCGCAGGCGGCATACGGAAGCAGATGCTAGGGTGCGCGAAGAGAAAAGTCAACGCGGCGCTAGCTGTATGTTTTGACGAGAATGACTTTCTCGCCGCTGAAAGTCACCAGAACTGTCTTCGATGGCGGATAACCGTAGATCCAGTCTTCCGTTTGTTTGCCGTCTTCGTCCAATTCCCTGACCTTTTTGTCGGGACGGCCCATCGCAGCCAGCACCATATCGTGATTCATCCCCACGATTGCTCTGTGGTCCTTAATCGCCTGCTGGAACTGCGGCGGGAGCGTATCGACCCAGTTAACCGCCGAGGAATGTTCACCGGCGAAGTCGAGGAACGGTGAGAGATCGTGTTTCAATTCGTCGGGACTTAAATTGGGAACCGTGTGCCCATAGTCCAGGATGAGAATAGCTCCCGTTTGAGCCTGACCCTCCGAAGTGGGCCCGGGAGCCACCGGACTCATGGGCCCAACTCCAATCTGCACGTGCTGTCGCCAATTCCAATGCTTCTTCGTCCCGCCGTTAATGCCGATGATGATTTCATTGGAGCGAAACTCAATGCTGCTGATTTGCACATGGTCGCCAGGATTCGCCGCCGCGCCACGCATCAGCGCTTGGCGCAAATTCTTGGCATCAATGGCTTGGCCCACCTTGTAGCGGAATCCCTGTTTCAGCGAGGGAATTGACTGAACAACGCGGGCGAATTCGCCGTCGACGTAACGGATTAGGGCGATCTTCGATTCCTGTTCCAGCGGCTGCTGTTTCTTGCCTGTTGTGGCCTGAACAATCGCCAGAAACAGATCCGGCGGAGATGCTATCATCGGCAGGGTGGCTTGCAATGGCTGCACAGGCTCTGGACGAAGCGGATACACGTGAGGCAAGTCGAAGCACGCAAGAACCAACATAACGCTCGCGAGGCTGGTTAATCGGAACATGGACGCATCGTCATTTCTTGCAAACCAGCGAGCCTAATGGGACCCCCATTTTGTCACTGGTTGAGCAAATAATACCATTTTTCGAGGGGATTTCCTGCATTTGAGTGGGGGCGGCCATGCCGGGAAAACTGCTCTTGAATGCAGTCTTACGTTGGGAGAAACGAACTAGCTTGCCGCGGCCTTGGACTTAACCGCCGCAGACTGCTCCTCGATTTTTTCCAATGCGAGTTGCGGCTCGAAGCAGCGCCGGCATCGCGCCTCATACATTCCACCCGCGCCGACGACAATCAATTCCTCGGAGGCTACCAACCGTTGCGTATTCACCGCCGGATTGCCACAACGCACGCAGATCGCGAGCAGCTTGGTAATTTCTTCGGCGACAACCAAAAGGCGGGGCATGGGTTCAAAAGGGCGCCCCATGAAATCGGTATCGAGTCCAGCAACGATCACTCGCTTGCCTGAATCCGCCAGCCGGGTGCAGCTCTCAAGCAGGCTTTCGCCAAGGAATTGCGCCTCGTCGATGCCCACGACTTCGGTCCGCGGCTCGACCTTTCCCAGAATGTCGGCACCCGTGCTCACTAAGGCCGAAGCAATCTCCAAGCCTGAATGCGAAACAATGCCGTTCGACGAATAGCGCTGGTCGATAAACGGCTTGAAGATTTGCACGCGTTGCCGAGCAATTTCCGCGCGTCGCAACCTTCGGATCAGTTCTTCGCTCTTGCCGGAAAACATCGGGCCGACAATCACCTCGATCCAGCCCATATTACCCTTGACGATATCCACGGATCCTCTCCTGGCCGATGTGCGTAGGCTAACACAATTCTCTGTGGAAATTCCCGGGCACGGTCCGGACCAATCGAGACGCCCTACTGCTTTAACGCGGCGCCTCGCACGGGTTGGTACAGCGCTGCATTGAAAAACGGTGCAAATGCATTGATGACGGCGGTACGAAAGGCATCCTGTCTCGTGATCATGTTGCGCGTCAACACTCCCCACGCGCCTTGAGCGTCGCGAATCCCGTGTCCACCGGCAAACGCATCTATCGCAACGCCTAGCTCAATGCCTTCATCCACCACCCGCTGCGCGAGAATTTCCGGCAGAAGGATGCTTCCCGACTGTCCGTAAGCGCTATTTCCATTCTTGTCCGCCACAAAGGCCCAGTTTTGCAGGAAAACGCTGCGCGAATCGCCGTTGCTCAGAACATCCAGCCCGCCTTCTAACCCTACGAAATAATCCCAGGGCAGTTTTTCTTCCCGTGCGCGCTTCACAAGCTCCTCGGCTCGATGGCGCGCGCCAGCCATCAACTCAGAGCGCGACAGCGGTGTGTGGCGAACTCCACTTACCACTTCCGCGCCCACCACTTCGAATGGAGCGTTAGGATCCAGGCTGGGGCCGAAAACGGTCAATGCCTCCCAGACTGCATTCAGTTTTGGGCGACGCGTACTTCCAACCGCGACTATGATCTTGGCCATGGCTAGAGTCGGGAACAATCCCGGAGAGTTCTATTCTTTCCAGAGCTGTGTTTGTTTTTCGCGCGCAAACCGGGCATTTAAAAATGTCTTCAAGTCTTCGATCGACGTAAAAACCTGATCCGAACACGCCAGCATCCACCCGCTGATTTGCTCCAACGGCAGCGGCGTAACCATGTAGACGGGGATCCCTTTTCGGTAGGCTACGGTCAGTTCCGCGGAAGTGCCGCCGCTCTGCGCCTTTGCATCCCCCCAAAAGCAGACGACGTAATCGGCCCTGTTTTCGATGAGGTCGAGATCAAAATGGATGATTTTGCGAACCACGCGCCGAAAACGCTCGAAGTCCGTCAGCTTCCACTCACGGAAGTGTGCCGCCTCTTCGTCGGTGAGGTTCTTCTTTTCGTCCTGCGCGGGATCGTAGACCCGATGGCCCAAATGATCGCGGAGGAAGGGGGCAAGCTTCTGCCGCCAGAGTTTACCGCCGCCGTCGGCGAATTCAATTGGTCCGCAGAGATATGCGAGCATTGAGGTCCGGGTAAGTCAGGACTCTAGCACGAGGTCATGTGCACTGCAAAGAGATGCCAAAGGAACGCAGCGAGGAAAAAATGGAGCGGCCGAGGGGACTCGAACCCCCGCCTACAGCTTGGCAAGCTGTCGTACTACCCCTATACTACGGCCGCTCAGACGGGCAGGCTTGGAACAAATCTTTTATAGCACGCCCGCACCGAACCCGACAAGGCCCGCGCGAACTACGGCTGCGCGAGAATGCAACGTCGCGGAATCAGCATGCGATCGGAAGAATCAGCTAGTTGACTTCAAGGATGCGAGTTGATTTGACGACCGGCGATTTTTTCTGGCGGTCTGCAAAGCGAGTCGCACGCTCTCTGTCAATATAGACCCGGGCGAATTTTTCGCCATCGTGATAATAGACCGTCACTTGCCAGTGGCGGTGTTTTCGCCGCCGGTCACGTCGGAATCGAGCTATGCCCTTCTTCGCTTTTGTCGTGGTTTTTTTCTTCACAGGGTATCCTAGTGTCGCGGGAGTATCGCAACTTCGGAGGCGCGGCGCAAGTCTCAAGTTGATTATCAGCCAGGCCGCCACGCTCGCTTTGCCTGACGTTTCCCGATGGAACATCAGCCCAAGTTTCTTGAGACGTTTGCCCGCCACGAACGTCTAAGATGGAAAGAGAAAAAGAGCTGGAACTTTTGAGGGTATTCGGGCGTATCTAAAGTTGAAGGGGAAAGGGAGTTGGGCCATGGTGATGAGACTAGAGCACGAAGTAAACATTGAGAATCCGCGGCATCACTCGCTGGAACGGGTAGAGACCCTCCGGCGCCTGCTGGCAGGTGGAGCGCGTGTGGAATGCGACCCAAAACGCCCGGATTTCTATGAAGTCGAGAGCGGTTCTGACGTCTACTACATTCATATCTCGCCGGTTACCGGGAACATCCTTCTGCTGGCTGCATGGCCGAAGGATGGCGTCCCAGGCGACGACGTGCGGGCAACTCAAGCCGCATAACGCACGCAGATAAACACTCACAAGGGTTCACATCAATAAATCGACGGCCTTGAAACCGAGGTCTTTCAGAATTTGTGTGTTCAATTCGTAGACCTCCGGTCCGGCGGTAGTGCGGACGTACACGCTATCGCCGACAGGCGCGGAGATGTCTACCGTAGTTTTCTTCCCGGATTTGTCGGTAAGAATCACTTCAATGGCAGGCTTGGCTAGATGTGCCAAAACGGTCCGCGACGGCGTATCGTAAATTTGCTTCGCGCGGGCGTTCTGGATCGGGTCCAGTATCTTCCAACTTTGAATAGCCTTCCCTTTGTCGGCGGCGGGCTGGAGGATTGTCCACTGGTCATCCTTGCCCTGCGCGCACTGAATGGTTCCGTTCACGTTATGGATTTCCACGGTGGCCACATTGGTGGGATCAAACTGCAAAATCGACTTATCGCGCAGGTCGAAGAACTTTTTGTTGAGCGCGTCGTAGACGGTTGAACTTATCTCAAAGATCATCGGTCGCGCTGTATCCCGTGCGTAATAGTTGTCCCCGTTTTTTTTACCAACAAGCAGATGAAACTCCTGTCCCTTGGTCGTCGCCGTCACGCCCATCGACGGGTGAGTCAGCCCGTATTTTGCAAGGTCATCGGGAGATTCGCTTACAACGTCCGTGAATTTATCCGTCGATAGCGCGCTCGCGAGCGAATCGGCCGCGCTGGAATCAGCGACTACTTCCTTGGGCTTGGCGATGTCCCACGTAGAATTTTTCTTAGTGACGGCAAGTGTCCCACTCGGATCATCAATTGTGATTCCAGTGATTTCGCCCTCGTTTAACTCTAAAACCGAACGGTCGCGCAATTGAGACAGTGGCTTATCAGTTTCGTCCAATAGGGAAACAGGTAACAGATCAACATTCTTTGACGCGTCGATGAGAGCGTAAACAACATTGCCCGAAAAATCCTTGTCGCCCAGTCGAATCGTATGTTCAACGCTGTCCTTTTGCTGAAAATCAATTGTCACGGCGGGTTGAGCGAGACCGTATTTCGACAGACTGTCCGCGGGCGCGAATGACCGACTGATCTTGGCGCTGCTCAAATCGGTCACGATTCCGCTGATGCTCGTCTGATCGGCTCGTGTAGAAACGGGTTGCGTCATCTGCCAGCTATTCCCTTGTTTGGCGAAAACCGTCTTGCCAGTCCCGCTCACAAGCGTCAGACCCGTGATCTGGTCTGCATTCACCGCAAAGGCCGGTTTCCAGGAAGCTTCATCCGTGGGCGGGGCGACGCTGTGTTTGCTGTCGTAGAAATAAACGAAGGCTCCCAGCGCAATCGCAAGTACGACTACAATCAGTGTGCTCTTCTTCATGGCCGGCTAACGACGTTTCACCCAAATATAAATCCCGCCAATAATCACAATCAGCGGCAGAAATACCATGCTGAACCAAGACAATTCGCGCTGCTGCGCTTCCGTCAACGTCACGCGGCGATTCGCCGTCTCCTTCGGGCGGATGGAAATCAGATTTTCTTCTTCGGTCAGCCAGTTGATGGCGTTGAAAAACAGATCTCCATTGCGCTGCTGCCCCACCCACTGATTCGTCGCAAATTCGGAATTGCCGATCACCACCAGCCGCGCATCCGTCGAGCCCGATTTTTTTTCTGCTGCGACACCAAGAGGCAGCGGTCCGCGCTGATCCGTCTTCGCATCGTATCTCACGGTCCCGTTTCCCAAATTCGGCACGGTGAAACTGGCGGCCGACGTTTTTAGTAGTTCGACCGATTGAGGCTCCGCTTTCGCAGCGTCCGCAATCGAAACCGTCCGCGCCAGCGGGAAAAACGTCATCGAACCTTTGAAATTCCTCACCACCGGGCTGTCGCCGTAATCGACGACCAGCGGAATGCCCGGCCCTGCTCCGAGCAGGCGCCCCACGCCGCTCACGTCAATTACGTAGTTATCGCCCAGCTTGATGTTCCATTCCTGCAGAATATCGTCTACCTTTGGATCCGTGCCCGGATCCAACAGCAGCATTGCTTTTCCGCCGCCATCAAGATATTTCTCGATCATCTGCGATTCTTGCGGGAAAAAAGATTTCTGCGGACCCACATCAACGAGTACGCTGCAGTCGGAAGGCACGTCGTTCGACGTCACCAGATTTACAGATTTAACCTGGTAATTCTCTTTCGCGAGTTCTCCGGCCACGCCGCTGTAACCCTTGCTGTCGGATGCGCTGGTGGATTTTTCGCCGTGCCCTTCCACGAAACACACAGTTTTCACGGTGGCGGAAGTGGCTTTCAGAATCGCTGAAGCAAAATCCTGTTCCGTCGTTTCCTCCAGCCGCTGGACATTCTTCCCGCTGACGACGATCACTTGCCCTTCTCGCACCACTCCGTATTGCTTCGTTAGATCCGGATTCTCCTGCGGATCCACCGCGCGAAAGTGAATGTGCGGATTCAGGTTTTCGTACTCCGACATCTGATCGCGAAGCTGCTGAACTTCCGGATCGGTCGATTTTGCAAACAGAAAAATATGGACGTCAGATTTTATCGGCTTGACGATTTTCTTCGTCTGATCAGAAAGCGTATAAAGTTTTTCACTGGTCAGGTCGAAAGTCTTGTGGTGCCGGAATCCCAGGTAATTGATGAAAACCAGAATGGCCAGCACTGCAATGACAAGGACGGATGTATTTGTGCCTAGTTTCGAGGAACGTTTTGAGAAAAATCCAATCAGCGTGCGGAAATCCAGAACAATCCACGCCAGCACCAGCACGCCACCGGCGATCAGCAAAATCTTATTTGTAAGCTGGAATTGCTCCAGCACGCTGTAACGAACGTAGCCAGCAATCAGCAGCGCCAATCCGAGCGCACCCGCAAGCCGCGCTAATTCCCTTCGATCCCATTTCATCTTGCCGTACCCTCTTTCCTCCCCAAGAGATTAAGCCCGCCGCCAACGCATGGAATCCACCGCACGCATCGTCAAAAATATGGCGAAGAAAATCCAACTCCCAAAGAAAATCAGCCCGGTGGTGTCGATCACGCCCCGCACAAACGGGTTATAGTGCTGCAAAATGGCCACGTATTGCAGTGTTTGCGCGATTAACCCGTTTCCCGTCCCCGCGAAGAATCCAACGACCCAGAGAAGTAACGATATTCCCAGCACCAGCACTCCTGCGACGATCTGGTTCTCAGTAAGAGCGGAAAGAAACGAACCAATGGCGAGCAGCGTCGCCCCCAAAAGCAGCACGCCCAAATAGCCTCCCGCGACTAGCTTCCAAGGCGGCACGGGTTCGCTGTGCGCAAACATATAAATCACGTACAGCACCGTCGGGAGAATCATGATGATGAAAAGGCTCACCGAAGCGAAAAACTTCCCAAGAACAATTTGCCAGTCCGTGATCGGTGACGTCAGCAGCAGTTCCATCGTTCCGCGCTTCCGCTCCTCCGAATACACGCCCATGGTCAACAGCGGAGTCAGAAAAAGCAGAATCGTGCCCACAAGGCTGAGGAACGCCCCCATCACAGCGCTCGGGACATCAAACGGAATCGCAGGGCCGCCTTGCATCGCTTCCATACTGGCCTCGAAGGATGCCTTGATCCCGTCCGCCAAATACATATTGAAGAACACTGCACTCAAAATCAGAAAGATGGGAACAACGGCGTAGGCAACGGGCGACACGAAATAGTGGCTCATCTCTTTGCGATAAATGGCGTATAGGCCGCGCATGTCAGTTTCGCTCCGCTTTTTCGGCTGGATTTTGCGCCGCGTCTTCCGTGGTGAGTTGCAGGAAAATTTCCTCCAGGCTCAGGTTCATGCCTCGAAGCTCGTAAAGTGCCCAACCTTGTCCGACAACCTTGGCGGCGATTTGGCTGCGCAGGTCCTGTCCTTGACTCGCCTCGACCGTTGCAACCAAGCGTCCCGCGGAGCCGAGCGAAGCGATTTCCACTTTTCGCACGCCGGAAATTTGCGCCAGCGCGTCGCGTAAGGGTTTCTCCGGCGCTTGCACCTCAACGCGAATCCGCTCTCCGCCCTTGAGTTGCAGCGTCAGATTCTCCGGAGTATCGACCGCCACGATTTTCCCGCGATTGATGATGACTACGCGGTCGCAGGTCATGCTCACCTCAGGTAAAATGTGCGTCGAGAGAATGATCGTGTGGCTTCCCGCCAATCCCTTGATCAGGTTGCGGACTTCAATAATTTGCTTCGGATCCAAACCCACGGTCGGCTCGTCGAGAATAATCACATCTGGATCATGAACGATCGCCTGCGCCAGTCCCACGCGCTGCTTGTAACCGCGCGACAGCCGTTTGATCAGCTCATTGCGCTTGTCCACGATCTTCGCCATTTCGAGCGCCGCTTCCACGCGCGCAGCACGCTTTTCCGGCGGCACATTCTTGATTCGCGCCACAAAATCCAGGTACGAACTCACGGTCATATCGAAATAAAGCGGCGGGTTCTCCGGCAAATATCCGATGCGTCGGCGCACCTCCATTGAATCGTCGAAGACGTCGAATCCGGCAATCTTAGCGGTGCCTCCTGTCGCGGGTAGGTAGCCAGTGAGCACGCGCATGGTTGTCGTCTTGCCCGCGCCATTGGGCCCGAGGAAACCGAGGATTTCGCCTTTTTTTACCGAAAAAGAAATATGGTCGACTGCGGTTTTATCTCCGAAGGATTTCGTCAAGTCCTGGACTTCTATCAATCCGCTACCTCCCAAGTACAAAATGAAGTCCGCATTAACCGGCACAGACCGTGCGAACAAACCAACACCACCGCATTCGAGCCGACCCTTATACTAAAATTCGGGTCGCGAGGCCAAGCGCTCGTGGTAAAAAATTATTAACAAGCCCGATAAACTTCAACGCAGACATCACCTCGGAGAGAATCCATTTTTTCGCATAAGGTTGCCTGAACATTGCGCAGGTGTGAAAAAGGAATGACTTGCGGCTTTTCTGGCATTGACTTGCGCGCGCGACAGGCATAACGTTCGCCGCCAATGATTCTCAGATGCAATAGCGGATGCACGAGAAGATGACGAATCGCCTTTTGAT
>Ga0209168_10001348_pt1 | contig 19549 bp, 14 predicted proteins | sample Coa_R1_FD_187156 | JGI IMG/M metagenome (GOLD analysis project Ga0209168, IMG submission 187156) | Surface soil microbial communities from Centralia Pennsylvania, which are recovering from an underground coalmine fire - Coalmine... | ecosystem: Environmental > Terrestrial > Soil > Unclassified ...
CGCAAGCTTGGTCCTTTGCCGCAGGCAACGGCACAGGAACCTGGCACTCTGGATTGGCTCTCGCAGCCGCTTTCTCCGCGTGGCATCGCGTGGACTATCGATGCGCTGGTATGTACGGCCGCATTGCTCATGTTTGCGCTGATCTTCCTTTCGGTGATTGGAGAGGCGCCGCGATGGCCCATGGGGATGGCTGCTGTGGGCGCGGCCTCGGTCGGTGTCGTGTATTGGGGATTCTTCTGGGTCTTTGGCGGGAAGAGTCTTGGAAAAAGGCTGGCTCGCAGCGTGGGAATCACATCAGAGAGCGGAAAAAGGACGCAAGCAGGCGACTAGTGGAATGGTGTCCAGCGATCAGGGCCTAGTGCGCCAGGAATTGCTGAGCCAACCACATTTGTAAGGTACGCTGCTGCGGACGCGGCACATTCAGAAATCGCATCCCGAAATTTCCGCTCTTATCGTGCCAGACGACTTCCGCATTGGCCTTCAGCTTGGATCGCGTTCCAGGAAGCTCGAAATAGACTTGCAACACGATGTCGGCGTCGATGAAGTGTTCCGTGCGGACTTGCATGCCGCCCTGGCTCAGGTTGATCAGTTGAGCATCCTTCGTCTCCTGTCCCTTGGCCTTGATGGAGACGGGGACTTCGAGTCCGGTCCGATGGTAGCGCAGTCGTCCATCTACGATCAGGTTGCGAGCTGCCGACAAAGTCCGTACGGCTTGCTCGACCGAGATTGGCTTTTCGAAGGCGAACAGCGCTCCGGTTTGATCGAGATTGGTCAGGCAGTGACGGCCTCCCATGATGACCAGCGGCACGGTATACGGCTGCCGCTGCGGAGCCTGCAGTTTATGTAGGAGTTGAGAACTTCCGTTGAGGTCGCAATCCACAATGAGGGCGTCGATCTTGCTCCGGGAAAGGCGCTCGATGGCTCGCTGGGGCTCGTTTTCCACTGTGACATCCATGTGAAGACCACCAAGGATGCATTCCAGAACACTCACTTCCAGCCAGTCGCGCGAGACCACCATCGAGGAAAGTGTCATGCGGATCACTGTATCTGTGGGAGTAATGCAGCCCTAGATAACCAACGTAATGGCGGCAGATCTCAGACCTAAGATCTCGGGGCTTGATCTCAGGCCTCGGATCTCGGACCTTGGACCTCAAATCTCACACCTCGGAGCTTCGACGTCGGACCTTGGACCTCAGGCTTCAGATCTCAGACCTCCTCCAAAGTCTAAAGGTCCAAGGTTGAGGGCTCTGACGCTGTGGCCCGATGCTGCCACGGGCTCCTGAATAGCGTAGTGCTTTCCGCTAACTCGCAATTCCGTGGAACTTTCGGTGCGTGGGGGCCGTACATTCTATCGGGAACGACGTCAAAGGCTATAAGTGTAGGGCGGGAGGGCTCCAGCGACCTAAGTGCAACAGTTGGGGCCGGACGTCGACGGTTAAAGATGGTCAAATTTGGATAGCTTTTAATCAGATTGGGGTCGTTGTTCGCAATTTCTGCATCAGACAGGGAAAAGGGCCAGATTTTTATTCACCTGTAATATCCGATCCCTGTTCCTCGTCTTAAGAAGTGGGTAGGTTTGCTCAGGCAGTCGACAGTCTAGAGTGGTCTCGTCATGCGTACCGTAATCGACATTTTCGGACAGATCTTCCGCAACCTGTGGGCGCACAAGCTGCGCTCTTTCCTCACGATGTTTGGCATTGCCTGGGGCGTCGGATCATTGCTGCTGCTGGTGGGTGTGGGCGAAGGATTTCGCTCGGGCAACAAGCGCGAACTGTCGGAGTTTGGCAAAGACATCATGTTCCTCTTTCCAGGTCGAGCACCCTCGGTGGCGGGGAACATGACTTCCGCGAAGTCCTACCTGCTGACCTATCAGGATTACCTGGACATCCGGCAAGCCGGCCATGTGCGGAATGCGTGTCCAATCATCTCGCGCAGTGATCTGCACGAAGTCAGCGAGTTTGCCAGCGGCAGCGGGGAAATTCTGGGCACCGAGCCTCACTTAAATGACATCAGTTATCTGCCGATCAAGGATGGGCGCTGGCTGAACGAACTGGATGGAACACAGCGACGGAATGTTATTGTTTTGGGCAGCGAGCTGCTGAAGACGCTGTTTCCGGGACGTCCGGCCATTGGCTCATTCATCCTTCTGAATGGGCAACGATTTGAAGTAGTCGGCACCATGCCGCACCTGGGTCGTGGCGATAACATGTGGCTCAACATGCGCGGCTATATTCCGTTCCAGGTGATGGCCGAGAATTTTCCGCTCAAGGGCGAGAATCATCAGAAATCAATTTCGTTCATCGAGTATCAGCCGGAAGTGACCGCCGACCACGTACTCGCGCAGAAGGAAGTACACCAGATCGTGGGCCGGAATCACGGATTTGATCCCAACGACGAAAATGCGTTTGACGAGTGGGATTCGATTCAGGAGTCAAAGATGGTCGGAACCATCTTCGACGTCATGAACATGTTCCTGGGCGCCGTAGGAATGGTGACGCTGGCTCTGGGCGCGATCGGGGTCATTAATATCATGCTGGTCGCCGTCACGGAGCGCACAAAAGAGATCGGGCTGCGCAAGGCTCTGGGCGCGACCAATCGAAGCATCCTCTTCCATTTCTTCTTAGAAGGATTGCTGCTCACGCTGGGCAGCGGACTACTTGGGCTGGCATTTGCGGGCGGGCTAATGTCGCTGATGGGCGGAGTGCAGGGGCCGCAGGGATTCGATCCGCCGAAGTTGGTGCCGATGTCGGCCATGCTGGCCATCGGGAGTTTGACGCTCGCCGGAGTGATTGCCGGTTTATATCCAGCGCGCAAGGCCGCTTTGTTGCAGCCGGTGGAAGCGCTGCGGGCGGAGTGATGCGAACGGTGACGCGACATGTTTCGTGATCTGCTTCGAGAAGCCTATGGAGCGATGCGCCATAATCGGCGCCGCACCGCGCTGACCATGCTGGGCATGGCCTGGGGCATCGCCACGGTCGTCATGTTGCTCGCGTATGGCGATGGATTCGGACGGGCGTGCGCCAACATCTTCGCGAACTTCGGCACGAAACTCGTTATCGTGGTGCCGGGCACGACCTCTACACAGGCTGGCGGACAGAAGGCAGGCGTCAATATCAAGTTTACGATCGACGACGTCGATGCGCTTTCGACCAACCTTCCGCAAATCACCCATATCACTCCTAGTGTCGACAAGTCGTCAGCGGTGGCCTATGAAAACCGGTCCTTCACCTGGAATGTCACGGGTAATGATCCGAATGTGTATGACATTCGTTCGTTAAAACTCGACCAAGGCCGCTTCTATAACATGGAAGATCAAGTCCAGCGGGCGCGTGTCGCGGTGATTGGATCAGAGGCGAAAGAGAAGCTATTCTCCGGGCGTAATGCCGTCGGTGAACACATCCGACTGGATGGTCTGAGCTTCGAAGTGGTCGGCGTGCTTAGCGCGAAAATGCAGGAAGGGAATGACGACATCAACCGCACGGTGTACGTTCCCTTTACCACGATGAGCGATTTGAAGAGCACGCATTATCTGGACACGATCTGGTTCAACTATCAGACGCCGGAGTTCGAGAAGATCGAACCGGCAGTCCGGACGATCATGGCGGGCCAGCACAAGTTCAGCGAGACCGATCGTCAGGCCGTCAGAGTTTTTAATCTCATGACGCAATTGCACCAGTTCGAAATCATCACGCTGGGGCTGAAGATTCTGATGGGATTCATCGGAACGCTGACGCTCGGCATTGGCGGCGTCGGCCTAATGAACATCATGCTGGTTTCCGTGACGCAGAGGACGCGCGAAATTGGCGTACAGAAGGCGCTGGGCGCGAGAAGAACGTACATACTGTTTCAGTTCTTGGCCGAGGCGCTGACGATTACCGCAATCGGCGGACTGCTCGGCGTAGTGCTCGCGTATGCAGTGGCGCTGTCCGTGGGCCGGCTCACTTTATACAGCGCATTCGCCAAGAACGGCGAAGCGGGCGACATCCGGCTGATCATTCAGCCTGCCACTCTGGTTGCATCGACGCTGATCCTGGGCGCCGTGGGATTGATTAGCGGGATGATTCCGGCGTTTCGGGCCTCGCGGCTGGATCCGATTGAGTCCTTAAGGCACGAGTAGGACTAACGGGCTTCGGGCGCCGGCAGCGGGCGGCTCGCACGCTGATCTCATTCTACAGACCGCTGACCACGGACCTCAGACCTCGGACCGCTGACCTCTGACCTGTTCTCCCTTACACATCTTCGGGTCCTACAAATAAATCCCGAAAAAGGTCTATCACTCAGGTAATGGGAAGATTGCCATGTCTCGCGATATAGTGTCCGGGCATGAGTAAGGACAGAAAATCCCCCCAACAGAAGAAGGAACTGGAGTGCTCGAAAGACCACTTTGCCGGAGGATTCAACTCGTCCGCCCACGGGTTTGCCAAGGGATGGCGACGCAAGAAAGCCCGCGTCAATCGCGAATACCGGCGGAAGTCAGACGAGTTGTTAGCTCCGCTAAAGCCGGGTTTGAAGGTTCAAGATGTCGAGCTGATCTCGGATGAGTTGACTCCGGCGCATCTGCAGAAGTCGATCACTCGTAAGCGGCTGCACAAGATTGGCGTGATTACCATGGGGGAAAGAGTGAAGAAGAGATTGCAAAGGCGCGCCGAGACAACCGGAAGAAATGTGCTGCAGCATGATCACTTCGATCAGGCAGCCGCGGATGCTGTTCGTACCCTCAACCATTTGAGCGGTGAAGTACTCGTGCGCGTGGTGATCCGGGCCGAGCTCTTGCGCAAAAGAAATGGTGATGAGTGGAAGAGAGTCCGAAACTCCGACGATCCGATCGATCAGGCCTTGAGCTTTCTATACGCAGTGAGCCTGGGATCGTCCCGGGAACTGGGTGCCTTGCGCCGCAATCCTGCGCTGAACCGCGCGCTCGGAAGCTGGATCCAGAAGGCGAACCGCATCATGGCCAAAGAGCAACGCAAGCAGGAACGGAAGAAGAACGAGAAAGAAACCGCGCGGCAGCGGTTGAAGCTTGTTCGCAAAGCGTCCGCGGGAATCTGATTCACCGGACCTTAAACCTCTACTTCTGACTTCTGAGGAGCGGATACCGTCTCACGGTACCATTCCACCGTACGCCGCAAGCCTTCTTCGAAATCCACTTTTGGCTTATAGCCGAGTGCGGACTCCGCCTTGGAGATGTCCGCCAGCGAGTGCTTGATATCGCCGCCACGCTCGGGCCCGTACTTGGGCTGTCCTTTATAGGAAGTCAGGCCTTGCAGCAGCTTGAATGTTTCGTTCAGGGTGACGCGGCGTCCCGTAGCCGTATTCAGGACCTGCCCGGCAACTTTCTCGGCGGGAGCTTTGCAGGCCAGCAGATTCGCTTCTACCACATTGTCGATGTAGGTGAAGTCTCGGCTCTGCTCGCCATCGCCGAACATCGTGGGCTGCTCGCCACGCAACATAAGAGTGATGAACTTTGCAAGGACGCCGGAGTAGGGCGACGAAGGATCCTGTCGCGGTCCGAAAACGTTGAAGTAGCGGAGACAAACGGTCTCCAGCTGGTAGCAGCGGTAGAACGAAACCATGTAGTGCTCGCTCGCCAGCTTCGCGACCGCATAGGGAGAAATGGGATCCGGACGCATGTCTTCGCGCTTGGGCAGCGTCGGAGTGTCGCCGTAGGCGGAAGATGACGCTGCGTAAACGACGCGCTTCACTTTCGCATCGCGGGCGGCAATCAGCACATTGACCGTACCGTCTACATTGGCGCGGTTGCTGCCCAGCGGATCGAGAACGGATTTCGGCACAGAGGGAATCGCTGCTTCGTGGAAGACAAAGTCCACGCCCACACAGGCCTTGTGCATCGCGTCTAGGTCGAGGAGGTCGGCTTCCCGGAAATCGATACGGTTGAGAATCTCACGAATGTTTTCACGATTGCCGGTGGCGAGATTATCGACGCCACGTACCTGTTCGCCGCGGTCGACGAGAGCCCGGGCAAGAGAAGATCCGATAAAGCCTGCGATGCCTGTAATCAGATAGCGAGCCATGGGTTTTAATCATACCGAATGACGGCCTTGGGATGGCGAATGGCGTGTGAAAAAGTCAGGTTTCAAGTCTGAGGGTCTCGATAACTTGAAATCCGAACCTTGAACCTACAGCTTCTGGCTCTTCTTCAGGATGCGCAGAAAGTCTTCGCGCATGAGGAGTTGGCGTGTCTCGAAGAACTCGACGAGCGCATGGATCGCCGCCTCCGGATCGGAGATCAGGGGAAGCGCTTCGAGCAGTCCGTTCGCGGGAAGGGATGAGGCGATGCCCGGTCCCATCACTAGACAGTGATGACTCAGCGTGGCAAGCAGTCGCTTCAGATGGGCTTTGTCCTCGTCCGACATCTCCTCGAATGCGATGCCCATGCCCAGATAAGGATAGTTGACAGCCACTTTGCCGTTCGCTTCGACGCGCTCGCCATTGGCTTCCAGCTTCAAATGTAACCTAGTTCCGGCGGGATACGTGGCCTGGGCTTCGACATAACAGCCGTGAAGGCTGACGTCGGTGAATGTGGCCCATGTGCGGACATCGCATCCTTCTTCACGCACTTCGGCGCTGCCCTCACACTTGTAGCGGGCACTGCGGCGCTTCTCGGCGCCGTGGAATTGATCAGCCGCGCCCGCTGTGGCAGTCGTCGTTGTGACTGGATGGCCAACTGCGGCTTCCGGCGCTGGAGCCGTAGCGACGCCGCCTGGTTGCACGGCAGACTGTTTCAAGGCGCGAAGGTAGGCAACGCCTTCGTTGATGTCCTCAGGCATATAGCTCCGAGAAGAACGAGCCATTCCGGTATTGACGCTCACTCGCAGAAAACCGAAACTCTGTTGTTCCTATCGGAAGAAAAGGCTTTGAGGTTTAACCGCATGGAATCACACAAGAGTCTGCTGAAAACTCCACTTCTGGGTGGCGCAGCGCTTCAGCGCTGCGATAACAGACGATCTTCAATTTGGGGCTTTAGCCTCTGAGGCGGGGAATTCGTTTTTAACTACACTGCTTAATGGATTTCTAATCTCACATCGATGATGCGTCGGCCGTCTGCGACGGCGCGGCCACTTGCCGGATCTGCTTCCAGAGTTCATCGCGTCCGGCGCCGGTCTTCGACGAGTATGGAAGCAGGCGCGCTGAGGGATATTCGCCGCTCAGCGTGCGCAAAACGTTGTGGAGTTGATTGTTCGAGATGCGATCCGCTTTGGTCGCGACCAGCAGGACCTCGCGCCCGGTGGCGCTCAGAAAGTCGAGCAACTGGCGGTCGCTTTGTTGCGGAGGAACATTGACATCGATGAGCGTCACGCAGAGTGCCAACGTGGGACGCTGGTTCAAATACGGTTCGATAAACTTCGGCCATTCCTGCGAGATTTCACGGGAAATCTTGGCATATCCATACCCCGGAAGATCGGCGAAGATCAACTCGGGGCGCGGCTTTCCCGGCCAGCGGATTTCAAAAAAATTGATGCTGCGCGTGCGGCCGGGAGTTGAACTGGTGCGCGCGAGTTTTGTCCCAACTAGAGAATTAATGACGCTCGATTTGCCGACGTTGGAGCGGCCTAAGAAGGCGACTTCAGGAACCGAGGGAGCAGGGAAGTGGGAGGCATCCGTCGCTGCCGCCAGAAAATTGGATAAGACCCTCATGTCCAAGTGTGCTATAGCCCGAGCGAGCTTGGCAAGAGAGTTGGGCGGTAGGTTTGATGGAGAAACGAGAGACGAGTGCGAACGATGGGGCTGTGATCTTTCGGCACGCCCGGTCACCGCTCCCAGTTTGGGCACCTTGCGTTTGAGCCATCCCTGGCGATGATCTGATCCGATAAGATCTCCGCATGGATTTTAAGGTCTTGTATAGCGAAGATCCCGCATTTGTCATCAGGAGGGCTGACAAGCTCCTTTCGTCGGAACCAGTTCTACATAATCTAATTCTGTCAATTCTGCATTCCCGAGTTGCTCAGGACGAACCCGGTCGTTATTGGATTGCATTGCGCGGAGAGGAAGCCGTCGGCGTGGTCCTTCAATCACCTCTGGAATATGCGGCGACCCTGACGCCCATGGAGGCGCGAGCCGTGCAGGCGATCGTGGATGCAATTGCGGAAGCCGGAGTGAGTCTACCCGGGGTCAATGGGGACGCGGCGACGGCAGCCTGCTTTGCTGGTCAGTGGAGTGAACGGTGTAAGTCGGCGGCCACACCCTTCCAGGGAACCCGTCTTTACGAACTCTCGGAACTGGGAGAAGTTCCTGGCACCGAAGGTCATCTACGCCAGGCAGGTCCGGGAGACCGCAGTTTGATGATTCTTTGGACCCGCGCATTTCAGGACGAAATCGGGGAATCGGCAAACGACACTGAGCGTCGCGTAGATCGGGCATTGGCCGCTGGACAGATGTGGCTGTGGGATCAAAACGGAGAGACAACTTCTATGGCGGTTGGCCGCGAACTGTCGCAAGGCGTAGTTCGCTTGTCTGGGGTCTATACGCCACCCGAGAAACGAAATCATGGCTACGCGGCAGCCTGTGTTCATGCGCTGTCGAGACACCTTCGCGACTGTGGCTATCGGTGCATTCTCTACACCGACTTGGGCAACCCCACATCGAATTCCATTTACCGCCGAATTGGATATAAAGCCGTAGCCGAGTCTCTCCGTTATCGTTTTGACTGATGCAGCAAGAGCAACAGTCAATCCCGCGAGCGATCTATCGTATTCTCGGCAATTCGGAATGATCCAGTTGCTGCCGCGTGTTTCTATCGAAAATTTCTGACGAGCATCAGGTTCGACTCGGCAAACTGATCCTGGACGTACACGATGGATTTGCGGTCCGCCGATAAGCTCAATCCCCATCCAAGATTCTTCTCCAGCGACCAAAGAACGTGTGTCTTGCCGTCGGCAAAATTCAGAAATGCCAGCTCTGCGTGCGGGAATTTTCCGAATTTAAGGAAGTAGATACCTTCTGGACTGAGCGCCCAATTCGGCCAGCCTCCGGGATCTATGTCACTTAGCACTTTGCTCTCTTCACCGCCTTGCAGCGGCATCCGCCAGACGCCAGTCTGCTCGTATTTCGAATAGTAAAGATCGCGTCCGTCAAACGACTCCACCGGCGAGATGCCTCCGTGCTTCGTCAACTGCACAGGTGTTCCGCCTTGAACTGAGATCTTCCAGATCTGAAACGGTTCCGCTCCTCGCTTCGAGGCGAAATAGATCCACTTCCCGTCTCGGGACCAGCTCGGGGAAAGATTGTCGGATCCCGCAATCGTCGGCAGCAACCGCGGCACGCCCCCGGGCACTTCGACAACGTAAATCTCACTCCGCTCATGCGGATGAAACTCGAACGCGATGTACCTTCCATTCGGCGACCAGCGAGCGCGCCCCGCCGTCCCGTGCAACGAGGTGATCTGATCGCAAGAGCTCCCATCCACCTGGCATGTCCAGATATCCCAAAACCCTAACCGGTCCGACTCGAATGCCACCTTCTTTCCGTCCGGAGACAACTCGGGCCGCATTTTGTCGCCCTTCTCCGAAATGAGTGGGAAAGGGGCCTTCTGAGAATGTGTCGCATCCTTCAGGTCCAACTGCCACACATCCGCCTTGCCAATCCCCTGCTCATACACAAGCGCATTGTCGGTCTTGGCAGGAATCGTAGGCCATTCTGCCTCTCCCACAGGGCCGGCTACCGGCCGGGGAATGCATCCGTCGGCCGCGACCACCCACAATCCCATCTGTGCGCCGCGCGCTGAAGCAAAAACAATCTCTCGACTATCGCTGGTCCACGCCAGCGAACCCGTCATCGGCCGATGATCAAACGTCAGGCGCTTCGCCCGCCCGCCAGTCGCGGCCATTACATAAATGTCGTTGCTCACCCCGGCAACCGCCGAGCGGATGAATGCGAGCCGGGCGCCGTCGGGAGAGTAACTTGGTGAACGGTCGATCCATCCGGGCGGGGGCGACGATACTTCACGTATGCTCGAATCGGCAACCGACAATACGGAGATCCAGGCCCTCGTCGGATCGCTCTCGTGGCTTTCGGTAAATGCAATCAAGTTTCCATCCGGCGACCATGACAGTCCTCCTCCGAGATGATCTGGACCACGGTACAAGCGCCGCTCCGTGCCTCCTAATGCCGGAATCGTAAAAATAGAGAACGACTTGTCTAAATACCGCGCAAACGCAATCTGTCGGCCATCCGGCGACCAGGTCGGACAGCAATCGCCAGGATCGTTCGTCAGCTGGATCGACTTTTCTCCGCCTGCGACCGCCGCATAAATGCCGGTATGATTTCCACCATCGCTCTGCCGAAATGCAACCAGAGTCCCGTCTGGCGAGAAAGCAGGCGTTGCTTGATATCCTCGCAATCCAATCAATGGGACTACCTCGATCTTCGCCAGCTGCGTGTCCGGGCGTGGGCGGTAGAGTGCCCAGATGGATGCCGAACAAACCAGCGCGAGACAGATCGTTGCTCCGATCCATAAGCGGATGGAAGGTAGCCGCGATCTGGTAGCAACAACGCTCCTTGGCTCCGGCGGCTTTTCACCATCCGGCTGGATCGGCGCAATAAACCGATACCCACGCTTGGCCACTGTTTCGATGAAACGCGGCTTTTCCGCGGAATCCCGCAGTGCCTCACGCAGTCGCGCCACTGCGCTGTTGAGCCCATGATCGAAGTCAACGAACGTGTCCGCCGGCCAGAGTTCCTGCCTCAACTGATCCCGTGTGACAACCTCTCCGGGCCGCTGCAACAGTAAAGACAAAACACGGAACGGTTGTTCTTGTAATTTGATTTTCTGGCCGTCTTTGAGCAATTCGCCTGCACGAAGCTCGACTACAAAAACGTCGAACCGTATTCTTTCCGCGGGAGACTGGATGACTGGCATTTTCCTACCCTTGTCTTGGACGTTGGCGTCTCACCGACGTTAGTGATCACATCCGCTAACGCCTTTTCGCTTTCGTGATTTGCCCACCAACTTCCATCTGTTCAAAGACTTCCCTTCGTTACCGAGCCGTGTGCTCGTCGTGTCTCGCCTTGCATTGCGGAATCCAGCTTCCTGTTACGAAATGGACTCACGTTGGGCGATGGACGAAAACAAAGCGGCCCGGCGAAATCGATCGTCATTGGGATCACGAGGTCTGGAGACATGCAGAGAAACGAGCGAACCCTGTTTGCAGTTACGTTATTGCCATTGCTGTGGTTCAACGCATTCGCCACAACCAGAAGCCAGCACGATACGACGCCCGCTCCCACCTTGACCATTCCAGCCTCTCGAACTGCCTCGGTCACAGAGCGTGCCAGGCAGGGAGACGCCCAGGCCGAATATCAATTGGGGTGGTCCTACATAACAGCGAAAACTGTTACCCCGAATTACGAGCAAGGCGTGATGTGGTTGCGAAAATCGGCAGAGCAGAATTTCCCGGACGCCGAATTCGCACTCGGCTATCTGTACGAGCAAGGGAAGGGAGTGAAGAGGAATTATCGGGAGGCCATGCGTTACTACACTGCCGCGGCCGGACAAGGTCACACGATCGCCGAAAACAATGTCGGCTCTATGTACGAACGTGGCGAGGGCGTCCGCAAAAACTTCATCCAAGCTGCGGAATGGTATCGCAAATCCGCCGAGCACGGGGGATTCGTCGCCGCATGCAATCTTGCGTCTTTATATCTTCACGGCAAAGGTGTGGCCCGTGACTACGTCCACTCCGCAACCTGGTTCCAAGCCGCTGCCGAGCGCGGCTATCCGCCGGCCCAGGAAGATTTGGCTTGGATGTACTACACCGGCACGGGAGTGAAACTCGATTTCTCCGAAGCCGCCAAATGGGTTCGCCGCGCTGCCGAACTGGGATACGCCCGCGCCCAGCTCGACTTGGGTTATCTCTATGAACACGGCAAAGGCGTCCCCCTTGACCATATTTCTGCCTATATGTGGTACAAAGCAGCGGCGGATCGAGGAGAACGCCGAGCGATTCCGGCGCTGAAAAGCCTCTCCTCCGTGATGACCGACGCGCAAATGAAACAAGCCAGCATTGCGGCCGCAGAATTGAAAATATCCCCATCCATCGTGGCAGAAGACAGCCGCTCGGATTCCATCGGAATATCCTTCATTCCTCCGCGGTGAATGATATGAATTTGCCAACAGCTGACGCATGATCGACATGAAGGCATTCGCAACGTGAAACCCGTCATTCCAGTTACATGGATCGCAGCTGGAATGACGGGTTTTCGCGATGGTCGCGCTTTTGTGTACCGATAAGCTACTTCGTGCCAATTACTCCGGCCGAGAAGGCATCGCCTCCAGGTTCGCCCCGTTGCAGATGCACTTGATACGTGTTCGCCCAGAACAGACCGAAATCCGGTGCGTTCCAGAACGTATCCTGCCACGGTTCCGGCGGTCCCCACCCATTCAGCCCGTACATCGTCTCCATGTCGGATTCCAGAAATCCGGTGAAGCCCTGCGCCGTGCATTGCGCATTGTTCAGGTTAGTGCACTGCGGGGTCACGTTCTCCCAATAGGTGCCCGGAGGCAAAACCACTGGCGTGGTCCAGGTTAGGAGAATGGTGTATTCAGGAACGCCATTCAAACTTCGTCCAGTCGCTGTCATCGTGGCATTCGCTGTCCCGCTGGCAAACAGCGTTCCGCCGCTGCCGCCAGCCTTCGGAATCTTGGTGCGGATCTCCCACGGAGTCGCGACCGGATCCAGTGCCGTCGGATAGGCAATCGTATTAATGAACAAGCCTGTAACCTTCCACATCTGCCCGGCTGGAACGGTGAATGGCGAATAAATCTGCGACAGCGTCTCCGATCCTCCCGGATAAATGTTCTCGTTGGCGAAGGTGTCCGCAGCAGGGCTGCTGGGATCAAAATCTCCGCCGTAGAACAAGCATGGCGTGCAGTAAGACGGTGCGGCTTCCAGGCGGCCTACAGAAAACACAACGCCTGTTGAATTCGATCCGCCTTCCGTGGTGACACCGAACAATCCGTTTTTGTAGATGAGCACGCTGGCAAGGGGAAGAGCTCCGTCACTTCCGGCGGCGAAAGTGTGAAGAACAGTTTCAGTCCATGCGCCGGCAGACGGAGTTAGTTGAAATACAGTTCCATACCCGTAGAGGCCGCCGTTGAAGGTTGTCCCGAACAGGTTTCCGTTTTGGTCCAGCACCGGGGCGTCGTAGGGAAAGCCGCCATCATTGCCGCCGGTGAAGTTGTAGAGAACGGATTCCTTCCAGGTCCCATTCGAATTGGTGAGTTCGAAAATGGTGCCGCTGTTGTAATTGCCGCCCGATGTCGTCGTCCCGTAGAGATTGCCGGCCTTATCGAAGATCACCCCCGCGTTGACCGATCCTCCATCGAGATTTCCAGTGAAGAAGTAAAGCACCTTCTCATTCCATTTCGACCCCGACTGGGATAGCTCGAAAACCGATCCGGCCTGATTGGGGCCGCCGGATTCCGTTGTGCCGTATATGTTCCCGGCTTTATCCAAAATCAAGGTGCTGTAAGGGTAGGCGCCGTCACTGCTCCCGCCTACGAAGCTGTAGAGAACTTCTTCCTGCCACTGACCGTTGACCATCCGCAGACCAAAAACCGTCCCGTTGCCATTGGCGCCGCCCCCTGGTGTTGTGCCAATGAGCGCATTGCCGACTATGGTGAGAGCGGCTTGTGGGCTCCCGCCGTCGTTGCCACCGGTAAAGCTGTAAAGAACAGACTCTTTCCATTCTCCGTTGACTCGAGCCAGCTTGAACACCGTCCCATCGTTATCGGGACCGCCAAGCCGCGTGGTGCCGTACAGGTTGCCGGCTGTATCAAAGACGACCGACCCCGAGGGGGAAGCGCCATCGTCTCCGCCGGCAAAGCTGTAAAGAATCGTCTCATTCCACACGCCCTTCGAGTTCGTCAACTCGAAGACCGTTCCTTGCCCGTTCGCTCCACCGTAGCGCGTAGTACCGTAAAGATTGCCTGACGGGTCGGCGATCAAACCAGCCACGGGATAGCTGCCGTCACCTGTGGTAAAGGTGTGCAATATCTTTTCATTGCTCGCGAGAGCGTTGCCGGCTGAGAAAGCGACGCTGAGCACCAAGAACGTGAGAGGCTGCCATCGCATAACATTTGTCTCCTGAATGTTGAGATACGCGAGAATAACGATCTTGTAGTAGCTTTTCGCGATATACGGGCGCGATTGGTGCTCGGCATTTTAGCAAAATTCTGCTCGGCCCGCGCTGCTAAATACAGTGCTGCTCATCTGCTGATATGGGCCGCGTCCACCAAGTATGGAACTTGAGCGCGGACGGAGAACGGAGGTAACAATGCCGTTTTCTATCGTGCCATCTTGCCGCTGAACTTCCGGGGCGTGCCGCCGATTGAATACATAGCAAGCAAGAATCGATCAGCTGAACCGGCCACTTGCTGGGATCGGAGAACGTCGTGGAAAACAAACTCGAAAGGATTCTTGAAAGCGGTCCCAAATCTACGCTGTCCATGCAGACGCTGCTGCTGTGTGCCGACGTACCTTTTCTGGGAATAACCCGCAGTGTGCTTCGGCAGTTACAGGTCACGCCACGAATCGTGAATACGTCGGCGGCGGCGCTGGCGATGGTCCAGTCGCATGAGTTTGATGTCATCATCGTGGACTGGCGGGAGATCGACAACCTTGCGGATTTTCTGTGTGCGGTGCGGCGTTCCAAGCACAATCAGGATTGCGTTCTGGTGGCGATTGTGCGCGACCTGCTGGACCTAAAGCAGGCGTTTGCTGCCGGAGTGCATTTCCTGATCCATAAGCCCGCGTCCGCGGTGCAGATCGAACGTTGCCTGCGTGCTGCCTATAGCGCGACCGTGGCCCGGCGCCGCAAGCAGCATCGCGAGCGCGTGAAGATTGCAGCTTCGGTGAGTACACATGCGGATCGGTTGTTTGAGGCTACAGTGGTCAATTTGAGCGAGGGAGGGCTTGGAGTTGAGATCAATCCGAGAGTTTTCATCTCTGGCGTCCTACCCAGTAACGGCGAAGAGATCAGCTTACGGTTTGCGCTGCCCGGCAGCGGTGAGATGCTCGACATCACAGGGATTGTGGTGTGGACGACCGTCTGGACGTTTGGCGTGAAGTTCTCGTACCTCCCTGACGCGCAGCGTCAGACATTGGACCGTTGGCTGACGGAGTGCGTGGAGCGGTCATTAGCGGAATTATCTGCGCGGATCAGGGCAGCTTGCGCGTAAATAAGACTCTCACCAATTGTTGACCTGAAAGGGTGCGGTTTCCAGCCGCACCCTAACTTCATCCGAAAAAGCCCGGCTTTAGCCGCGGAGAAAGGATCTCCAAGGCGTCACGAGTCCTAAACGCCATGATGAACAAGCAAAAGGCCCGCTTGCGCGGGCCTTTGAACTTCTCACTAAACGTGGCTCTACTGATGCGTTGTTGGGCTCTCGGGAGATGTCGTGGTAAGCGGCGGCGCGATCGATTGCGTACCATCTTCCACGATCGACGGAAGCGGGGACTCCAGCGCGATGGTCAACACCTGGTCCATCGTATCGACGAAGTGCAGCTTCATAGCATTGCGCAGATTTTCCGGAACCTCTGCCAGGTCTTTCTCGTTGTCCTTCGGCAGAATGACTTCGAATAATCCCGCACGGTGCGCCGCCAGCAGCTTCTCCTTGAGGCCTCCGATGGGAAGCACTTTGCCGCGCAAGGTAATCTCACCTGTCATAGCGAGGTCGCGCCGGACGGGAATCTTGCTTAGCGCGCTCGAAATTGCCGTTGCAATCGTAATGCCCGCGGACGGTCCATCTTTCGGAATCGCGCCTTCGGGCACATGCACGTGAAGATCGAGATTGCGATAGAAGTCACGGGTCAGGCCAAGACGGCTCGCGCGCGACCGCACATACGACATAGCCGCCTGCGCCGATTCCTGCATCACGTCGCCGAGTTTACCAGTCAGAGTCAGCTTGCCCTTGCCGTCGACGACACTTGCTTCCGTGCTAAGAATTGATCCGCCCACTTCGGTCCAGGCCAGGCCAGTCACCAGTCCGACTTCGGACTTCTCATGAGCCAGTGTGTCGCGGAACTTGATCACGCCGAGGAAGTCGTTGACGTTCTCGCCGGTAATCGCAATCGAGAAGTTCTCACCTTCTTTGACGACCTTGCGCGCGACCTTGCGGCAGACATTGCCAATCTCGCGTTCGAGATTGCGCACGCCAGCTTCTCGCGTATAGGAGCGAATCAGCGAGGTGATCGCGTCGTCGGTGAACTTGATGTTCTTCTCCGATAACCCAGCCGCCAGCATCTGCTTCTTCACCAGAAACTGCTTGGCGATCTCAACCTTTTCCTGCTCGGTGTAACCATGCAGCCGGAGCACTTCCATGCGGTCCTGCAGGGCAGCGGGAATGGTATGCATCACGTTGGCGGTCGCGACGAAGAAAACCTGTGACAGGTCGTATTCAACGTCGAGGTAGTGATCGACGAACATGAAATTCTGTTCAGGATCGAGCACCTCGAGTAGAGCCGCCGACGGATCGCCGCGGAAGTCCATCGACATTTTGTCGACTTCATCGAGCATGAAGACGGGGTTCTTGGTACCGGCTTTCTTCATCATCTGGATGATTTGTCCAGGCAGGGCGCCGATATACGTGCGCCGGTGGCCACGAATTTCGGCTTCATCGCGCACGCCGCCGAGCGACATGCGGACAAACTTGCGTCCAGTGGCCTTGGCGATCGACATGCCCAGCGATGTCTTTCCGACTCCTGGAGGTCCGACGAAGCAGAGAATAGATCCTTTGGGATTCTTGACTAACTGGCGAACAGCCAGAAATTCTAAAATCCGTTCCTTGATCTTCTCCAGTCCGTAATGATCTTCGTTCAGGACTTTTTCGGCCCGCGAAATATTGCGGATTTCCTTGGAGCGCTTCTTCCACGGCACGGCCAGCAGCCAGTCCAGATAATTACGCGAGACGGTCGATTCGGCCGACATCGGCGGCATGGCTTCCAGCTTCTTCAGTTCCTGCAGCGCCTTGTCTTTGACTTCTTTCGGCATACCCGCCGATTCGATTTTCTTCTTCAGTTCGTCGAACTCGCTCTTCTCTCCGCGGCCCAGTTCCTTCTGAATCGCCTTGATCTTTTCGTTGAGGTAATACTCTTTTTGCGCCTTCTCCATCTGCCGCTTCACCCGCGACTGGATGGTGCGATCGACATTCAGCTTTTCGATTTCGATATCAAGCACGTCGGCGATGCGGGTCAGGCGCTCCGCCGGATCGAAAATCTCCAGGAGTTCCTGCTTCTCTTCGATCGACAGCTGCAGATTGGCCGAGATGACGTCCGTCAGCTTGGCGGGATCTTCCATCCGCACGGCCGAAATCATGGTCTCGTAATTGAGAGCCTGGCAAAGTTTCACGTACTGCTCGAATAGCGAGGTGACCCGCTGCATACTGGCTTCGATCGCCTGATTCGTTTCGGTGGTGAAGCGGGCGACGCGCACCGTGGCCTGCATGTAGCCATCGGTATCGGTGACCTGCAGAATCTTGCCGCGCTCAATGCCTTCGACCAAAACTTTAATGTTGCCGTCGGGGAGCTTCAGACTCTGCACGATATTTACGATCGTACCGACCTGATAGATCTCGTTGGCCTTGGGCTCGTCGATTGATGCATCGTGCTGTGTCGCAAGGAATATCTTCTTGTCCGCTGCCAGAGCTTCTTCGAGAGCTCGGACGCTCGACTCGCGTCCAACGACGAACGGCGTCATCATGAATGGGAAGATGACGACGTCGCGGATGGGCATCATCGGCAGCTTTTTCGATTCGTATTTTTCCTTGGATGTGGTCACTGAGTCTCCTGGGCTGAACAGCCTAACCATGAACGGCCAAACAAACGATCTGTATCGATTTTACCTTGAGCCGAGGGTCACGGGAAATGGCATTTAAGTTGTAGGGTGTTTTGGGATTCGGACCGCACTCCGAAAGCCAATAACCACAAAGGACACCAGGATTCACGAAGCGGGGCCAGGATTTCTTCGTGAAGCTTCGTGTCCTTTGTGGTTAACAAGAGAACCGGACTACCCAGCTTTTTCCATGACCGTGGCGAACGAGGCGGTGCGCTTCTCGACCATCTCACGGGTCACTTCGAATTCCTTTAACTTCTTCTGGCTAGGCAGGTTAAACATGAGGTCAAGCATCAATTCCTCGAGGATCATGCGCAGGCCGCGGGCTCCAACCTTGCGGGCCATAGCCTGACGAGCGATCGCGCGCAGGGCCTCGTCCGCGAACTTTAACCGCACGTTTTCAAACTCGAACAGCCGCTGATACTGCTTGACGATCGCGTTCTTCGGACGGGTCAGGATTTCAATGAGCGCGAACTCATCCAGATCCTCGAGCATGCCGACAACCGGCAGGCGTCCGACAAATTCAGGGATCAGGCCGAACTTGATCAGATCTTCCGGCTGCACTTCCTGCAGAAGTTCCTGCGTTTTCTTCTTGGAACTGAATGCGTCTTCCTTTTCGGCCTCTTCGCCGCTGCGGAAACCGAGCGACTTCTTGCCCACGCGCCGCTGGATAATCTTTTCCAGTCCGACAAAGGCTCCACCGCAGATAAACAGGATGTTGGTCGTGTCGACCGGCGTGAATTCCTGGTGGGGATGCTTACGTCCACCTTGCGGCGGAACGTTGGCAATCGTGCCTTCCAGAATCTTCAGCAGGGCCTGCTGCACGCCCTCACCCGAAACGTCGCGAGTGATGGACGGATTCTCATCCTTGCGACCGATTTTATCGACTTCGTCGATGTAGATGATGCCGGTCTGCGTACGATTGACGTCGCCATCGGCGGCTTGTAATAGCTTGAGGATGATGTTCTCGACATCTTCGCCGACGTATCCCGCTTCGGTCAGCGTGGTGGCGTCAACGATCGCGAAGGGAACATCGAGCATCCGGGCCAGCGTCTGCGCCAGCAGCGTTTTGCCGGTGCCCGTCGGACCGATCAGCATAATGTTCGACTTCGAAAGTTCGATGCCATCGCCAGTCTTCTGGCGATTCATGAAAATACGCTTGTAGTGGTTGTAAACCGCAACGGCCAGCTTCTTCTTCGTCTGCTCCTGCCCGATGACGTACTCATCCAGGAAGGCTTTGACTTCCTGCGGCTTGGGCAGTTGATTGGGGGCGCTGCTGGGCGGCGTCGCGCTTCGGTCGTCTTCGAGGATCGAGTTGCAGACCGCAACGCACTCGTCGCAGATGTAGGCGCGGGGATAATCACTGGGAGAGGAGATTAGTTTGGCTACAGCGTCCTGCGATTTATGGCAGAACGAACAGCGGAGAATCTCATCCGTTCCAGATTTATTTTTCACTCTGCTTGACTCCTTCAGCGGTTCCCGCGGCGTGATCGAGACCCAGCTCCAATGATGCCTGAGTCATGCCGTTCCGGCTCCAACCGTCAGGCGCAAAGGGCGATCATACCGCTTTTGCTGTCTTGTAAATGATATCGTCTATGATTCCGTATTCCTTAGCCTGTTGCGCGTTCATAATGAAATCGCGCTCGACATCTTTCTCCACTTTGTCCAGTTTCTGTCCACTATGTTTCGAAAGTAACTGGTT
>Ga0209168_10001349_pt1 | contig 19541 bp, 14 predicted proteins | sample Coa_R1_FD_187156 | JGI IMG/M metagenome (GOLD analysis project Ga0209168, IMG submission 187156) | Surface soil microbial communities from Centralia Pennsylvania, which are recovering from an underground coalmine fire - Coalmine... | ecosystem: Environmental > Terrestrial > Soil > Unclassified ...
AACCACTGAAACAAGTGTCCGCCCAGAAGCGCGTTTCCCAGCAGCAGCACGTAGAAACCCAGCCACCCGTAAAACGTCGCGCGCGATACCGGCTCCCAATTTTCTTCAAGCGCGTCAAGGAACGGAAACCGTTCGCTAAGTGCCGCCGGAATTTCCATGCAGTGCCGCTCCTGGCAGCTTCAAAAAATTCCACGAGACCCGAGTTCAAGACAAGTGGCACAGGCTTTTTACCCTGAGCGATTATGACGATTATGAAGGGCAGCCTGCGTGGGGGCGCGACTCGTCGGGCCGCCGCCGCGCGTCCCGATTAATTTTTCTCCTTGGCCACCGGCACGAGCCAAGCATCGATCCCCCGCCCCGCCGCCATGCCCTCCGCGACGGCATCCACCACTTCCCGGCCGCCGTTCACGCAATCTCCGCCGGCAAAATATTTCGGATTGCCGGTGCGATGCTGCTCGTCCACGACAATCGTGCCGTTCCGCCGGACCTCGACTCCCGCGACCGCGCGCAAGAAATCGGTGGCCTGTTTTTGCCCCACGGCGCGCACCACCATGTCGACATCGATCGTGAAAGAGCTGTTGGGAATCGTTTCCGGCGCTCGTTTGCCCCGCGCATCCGGCTCTCCGAGGCGTGTGCGGACACATTCCAGACCGGTCACCACGCCGCCCGAACCCAAAATGCGCACCGGCTGCGTTTGCCACAAAAACGCCACGCCATCTTTTTTGGCCAGTTCATATTCGTAGCGAAACGCGGGCATTTCCTCTTCGCTTCGCCGGTAGACCAGATACACGGACTCGGCGCCCAGCCGGCGCGCGGCGGTCACCACGTCGATCGCTGTGTTCCCGGCGCCGATGCAGGCCACTCGCCGCCCAATCGACACCCGCGAGAACGGCTGCGACTTGGTAGGCTCGATAAATTCCAGCGCGCCCATCACTCCCTGCAAGTCCTCGCCGGGAATATTCATGGCCCAGGTTTCGCCCAGCCCCACGCCGATGAAGATCGCGTCAAAATCGCTTTCCAGTTGAGCGAAAGTGATGTCGCGGCCGATCTCCACGTTCTGGCGGAATTCCACGCCGAGGGATTTCACCATTTCCACTTCGCGCAGCGAATCGGCGACGCGCGTCTTGTAGGCTGCGATGCCGTAAGTATTCAGCCCGCCGGCCAGTTCGCGGCGGTCAAAAACCGTCACGTTGTAGCCATTGCGCGCCAGTTGCGCCGCGCAGGCCAGGGACGCCGGACCCGATCCGACGCAGGCCACGCGCCGCCCGTTCGGCTTGCCCGCCTGAAATAACCGGATGTTGCGGTCCAGCACGTGGCTCACGGCAAAGCGCTGCAGCCGGCCAATCTCGATGGCTTGCTCGCCCTTCTCGACCATCACGCAAGCGCCTTCGCACAAAACTTCCGTCGGGCAAACGCGCCCGCAACTTTCACCAAGAATATTCGCCTCCAGAATCACGCGCGCCGCTCCACGCACATTCGTGGTCATAATGCGCTTGATGAAGCCGGGAACATCGATTCGCGTGGGACACGCCTGGACGCACGGAGCGTCAAAACAATACAGGCACCGCGCCGCTTCGATGGCGGCCTGGCGCGCGTTCATCGGCGGCGTGATGTCCGCGAAGTTCTGTTCGTATTTTTCCGGAGGCAATTTCGGAGCGGTCTCGCGAAGGGGCATGCGCGCACCTCGAATCGGCGTCCCCTGAAACACGCAACCCGGTGGACCGATTTTCCCACCGGGCATCAGGGCTGGAATTCCAGCGCCATTCTAGCATCGCGGCACAACTGCAATCTGCGACGAATTTGCCCGCCTGCGGCAAAAGGCGCATCCCCACCGCCCGGGAAAATTCCCGAAGAATGTTCCTTCGCCGCCATGCGCAACTCGCATGCAGCCCCCGTTTGTTACAAACAGATGACGTCGTTTTGACGTATCCGTGACAGAGATCTGTACCCCGTGGGCATCTCAGTCCCTGAGCACGAATAAAGGAGGCTCACGATGAATTCAAATGGCACGAACACCATCGGCCCATCAGAAGTAAAAGGGGTAAGCCTCGCGGCAAAGTCCACTCGCTTTGCGCTGGGGATCGCCCTGACATTGCTGCTTTCGAGTCCGGCGTTCGCCCAGTACGGCGGCGGCGGAACGGGTGGAACGGGAACTACAGGAATGCCTGGAACGCCAGGCTATTCGTCCCCGGGCTACGGTTCCGGCAAAGCAATTGGGATTGGAGTCGGAGCGGCGGCTGCGGGAGCAGTGCTCCTGTATGTCGCCCTGCATCACCACCACCACCAGACATCGGTCACCGGATGCGTGCAATCGAGTGATTCAGGCCTCAGCCTGGCGGATGAGAAGAACAAAAAGACGTTCTCACTCGTCTCCGCCGGCGCGGACTTGAAGGCGGGCGAACGCGTGGAGGTGGCCGGTAAGAAGTCCGCAGGGCCCGGCGGCGTCGAGTCGTTTCAAGCGACCAAGTTGGTGAAGAATCTCGGCGCGTGCGGCGCCCCAGCCGTAACGGCCGCGAATCACTGAGGCTTCCGGTCGGAGCCGCTCGGAGCTGCCGGACCAGCTTCGGCAAACGGCTCCGTGGAAGGGGTTGCCGGCGATCGCGAGTTCAATTCAGCTCGGACTCGCGGTCGCAGTACCTCAAGTAGGACAGGCTTCAGCCTGTCTGGTTTTGACTAGCGCCATGCGTAAATCTAAACCGGACAGGCTGAAGCCTGTCCTACTTAGATGAGTTGGCTTCGTGCCCGTTAGCTTTAAGTTCCGTCCCGCCACGAATACATTCCCGCAGGGTCCGCTTCGCGCTATCGTTTCTAGAAGTCATCGAGTGATCTCAAAATAGGCCGATCAGTGTTGTGGGTCGATCAGTGTTTGTGGTTCGCGGCTTCAGCCGCGACGTTAGGGGTCTAAACAGAAGGGCTTTAGCCCCTGAAGCGCCGGGTTCCGGGACTGACCGATTATTGAGCTGGCTGACGGTTTCTAGATACACAAGCGCGTGTGGAGAAACGAATGGAAATTTCCGATTACTACGAATTTCTCCAGATCAGTCCCAACGCCGAGCCGGACACCATCAGCCGCGTGTACCGTTACCTGGCGGCGCGATTGCATCCCGACAATCCGAAGACCGGAGACGCAGAACGCTTCTTCCTTTTGAAACAGGCGTATGACGTGCTTTCCAATCCGCAGCGCCGCGCCGAGTACGACGCAGCCCGCCTGAAGAAAAGCAACGACGTAGTTCCCCTTTCCACTACCGTCGATTTCATGGACAGCATGGAAGGCGAGCTGAACCGCCGCCTGGCGATCCTCGCTCTGCTGTACATCCAGCGGCGCTCGCGCCCGTACACGCCGGAAGTTTCCCTGCTCGAAGTCGAAACGCGCATGGGATTTCCGCGCGACTACCTGGAATTCACGGCCTGGTACCTGCGCAACAAGGGCTACATCACCCGCTCAGACAATTCCGATTTCACGCTGACGGCCGAAGGCGTGGATTTCGTGGAATCGCAGCGCGCCAATATTCCCATCCTGAATAAACTGCTCACTACAGGCACGGAGCCCAGCGTAACGGCGGTGGATCCGAGCCGAACGCTGCATCCCCGCCCAACGCCGGCGCCAACACCGATCATCGTGCCCGAAGGCCATGTAGACGGCGGCGGAAACGGAATAAAGGCAGACAACCAGGACTGAATTTCCGCAGGCGCGCCATCGCCGCGCCGCACCAGGCAGGCTGAAAAAACCTCCCCAAAAATTGTCATCCCGAAGGAGTAGGACAGGCTTCAGCCTGTCTGGTTTAGACTTGTGCCTGCCGCGAACCAAAACCAGACAGGCTAAAGCCTGTCCTACTCCTTGCTCCGCTTTCCCCGCATAGCCTAAGATGCATCGTTGCTTCACTCCGGCACCGCCGAGGGCCGGCACGACTGGGGGACCGATGGGATTCGACACGATCATCCGCAACGGCACGATCGTTACCGCCACCGACACCTACGCCGCCGACATCGGCATCGCCGGCGGGCAAATCTCCGCGATCGGCAAGGACCTGCCCATCGAGAACGCCACCAAACTGATCGACGCCGTGGGCTGCATCGTGATTCCCGGCGGGATCGACGTTCACACGCACCTGGACATGCCCTTCGGCGGCACCACCAGCGCCGACGATTTTGAAACAGGCACGCGCGCCGCGGCCTTTGGCGGCACCACCACGCTGATCGATTTCGCCATTCAATACAAAGGCCAGACGCTGCGCCACGCCTTCGACACCTGGATGAAAAAAGCCGACGGCAAAGCCGTGGCGGATTATGCCTTCCACTGCATCGTCACCGAACTGGGCGACGCGCAAATGGAGGAAATGGGCGCGCTGGTGCGCGAAGGCGTTTCCTCGTTCAAGCTCTTCATGGCGTATCCCGGCGTGTTCATGCTGGACGACGCCACCATCTTCAAGGCCATGCTGACTGCCGCCAAGCACGGCGGAATGATCTGCATGCATGCCGAAAATGGCGGCGCTATCGACGTTCTGGTGCAGCGCGCCCTGGCCGAGGGAAAAACCGCGCCGAAATATCACGCGCTGACGCGGCCCACAACCGCGGAAGGAGAAGCCACCGCGCGCGCCATCGCGCTCGCCGAAATGGCCGGCGCTCCCGTGTACATCGTGCATCTCTCCTGCAACGATGCCCTAGAAAAAGTGCGCGAGGCCCGCGACCGTGGCCTGGCGGCCTACGCCGAGACGTGCCCGCAGTACCTGCACCTCTCGCTCGAAAACATGGACGTGCCGGGCTTCGAGGGCGCCAAGTACGTCTTCACTCCGCCGCTGCGCGAAAAATGGAATCAGGAAAAACTCTGGCAGGGCCTGGCGCAGGACACGCTCCAGGTGGTCTCCACCGACCACTGCCCCTTCTGCATGAAGGAACAAAAAGAGCTGGGCAAAAACGATTTCACGAAAATTCCCAACGGCGGCCCGGGCGTCGAACACCGCCTAAGCCTGATTTATTCCGGCGGCGTGCACGGCGGAAAATTTTCCGCCAACCGCTTCGTGCAGCTCGTCTCCACCGCCCCGGCCAAGCTTTTCGGTTTATACCCGCGCAAAGGCGCCATCGCCGTCGGCTCAGACGCGGACATCGTGATCTTCGATCCCAACGCCGAGCAAATCATCAGCGCCAAGACCCACCACATGCGCGTCGACTATTCCATGTTTGAGGGAATGCGCGTGAAGGGCGTGACGAAGACCGTGCTGTCGCGCGGGCGAGTGATTATCGACAAGGGAGCGTTCACCGGCAAACCCGGAGCGGGAGAATTTCTGCGGCGTAAGACGTATTCGGGTGTTGCGTAAAAATTCCGGGCATCCCCAGTGGCACAGACTTCAGTCTGTGGGGTTCCATTCCCCAGCCCAGACCAGCAGCGATAGCCAAGATCAGATGAAAATCCACAGACTGAAGTCTGTGCCACTGAATACCTCCATCGGGCATGCCTTTCCTTGCACAGTGTGTTGACTGCGAATCGTTTCGCACTTAAAAACTCTTCAACCACTCGTGACGCCAGATTCGAATTCGTTCCGCGACGATGTGCGTCGACTCCGCCTTTGCAGCCCCCCTGTCCCATTGAACGGCTGTCGTTTCGAGCAACCCGAATGCACGGTTGATTGTGTCGCCGGACCGTGAATGTCACACTTTGATAAATGAAAGCTCTACTTCGAGTTACGAACTGGGAGCGGGTCTCATTGTGGAGGCGAATTCCCTGTGCCTTCGCGCGCGTGAGCCTGTTGATGATTGCGATCTTCGCATTGACGCTGGCGCTGGGCCCACAGCTCAGTGTTTATTTCACTACACGAACACTTGCTGCCAGGGATCCAGCCTTAAATGTCGCGCCTCGTCCGTTGACGGACACTAGCATTTCTCGAAACCCAGGGACCGCGGTTTCATACCTGGGCTACACGTTTGAGGTTCCTTGGCAGGACAACATCAAGAAGGAAGATGTCCTCGATCACTTCGCGGCAGTTCGCTTCGACAAAGGCAAAGCGATGATGTTGATCGTTCCTGAAGATCAGAGCGGTCTCTTGAACGAGGTCGTCGATGACGAGAAATTGAAAGTAACATATCTCCGACCACTTTTTGCAGAGTTCTTGAAAAAGCCGGATTACGATCAATACTTTGCGCTCTTAAATACTACGCCCCAAAACATCCGGGCATTTGGCCCACGAGCGGACGCAGCCCGAGGACAGGCTCTCTTGATGCTAAAAGCCATGGCCTTCCCTGCAAATCTCGAATCTGGAGTTTTCTCCTTTGATTTTCCGAACATGCGGGGCTTCCAAATCGGCGATCCTCAAAAATCGCAGCGCATAGACCTCGAAATATTCGGAGCGGACGGCGTTCACGCTGAAATGACACTTCTGACAGACTCAAAGAGAGGAGCCCCACTTTCTCAGCCGGAGATCAATCGCACCCTGGCAAGTTTTCGCTCTGTGCACTTGGCAATGCTCGACGCAGTCCGTCCCAGACTTCCGCAATGATGTGCGGAGCGGAACCCACGAGAGCTTCCAGCTGAATCACTGCCGGAACACCCCGTACACCCACGGTATTCCCACCGCGCCCTTCTGCGCCTGAATCACAATATCGTCGCCTCGTTGAAAACGATCGAAATCATTCTGATCGACGGCAATATGTTCAAAGCGGCGGCCGTAGCGCCAGGAGGTAACGATCAGCCGCCGGCTGCGCGGAAACGCGCCGGTGGCCACTTTCCCCACCACCGTGGCGGGAACGCGGATGGGCCGCGAAGTATCCAGCTTGCCGTTTAGAAAGAGGAGCCCGGCGAAAATCCAAGGCACCGGAATCATGCCGAAGTAAATTCGCTTCATCACTTCGACTTCCTGATGCTTGCGGGCGCGGTAGTCGAGCCAGTAGCCGAGCGCCAGGGACAGGAAAAAAACGATGCCGCCGAAAATCTGGATGGAGTCGAGCTCCAGCGCGGGAAACTGCTGGCTGGCGACCACGAAAACGATAATGCCCACCAGAAAAAACGCGGTGCGCTTCACCAGGCGCCGGCGCACTACCAGTTCGGCCGCGGCGGACGTCAGCCCGCACGCCGGACATTGATCGGCGACGCGATCGGAGCCGCAATCGAGGCATCGCGTCATGCCTGGGATAGACTCGTCAGCAGCGCTTCCAGTTGCGACTTGCCGCTTTCCTCCACCACATCAAACACGACGCCGATTCCGTTTTGCGGTTCCACCCTGGCCACCCGGCAATCCAGCGTCAGCGCTGGATTCAGGTTCAGCCGCGCTCGGAACGTCGCACCCACCCACAGCGGAAGCGGCATCTCCACAAACAGCCCGCGCGGCCCAATGTCCCGCACCGTCCCGTTCAAAGTCGCGGAGCCCCAATCGATTTCAATGCTGCCGCTGAATTTCTTGCGCCGCTCGTGACGCCGGTCCTCGTCGCGGGCGGATTCCTTCGTCGGCTGGGTGGTCATCTCTCGCCCCCAAGCAGGATGCTATGTTCCGAGCCGCAGGGTGTCAAGATGTAGGGCCGGCTGGCACGTCCTAATTTCAAACTGTCTCGAACCTTGAATTCGCGTTCAGTTCGAGTTCAGGAGGTCCGACCTTCAGGTCGGACGAACCGAAACACATGAGAGCAGCGGCCTTTAGGCCCTGAAGCTACAGGGGCTAAAGCCCACATGTACTCAAGCTTGAACGTCGGGGCTGAAAGTCCCGACCTCCGACGGCCGGAGCCAGGAAGATGTTTTTCAAATTAGGACACAGCCCGCCAGCAGGCTTTCTGCCCGCATACGGAGATCAAGCATGCAGAGATCAAGATTGACGGATGGACACTAGCGTTACGACGGCCGTTACGTCGTCCGCTCCAGCTCCGCCCGAAGAAGATCGCGCACACCTTTTGACAGCCGCGAAAGCTCCACCAAATCCTCCATTTCACGGCGCGGCAATCCGGAGACCAGCGCGGCCGCGCAATCCTCAGGGACGTTGGGATGGCGCAGCAGCGCCACGCGAATGTTCACTAGCGTCGACCACTTCCCATGCCGCGCGACGCAGGCAATCGTGCGTTCCGTCAGCGCCTGCCGCGCCAGAACCTTTAGCAGTTGGGATTCGGTGAGGAAACAGTTGTCGAGCGCCACGCGCGCCACCTGGTCCGGGCCATGCGCCACGAGGCCGGCCGCGATGCGCGCCGACCCGCGCCGCGCCAGCATCAATTTCTGGCCGAGAGCCAACTGCGGCAACTGCGTGAGGACGCGCTCGTCCGCCAGGCGCCGGAGTTCCATGGGAGACGCGGGCAGGAGGCTGAGGCGCACCAGGTCCATCAGATGCAATTCGCGCAACAGCCGCATGGCGATCAGCCGCGGCGTGTGCGGGTGCGCGGCAAGGGCGAGCCGCACTCGATACGCGGCGCGCCACGCTTTGCGCTTGCTGATTTCTTCGAGCAACGTGCCGGAAAGGTCCTTGCGCTCCAGCAGCAGGCACACGTGGGTTTCGTCAAACGCGGGATTCTCGACCAGCGAGCGAAGCACATCCTCGCTGCCCGAAGCGACCATCTCGGGGATCGCTTCGACGGCGGCCTCTCTCGCGGCCAGCGCATCGGTGCGTTCTTTAAGCGCCATGGGACGCGGCTTGCGACGGCAGCTCGGCGAGGCGCGCGGCGAGCCGCGCCGCTCCGATCGCCGGAGAGATTTCCAGACGCGAAATTTTCGCGCGAAGTGCGCCGCTGTTAATCACGGAATCGAGCAGCGAATCCAGCATCTGGCTGTGGCCAAACACGCCGCCGCATTTCACCAGCGGGAATTTTTGCCCTTTCAGCCCGAGACGCCGGATCACCGTCATGGCCAGATTGCCCAGTCCGATCGCCGAAGCGAACAGAATTTCCTTGGCCGCGCCGTCCTCGGCGTTGGCCGCTGCCGCTACTACCGGAAATAATTTCGGGAACACGTCATCCGGATTGTTCATGATGCGCAGGACGAGTTCGTCCCAGTCCGGGCAATTGAGCGTGGTCGGGATTGTCTGTGACATTTCCGTTGGCGGCGCGTCCGTATCGCGGCTGCGCGCCACGGCGGACACCGCGCGGCGCCCAATCTCAAACGCGCTGCCTTCGTCGCCGATCCACGGGCCGTATCCGCCGGCGCGCGCAGTTTCCCCGGCGGCGTTGCGCCCGTAGGCAATCGATCCCGTTCCGGAGATCAACACGACGCCCGGCCCTGAGCCAACCGCGGCTTCCAGCGCCGCTTCGCAATCGGTCGTGACTTGCGTCAGAGCTCCTGGGAATTCGTCCTTCAAGAATTGTTGAACGCGGGATGCCACGCTCTCGCGGCCCGCGCCGGCCAGGCTCGCGCAAACGCGCGTGATTTCTTCAGGGCGGATTCTCGCGGCGGCGATGGCTTCTGCGGCGGCGGTGCGGAGTGAGGCAATGGCCTCGTCATATCCGGAACGCAGAGGATTCGACGGGCCGCCGTGGCCTTCGCCCACGACGTTTCCCTTCGCGTCGAGCAGAGCGCAGTCGGTCTTCGTTCCGCCGCCGTCAAATCCTAGCGAGTAGCCCATGTCTCCTCATCGGCCAGCGGCAAAGCTCAAGTGGCACAAGCCAAGGGGCACAGACTTCAGTCTGTGGGGTTTTGTCCTTGCAATCACTAACCCCCACAGACTGAAGTCTGTGCCACTTGGCTTGACGTCCGCTGCGTGCGCACCTATGATCGCCGCGCCAAAGCACTTACGTGCACCCTCAACATGCGCCTGACCGCTCTGGACGTCGCCGTCATCGTTGCCTACCTGGCCGGCATCACTCTGTTCGGCATCGCCTTTCGTCGCGGGCAAAGCAGCGTTCGGGATTATTTTCTCGGCGGACGCACGGCTCCGTGGTGGGCGCTGGCCCTGTCGATCGTGGCCACGGAAACTTCCACGCTCACGATTGTCGGAACGCCGGCGCTGGCCTTTGCCGGCAATCTTACCTTCCTGCAATTCGTTCTCGGATACCTCGCCGGCCGCGTGGTGATCGTCCTGCTGTTCCTGCCGCACTACTTCCGCGGAGAATATTATACGGCCTACCAACTGATGGAAAGGCGCTTTGGCGCAAAGGTTAAGGCGGTCGCGGCCTCGACATTTCTCGTGACCCGCGTGCTGGCGGAGGGAGTGCGCGTGGCCGCCATCGCCCTGGTGGTGACCGCGGCGCTGGGCACCGCGCAGCGCACCTCCATCCTGATTATCATGGCCATGGTTCTGATCTATACGTTTGAGGGCGGCATGAAGGCGGTGATCTGGACCGACGTGGTGCAATTCATTTTGTACATTTCAGGCTCGCTGGCGGCGTTTTTTCTGCTGCTGCACCGCATCCCCGGAGGCTGGGAGACGGTCGTTCAGGCTGCCGCGCCAGCGCACAAATTCCGCATTTTCGATTTTTCGTTCAGCTTCACCAATCCCGCGAAACTCTACACGTTCTGGTCCGGCCTGATCGGCGGTACATTTTTTACCATGGGCAGCCACGGCACCGACCAGACCATCGTGCAGCGCCTGCTGGCGGCAAAATCGGAGCGCGAGAGTAAGCTGGCGCTGCTCGCGAGCGGAGTGATTATCCTGCTGCAATTCGCGCTCTTCCTGGTGCTGGGCGTGATGCTCTACGCGTGGCACGGCGCCCCTGCGCTGATCGCCGGACGCAGCTACGATTCTGTTTTCCCGGATTTCATCGTCAGCGCGATGCCCAGCGGCGCGCGCGGCGCCATCCTCGCCGCCATTATTGCCGTGGCCATGTCCAACGCCAGCGGCTCGCTTAATTCCCTCGCGGCATCCAGCGTGGTCGATTTTCAGCACCTGCGCGGTTTGCGGGAAATGGAAAACGATCCGCAGCGTCTGCTGCGGCGCTCGCGATGGATGACTCTTGTTTGGGGCGTCGCGCTGGCCATTCTGGGCACTGTGCAGTGGGGACCCATGCTGGAAGCTGGATTGACCATCGCCGCGATCACTCTGGGTAGCTTGCTGGGACTTTTCCTGCTGACGTTTTTGTTTCCGCGCGCGACTGCTGCCGGGGTGCTCACGGGAATGTTTGCGGGGCTGGCGGTGATTCTTTACGCGCACTTCTCTACGCAGCTTTTGTGGACCTGGTGGGTTCCGCTCAGCGCGGGCGTCACGTTTTTGATTGGAGCGCTGGTGAGCCTCGCCACCGAATCCAATGCTGATGCAGCGAAAGCGGCAGAACAGCGATAAGAATTCTTTTCGAAATATTTTTACTTATGCCCAACCGTTTCGAACGCCTCTCGCACAGAATCTTCCCGGCGCAGTTTCGGGGCTCGCTTCATTTTGTCGAGCGCGATCGCTCGTGAAAATGCTTTTGCTCGCGACGCGGACCTCCTGGCGCGCACGAACGGATCAATCGAGCAATGGAAGACTCTCGCGCCGAGATCGCTCGCCTATCAGGCTCGTATTGATTTTTGGTAAATGATCGTCTGGAATAAACAGCGTCGGCCTTGGCACGAAATCGCAGTTCATTCGAAAAATATTATCGTGCGGCGGCAATGCGGGCCACGAGTGCATCCGTTTCGAAAGCCGGCGGCCGCTCCTGCTGCACTCCGTGGATCGTGCCGGCGAGGATCGACAGCCCTTCGGCCAGACGCGGACCCGGCCGCGAAAAATATCCGGACGCTTCGACCACAAACACGCGCCGATCGCGCACTGCCGGCAAATCGTTCCAGCCTTGCGGCAAGGGCAGCTTGAGGAATTCCGCTTCCGCCGACGCCAGGCTGTAGCCGCACGGCATGATGACAATCACTTCGGGCCGCGTGGCCAGCGCGGTTTCCCACTCCACGCGGAACGACGGCTTACCAGGAAGCCCCATAACGTCACGCCCGCCGGCGCGCTCCACCATTTCCGGCACCCAGTGCCCCGCCACGTACGGCGGATCGAGCCACTCGAGGCACAGGACGCGCGGACGCGCGAGGCCTGCCACGCGTGTTTCCACTTCGGCGATGGCAGCGTTAAATTTTTCGACCACGGCTTCGGCTTGCGACGCGCAACCGATCGCTTCGCCCACCGTGCGAATATCCGCGCAAACGTCCGCGAGAGAATGCGGGTTGAGCGTTACGACTTGCGGCTGGCGCGGCAGATGCGCAAGCGCCGCGGCAAGGTCGTCGGGCGTGGCGGCGCAGACGTGACACAGGTCCTGGGTGACGATCAGGTCCGGCTCGATCTGGCGCAGCAACTCAAAATCCACGCTGTAGAGGCTTTCGCCGCGCTCCAGAAATTCGCGCACCTGGCGGTCGATGGCCGCGGCGCTTTCCGTGTGCGTGATGCGCGACTTGATGAGGACGGGCCTCGATTTCGCTTCTTCGGGGAAATCGCACTCGTGGCTTACTCCGGCGACCTGGTCGCCCAGTCCTAGCGCGAACAGAATTTCCGTGGCGGACGGCAGCAAGGAACAAATCTTCATGTGCGGAAATGTATCACGGAGCTGTTTCGGACGCCTTCGGCCATAAGTTCGTGGCAGTTGTTGAACCAGAGCCATCTCACAAACGTCGCGCCTGAACAGGTTGCGGGAAAAAGGCATGTTTTGTCATTCTGAGCGAAGCGAAGAATCTCTCTTCGATGCAAGTGCAAGCAAGGAAATCAGGAGAGATTCTTCGCTTCGCTCAGAATGACAACGGATTTGGTTTGTCAGCGGTCTGTGAAACCGTCACCCTCAGGACTCCTTGTGAGATCACTGACGACCTCCAGAGAAACGCGGGTGCTGCGAGACTTTTCATGGGTACAGCAGATACTTCACGCGCACTTTGCGAAAGATTGCGAGATCGGCGCTCCAACCGGCCACGATTGCCGAGGGCTCGACACCGGCCTGGAGTTGCTGAACGGTCGCGGCATTGCCGATCAGCTCAATTGTTTTTGCCGCGTCAAATTTATCAGGATAAGACTTCGAGAGAGCCGCAGCGATCTCCATTCCCATACGCATGCTTTGAAACGCGGCGCGATCCGTGAGCGTAATCCTCACGCCGTCGCATGGCTCGCCGTGGTACAAGCCGGAGTCGGGCGTGAATTTCTGTGGCGCGAAGTGAACCCCGGGAATGGCGCGCCGGTTCAGCTCGGCGGCGAATTCCTCACCGTGAATCCACGGAGCTCCCAACAATTCAAACGGCTGGCTCGTCCCGCGGCCTACCGAGACGCCTCCGGCCTGCAAAATTTCGAGGCCGGGATAGAGCAGTCCCGCCGCCGGAGAACGCAAATTGGGAGACGGACTCACCCACGGCAATCCGGTGTCTTCAAAACTCATGCGGCGCTGCCAGTTTTGCAGGCGGATGACGTGCAGGTCACAGCCGATTTTCTTTTGGACGTTGAACAACTTGGCCATTTCGCCCAGCGTCATGGCCATGCGCACGGGCATCGGAAAATAACCGACAAAATTGGTGCGCTCGCGATCGAGCATGGGGCCTTCGATGCGTTCGCCGCCGAGCGGGTCGGGACGATCCAGCAAATAAAACGGCAAGTGCCGCTGCGCCGCGGCTTCCATCGCGTATCCCATCGTGGTGATGTACGTGTAGAAGCGCACGCCGGCATCCTGAATGTCGAATACCAGCACGTCGATGCCGGCGAGCATGGCGGGAGTGGGCCGTTCCGTTTCGCCGTAGAGGCTGTAAATGGGCAGGCCGGTCGCTTCGTCCCTCGCGGAAGGAACGCGTTCATCCACCGCGCCGCGAATGCCGTGCTCGGGACTGAACAGTGCCACGAGTTTCACGCCCGGCGCGTGCGCTAGAAGATCGATGGTGCTGCGCCCGCTTCGATCGATGCCAGTCTGATTGGTAATCAGCCCAACGCGTTTGCCGGCCAGCGGCGCAAAATTCTGCGCTTCGAGGACGTCAATCCCGGTGAGCGTCTGGGCGGCGGCTACTGCGACTGGGAACCACGGATGCACACAGAGGAACACGGATAGAACCAGGAAGAAACCGGGTCTCAAAACTATATACCTATGCCTTTTTGCTTTCATCCGTGTTGATCTGTGTGCATCCGTGGTTCCAATCTTATTTGTTCCGCCCGGAAAGCGGGTGCTATATATAATTGCGGCATGCCGGCGAACAACTTGGAATGCGCGCGATGCGAAAATTGAGCCGCTGGCTGTTGCCGCTCGCGCTCCTCTCGATGGCTACCACCGGCAGCACTCAAAAATCTCCCCGCGCGCCGGCCGCGCCCACCGCGGCAAAACTTTCTCCCGAGGGCCAGCGCTGGGTTTCCGAAACGCTCCAATCGATGTCGCTCGATGAAAAAATCGGGCAGCTTTTCGCCGTGTGGGCGTACGGATCGTTCCTGTCGACCGAAAGCCAAGACTACAAGGATCTTCTCCGCGATGTCGAGGAAAAGCACATCGGCACGTTCGCGATTCAAACGCAGGGCTCGCCGCTGGGCATCGTCGTGCGCAGCCGGGTGTACCCGACGGCGATCCTCATCAACACGCTGCAGCGCCACGCCAAAGTGCCGCTGTTAGTCGCGGCAGATTTCGAGCGCGGCACGTCGATGCGCATCGAAGAGGGATCGTCATTTCCCCACTCCATGGCCGTGGCGGCAACGGGACGCCCCGAAGACGCCTACACGATGGGAAAAATCACCGCGATTGAGGCGCGCGCCATCGGCGTACCGTGGATTTTTGCGCCCGACGCCGATGTGAACAGCAATCCCGAAAATCCCATCATCAACACACGCTCGTTCGGCGAGGATCCGGCGCGCGTCTCGCAATTTGTAGCGGCCTTCGTGCGCGGCGTGGAAGAAAACGGCGGCATGGCCACGGCGAAACATTTTCCCGGCCACGGCGACACCAGCACGGATTCGCATCTGGATCTGCCGCTGGTATCGAGCGATCGCGCGCATCTCGAGCAGGTGGAACTCGCTCCCTTCCGCGCGGCGATTGCCGCCGGAGCGGGCTCGATCATGACCGGCCATCTGGCCGTGCCGGCGCTCGAACCCGATCCCAACGTGCCGGCGACCATGTCTCCAAAAATCACCACCGACCTGCTGCGCGGCGAGATGGGTTTCGACGGCCTTGTGGTCACCGACGCGCTGGACATGGGCGGCGTGACGGTGCGCTATCCGCCCGGAGAAGTCGCGGTGCGCTCGATCCTGGCGGGCGCCGATGTTCTGCTCGTTCCGCCGGTGCTGGACGCGGCGCTGCAAGCGGTGCACGAGGCTGTGGCTTCCGGGCGAATTCCCATGGCGCGTATCGACGACGCTGTGACGCGTGTTCTGCGCGCCAAGGCCAAACTCGGCCTGAATAAGTCGAAGCTTGTGGATCTGGAGGCGATTGCCGGCACATTCGATCGCCCCGAATACGAGGCGGCCGCTTTGGATATCGCCGATCGCGGCGTCACGCTGCTGCGCGATGACCAGCATCTTCTGCCGCTGGACTCGACGAAACCTTTGCGCGTGCTGCTGGTCGCCGCTTCGGGCGACGTCGATCCGTATCCCGCCTCCGATCTGGAAAGCGAACTTCGCTGGCGCGTCGATTCGCTGGCCAGTGTGCGCATAGACACGCGGTTTACGCGCGCCGACGCCGCGAAACTCCCTTCGCCGGACACCTATGACGTCGCAATCGCGGCGATCTTCGTGCGGGTAACGGATCGCAAAGGCAGCATCGGCTTGCCCGATGATGAGTCCGCGGTGATCGATCGCCTGCTGGCCGCGGGAAAGCCGGTGGTCGTCGCGTGCTTTGGCAGTCCGTATCTTGCCGAGCGCTTTCCGTCGGCGAAAACCTGGATCGCGGCGTTCAGCACCATGGATGTGGCGCAGTGGGCCGTGGGACGCGCGCTCTTCGGGCAAATTGCGGTTGCGGGCAAGCTCCCCGTAAATATTCCCGGCGTTGCCCCGCTGGGTTCGGGACTCGATCTCCCCGCGCACCCGATGGAATTGCATGAGGCAGACGCCAAAGCGGAGGCGAAATTGCAACCTGCGTTCGATATCCTCGATCAGGCGGTGGCCGATCACGCGTTTCCGGGCGGCGTGCTGGCCGTGGGCTACCAGAACGAATTGACCGTGCACGAATTCGGCCGGCAAACGTATGACCCGAAATCGCCGGCAGTGAATGTCGACACCATCTACGATGCCGCCTCGCTGACCAAGCCGGTGGTGACCGTGACGCTCGTCGCCAAACAGGTGGAGGCGGGCCACATCGGACTGGACCTTCCCGTGGCGCGCTACATTCCCGAATGGAATGACGGACCCAATCCCGACTGGCGCAAGACGGTCACCGTCCGCCACTTGCTGACGCACTCCTCCGGGCTGCCGGCGTACCGGGAATATTTTCAGACGCTGCATTCCAAACGTGAATATATCGACGCGATTTGCCGCGAGCCGCTGGAATATGCGCCCGGAACGAAGGCCGTCTATTCCGATCTGGGCTTCATCCTGCTGGGAGAAATTCTGGAGCGCGCGACGGGCAAAACGGTGGACGAACTGGCGCGCGACCAGATTTTTGCGCCGCTGGACATGGGCAGCAGCATGTTCAATCCGCCGAAAAATATTGTGAGCCGCATCGCTCCTACCGAAAATGACGCGGCATTTCGCAAGCAGCAAGTGCACGGAGTAGTTCACGATGAAAACGCGTTTGCCATGGGAGGCGTTGCGGGGCATGCCGGCATGTTCACCACCGCCGGTGATCTTGCAACGTTTTGCCAGATGCTGCTGAACGGCGGAATTTATGACTACCACCGGCTGCTGAACCGCGCGACGATTGCGCAATTCACCGCGCCGCAGCCGCTGGCGGGCAACACTGGGACGCTGGGGTGGATGATGCCGACGCCCAATTCCTCCAGTGGCCACTACTTTTCGCCGCACAGTTTCGGACATCTGGGTTACGCCGGCACATCGATGTGGATCGATCCGGACCGCCAGCTGTTTGTGATTTTGCTGACGAATCGCGTGTATCCAACGCGCGAGAACAACAAGATCGCGGCGGTGCGGCCGGCGGTGCATGACGCGGTGATGGAATCGCTCGGGCTTTCCAACGCTCCCAAACAATAGTCCGCGGCTTGATTGCCGCTAGCCCCAGCGTCAAATGCTGCGACTCGACGCCGTGTCATTCTGAGCGAAGCGAAGAATCTCTCTTCGATTTAAGTGCGAGAAAAAAACAAAGAGGGATTCTTCGCTTCGCTCAGAATGACAGCTTTTGAGTTTTTGCGGACGATGTTGGATAGGGATTTTTGTGGCGCATGCTTTAGCTTGCGGAGTTTCATGCTTCGCGGCTTTTTTGTTGATCGCATGAAACCCTGCCGCAACTACCCCCCCGCAAGCTAAAGCATGCGCCACAAATTTCCGCGACACATCCGCTGCTTCGCGTGCGAAGATAGGGTCCCGGCTTTTCGCAAATTTACGCTCATGTCTAAACGCAGAAAAAACGCCAGCATAGCGCCAGCGCCATTGAGGGCTACCGAACAGCGTAATCCCCGCACGCGCACGATTGATACGAAATCGACCGCGGGAATCTTGCGAATGATTCATCGTGAGGACGCTTCGGTCGCCAAGGCCGTCTCCACGGCCCTCCCGGAAATCGCCCAGACTGTGGACGCGATTGCCGGCGCGCTGCGGCACGGCGGGCGACTCTTCTACGTGGGCGCGGGAACCAGCGGGCGCCTCGCGGCGCTGGATGCTGCGGAGATTCCTCCAACCTACGGAACGCCGCCGAGGCTGGTGCAGGCAGTGATCGCGGGTGGCCGCCGCGCGTTGACGCACGCGGTGGAAGGAGCGGAGGACAACCACGCGAAAGGAGGCCAGGATTTGGCTGCGCGCGGGCTCAACGCAAAGGACGCGGTAGTCGGAATCGCCGCCAGCGGCGGGACGCCGTACGTCTTGGGAGCGTTGGGGTTCGCGAACCGCAAGGGCGCGGTGACCGTGGGACTCACGTCCAACGCTGGAACGCCAGTCACGCAGCTGGCGCGAATCAGCATCGTTACGCCGACCGGGCCGGAGGCGATCACCGGCTCGACGCGGATGAAAGCGGGCACGGCGCAGAAGTTGGTGCTCAACATGCTCTCTACCGCGGTGATGATTCGCCTCGGCCGCGTGCATGACAACTGGATGATTGGCGTGGCCCTGACGAACAGCAAGTTGCGGGCACGGGGATTGCGGATCCTGATGGAAGCTACCGGAGCGGGCGTGGCCGACTCGACACGCGCGCTGCGGCAATCCGGACACAATCTCGGCGCTGCCCTCATAATGCTAAAGACAGGAGCAAGCGCGCGCCAGGCCCGGCGCCTGTTGCGCGATACCCAAAACCATGTCCACAACGCCCTTAACATCGCGGTTAAAGACGCCCGGCCAGTCCACGGCCACTCGTTCAAATCAAATGGATAGACTTCTGATCGAAGGCGGAACGCCTCTGGAAGGCTCGGTGCGCATCAGCGGAGCCAAGAATTCCGCGCTGCCGGCGATGGCCGCTGCGCTCCTGACGAGCGATCGCGTGGACCTCGAAAACATCCCGCGGGTGCGAGACATCATCACCATGGGCAAGCTGCTGGCGCACCTCGGGGCCATCGTCGAGGCGCCGGCGATCCCGCCGACGGGCATGGGCATTCAGGCAGAGCAGGTCAACGGGGCCGAAGCGCCGTACGAACTGGTGAAAACCATGCGCGCGTCGATCCTGACGCTCGGGCCGCTGGTCGGGCGCACCGGCCACGCGCGCGTGTCGCTACCCGGAGGCTGCGCGATTGGGGCGCGACCCGTGGATCTGCACCTGAAGGCGCTCGAGCAGATGGGCGCGGAAATCGAAATGTCCCACGGTTACGTGGAGGCGCGCGCGCCTCGCGGGCGGCGATTGCCGGGCGGGCGCGTGTTCTTTGAAAAAATCACCGTCACCGGGACGGAGAATATTTTAATGGCCGCGTCGCTGGCGGAAGGCGAGACGCTGATCGAGAACGCCGCGCGCGAGCCCGAAGTGACCGATCTGGTCGAATTGCTGATCAAAATGGGCGCGGATATTCAGGGCGCGGGAACTTCGACGCTGCGCGTGCGCGGGAAAGCGGAACTGCATGGCGCGTCGCACACCATCATTCCCGACCGCATTGAAGCCGGCACGTTCCTCGTCGCCGGAGCCATCACCAACGGCGAACTGGAGCTGACCCACTGCGCGCCGGAGCACCTGGCATCGGTGATTGCCAAGCTGCGCGAGACGGGCGTGATCATCCAGGAAACCGGGCCGGGCACGCTGCGCGTTCGCGGCGCAAAGAAGCTGGTGGGTTCGGACGTGGTAACCGAGGAATATCCCGGCTTCGCCACCGACATGCAAGCGCAATTCATGGCCCTCGTGACGCAGGCGCAGGGAGCTTCGGAGATTACCGAAACAATTTTCGAGAACCGCTTCATGCACGCCAGCGAAATGATTCGCATGGGCGCGAATATTTCCATTGACGGGCGGCGCGCGGTGGTTCATGGGCCTACCACGCTTTCCGGCACCACGGTCATTGCTTCGGATTTGCGCGCCAGCGCTTCGCTGGTGCTGGCCGCGCTCGTCGCGCAGGGTGAGACGGTAATCGACCGCGTGTATCACATCGATCGCGGGTATGAGCGCATCGAGGAAAAACTCAACGGCGTGGGCGCGCAGATCCG
>Ga0209168_10001352_pt1 | contig 19505 bp, 14 predicted proteins | sample Coa_R1_FD_187156 | JGI IMG/M metagenome (GOLD analysis project Ga0209168, IMG submission 187156) | Surface soil microbial communities from Centralia Pennsylvania, which are recovering from an underground coalmine fire - Coalmine... | ecosystem: Environmental > Terrestrial > Soil > Unclassified ...
TTCGTACTTCCCAGCGGCTTGCCGGGCATCCGGCAACTCGGATGGAACGCGGAAAATATTTTCCGACGGAATCGGCAGTTTCGAGAGCAAAGTCTCATTCGCCATGCGGTAGTTGCTGTCAGAGCTATCAGGCGGGACATGACGCTCGTCGCCCCAGAAGAAAAGCACTTTGCTCCAGTCCAATCGCGAAGCAAAGTGTGTGGCCAGTTCCTGATGGAGGCCACGCGGCGTCGATCCACCCGACAAAACGACAGTGAAGTGACCGTGAGTTTTTATGGCGTTTGACCCCAGGCTGCAGAATTTTTCCGCTGCGGCGCGAAACAACTCCTGCGGGGAGCCGAAGATTTCCACTCTGGGTTCTGCAGACATGCTCAAGCCGCCAGTTCAACCAGCGCGCAGCGTGCAGCTCCGAGCAGGGCGAGCTTGTCGTCGGTGATAACTTTGAGTGGCATAATTTCCATCAGCCGTCGTAGCCGACCTTTATTCAAAAAAGGCTGCAGGAAGATCGAAGTGGTCAGCTTAGGCAGTATTTTCGGGGCAATGCCGCCCGCGAGAAATACCCCACCGACCGCTTTCATTTTCAGCGCAAGATTTCCAGCTTCCGCGCCGAACACCGCCACGAAAATGTCCAATGCCTGCTCGCACATGGCACATTTTCCACTAAGCCCAGCTTCAGAAATCGCAGCGGCTGCGTCGGATTCGACCATCTCATTGAGCAGCCAATCCGGGGGCTTACCCTTGCCGCTGTCGCGCAGAAAATCAAAAATATTTACCAACCCCGGCCCTGAGAGGACGCGCTCGTAGCTGACGTGATCGAAACGTCCGCGCAGGTATTGAAACAGCTCGACCTGAATGTCGTCCATCGGCCCAAAATCGCAATGCCCGCCTTCGGATGCGAACACGTGCTGCCGTTTACCATCCCAGTAGAGGCCGGCCTCGCCCAGGCCCGTTCCGGCCGCAATTACCGCCTGATTGCCCGGCATAATGCTGACCTGATTCAGCGAGACCAGGTGTTCGGGGGGCAGGGCACCTACGCCCCATCCGGTTGCTTCGAGATCGTTAATCAACAGTGCTCGATCGATTTGGAGTTCATCCGCCAGTCGCCGCGACTCAATCACCCAGGGCAAATTGGAAGCTTCTACGCGTCCGTTGGTGACTGGGCCAGCGATACCAAAGCATGCCTTGGCGGGATGCGCGCCCGAGGTATCAACGAATTCCTTCACAATCTCGTCGAGACCGGAATAATGCCTGCTGGGAAAAACGGTGGATGAAATCAGGTTGAACCTGCCGTTCTTCACATCATAGAGGGCCAGCCTTGCGTTGGTGCCTCCGATGTCGCCCGCAAGAATCATCGATCGAAATTCCTCCAGTGACGGCCGTCCCGCTCCATCAACTCGTCGGCCTCTTTCGGTCCCCAGCTTCCGCCGGGATAATTCGGGAAGTTGCGCGGCGGCAGCGCCTTCCATACATCGAGTACCGGGCTTACTACGCACCATCCAGCTTCTACCATGTCAGCGCGCTGGAACAATGTAGCATCGCCGATCATGCAGTCGTGCAGCAAGCGCTCGTAGCCGGTGCTGGGCTGAGTTCCGAAGTAATCAGCGTAATTGAAATTCATGTCCACTGCACCCAGGCGCATGATGGGTCCAGGAACTTTCGCGGCAAACTGCAGTGAAATGCCTTCCTGAGGCTGGATGTGCAGCACCAGCTGATTGGGCATCAGATTTTCGACCGGCGTATCACGGAACAAAACGAAAGGCGCGCGGCGGAATTGAATGACGATCTCCGTAGTCTGGGCCGCCAAGCGTTTGCCGGTACGTAAATAAAACGGAACGTCGGCCCATCGCCAGTTATCGATCGCCAGCTTCATGGCGACGAAAGTTTCCGTGCGCGAATCCGGTGGAACGTCTTCTTCCTGACGATAGCCCGGAGCTCGTTGTCCGGCCTCGACTCCTGACCCATACTGCCCACGCACCGTGCGAGTCAGTACTTCTTCAGAACTGAGTGGCTGAACTGCATGCAGAATCTTTGCCTGCTCATCGCGCACCGCGTCTGGGCGAAAAGAAATCGGCGGTTCCATCGAGGTCAGGCTGATGAGTTGCATGATGTGGTTAGGAACCATGTCGCGCAGCGCGCCGGCGGTGTCGTAATAGCTGCCGCGGGATTCGACGCCGACGGTTTCAGCAACGGTAATTTGTACGTGATCGATGTAGCGGCGGTTCCAAATGGGCTCAAAAATTCCGTTGGCGAAGCGAAAAGCCAGGATGTTCTGGACGGTTTCTTTCCCTAAATAGTGATCAATGCGGTAAATCTGGTGCTCGCTGATGCAGCTCAACAATTGCTGGTTCAGTGCCTTGGCCGATTCAAGATCGTGGCCAAAGGGTTTTTCAATGATTACCCGGCGCCAATGCTGGCCTCCCGCCTCATCCATCAAAGCCGCGGCAGAAAGGTTCTCGACAATTTGGCCGAAGAAGCGAGGTGCGGTGGCGAGATAGAAAAAATAGTTTTGATGAGTGGAGTGGTCTTTGTCCAGCTTCTCGAGTTTGGTTTTCAGCTGCTGATAAAGGTTCTTGTCGTCAAACTCTGCAGTGACGTAATACAGGCGGCGCGTGAACCACTCCCATATATCCGGATCCACGTCGTTGCCCGCATAGTGGTGGATATCGTCGCCGAGTTTCTTACGAAATTCGTCGTCGGACATCTTATTGTGCGACACTCCAACGATGGCAAATTCGCGTGAAAGTAATTGCGCTTTCGCGAGATTGTAGAGAGCTGGAATCAGCTTGCGGCGGGTGAGGTCGCCGGCCGCGCCGAAAATGACCATGATGCATGGATCGGCGGGGCGACCCGGCGTGCGCTGCTGAGTTTGCGGAGGCGTTTCCACTTGTGCCATTGGCAATTTTCCCTTGAATCGCCATCGCGGCGCGACTTTCACCGGACGGAGCGGTTTGATCTCAGGCGGACTTTTTCTTGATTACGGGTTCGATGTGCCCGCCAAATTTTTGCCGCATGGCGGAAAGCATTTTCTCCGCAAACGTGTGCTCCTGGCGTGAACGGAAGCGCACGAACAATGCCGCCGATAAAACGTCCACCGGAACAGCTTCGTCGATTGCCGCCTCGATTGTCCAGCGGCCCTCTCCCGAATCCTGCACGAAGCCGCTGTATTCGGCAAGAGTTGGGTTCTCGGTCAAGGCCATTGCCGTCAGATCAAGCAGCCATGAACTGATAACGCTTCCACGTCGCCAGACTTCGGCAATGTCCGGAAGATTGAGATCGTATTGTTGATCTTTCGGGAGCTCGGGCTTATTGGCATTGCGGAATATATCGAAGCCCTCGGCGTATGCCTGCATGATTCCGTATTCAATTCCGTTATGCACCATTTTTACGAAGTGTCCCGCACCGGAAGGCCCACAGTAGATGTAACCTTCTTCGGCTGTGCCGCCCAGCTTTTCGCGGCCGGGAGTGCGCGAGATCTCACCGCGCCCGGGAGCCAGTGTCTTGAAAATTGGATCAAGTTTCGCGACCACTTCCTTTGGTCCGCCGATCATCATGCAGTAACCACGCTCAAGACCCCAGACACCTCCGCTGGTGCCGACGTCTACGTAATGAATGCCTTTTTCGCTCAGCATCTTCGAGCGGCGAATATCGTCTTTGAAATAAGAATTGCCGCCGTCGATCAAGACGTCGCCGGCTTTCATGTTTTGCGCGAGCGCCAGAACGATCGATTCGGTGGGACCACCGGCGGGGACCATGAGCCATGCCACTCGAGGAGAACCAAGCTTCGAACAAAAATCTTCGAGTGACGACGAAGCAATCGCGCCTTCTGAGGCCATGCCTTTTACCGCGTCCGCGCTGAGATCAGTGACCACCACATCGTGCCCGCCGCGCATGAGACGCCGCGCCATGTTAGCGCCCATTCTTCCTAGTCCTACCATCCCCAGACGCATGCTTCCTCCGTGGTTATTTCTGTCGGTATCCCTCTGTGGCCGTTCCTCTGTGAAACTCTGTGTTCTCTGTGGTTTTCTTTTCTAGGAGCCAATTTAGCTCAATGCTTCGCCAATTGCTTTCGCCAAATTTTCAAGCCCGGTGTTGACATTCTTGCCGAGATGTATCCGAAGCGCGCGCCGTCCACGATCGGCGAGAACCTGGAAATCACCCCGAGCCTGAGCGGCTTTCACGATGCCGAATGTATATTTCGCGCCCGGCACGGGAACATCTACTGCGTCATCGCAGGTTATTTGCAGGAATACACCGGAATTGGGGCCTCCCTTATAGTCTTGCCCGGTCGAATGCAAAAATCGTGGCCCGAAGCCAAGACAGGTGGCAACGTGTTTCGAATCGCGCACCGCATGACGAATCTGCTGCAGCGTGGCTTCGTGCTCATCATTCATTTGGACATAACCGAGCACGGCAAAATAATCACCAGCTTTGATTCGCCCCAGGTGTGCGTGCAAGTATTCGCTGAGCGAATTTTTCCTTCCGAGAGCGCTGGCGTTTTTGGGATCGGTGAAGAGCCTCACGCCATTCTGTTCAAAAATCGGCTTCTCTGGCGGGAGCGAACCGGTCTTCTCGTATTCACTGGTCAGCTTGCGGGTTTCGACTTTGCTGGCCTCAACGTCCGGCTGATTAAATGCATTGATGCCGATAATCGAGCCCGCTACTGCGGTCGCGATCTCCCAACGAAAAAATTCCTGGCCGAGATCGTATATATCGCCGAGTGCAATGCGAATCACGGGATGGCCCGCTTTCTCAATGGCGGCAAGCTTCGCATCTTGATCGGCGTCTGGCGATTTCTCAGAGCGCACGTAGGCAAAGATGCGGTCACTGCCGTAAGTCTCAGGCGCGGCGAGCTTTTCGCGATCGACAGGAATAATACCTTTGCCCAATTTGCCGGTCGATTCCGCAATTAACTGTTCGAGCCAGGCGCCAAGGTCGGAAATGGCAGGAGAAGTGACTAGAGTGATTTTGTCGCGCCCGGCTTTTGCCGCTGTGCCCATTATTATCCCGAGCATCACACCGGGATTTTTTTCCACCGGAACAGATGCCGCACAAGCCTCCACCATTTCTTCAGCGCGATCGAGAAGCTTGGCTATATCCAGCCCCATCGCCGCGGCCGGCACAATCCCGAAATTAGAAAGGGCAGAGTAGCGGCCGCCAATACTAGGATCGCCGTTAAAGATATGACGAAATTTGTCTGACTCAGCTTCTTTCTGGAGCTTAGAGCCGGGATCGGTGATGGCAATGAAGCGGCTGCCGGCTGGTTCAGCGCCGATAGTCTGCTTCACGCGCTCAAAGAAATACTGCTTGAAGATGTTGGGTTCTAAAGTCGTGCCCGACTTGCTCGACACAATGAACAGCGTCTTTGCGAGATTGATTTTCTTTTCGAACGCCTTCACCTGTGCGGGATCGGTGGAATCAAGGACGTGAAGGTGCGGGAAGCCCTTGATATGGCCGTAGGTCTTCTCCAGCACCTCGGGACACAGGCTCGATCCGCCCATGCCCAGCAAAAGGATGTCGCTGAACCCTTCTTTCCGGATCTCGTCCGCGAGTTTCTGAAATTCGGCCTTCTTCTCTAATTGCTTTTCGGCGATGTCGAGCCAGCCCAGCCACTGGGACTCATCGGAGTTCGTCCACAATGACGCATCACGCTGCCACAAGCGCCGGACTTTTCCGGCGGCGCGCCAGTCATTTACATTTTGCGTGACCTCTTTAGCCACGGCATCGGGCAGTTTGTAACTTTGCTGGCTCATCTTGGGAGTGGTTTCGCCCTGGGTGCTCTTTTCGACAGCAGTGAGCAGCTTGTCAAAGGCCTCTTCGAACAGGCGAACGCCATCGTCGGTCAGCTTGTCCGTGACTTGATCGATTGAGATTCCGACTGACGCCAGGTTCTGCATCACTTGCTTAGCTTCATCAACCCCTTCGGTCAGAGTTTCGCGCGGCTGGCCATGATCGCGAAACGCGTCGAGGGTGGCTGGTGGAATAGTGTTGACGGTGTCAGGCCCGATCATCTCCTGCACATAAAGAATGTCGGGGTAGGCAGGATTTTTGGTGCTGGTGCTGGCCCATAGCACGCGCTGCGTCTGCCCACCTTTGGCGCGGAGCTTGTCCCATTGAGCGCCGGAAAAAATATTCAGATAACGCTGATACGCCAGCTTTCCGTTGGCGATTGCAACGTTGCCCAGCAACCCTTTCAGCTTTTGTTCTTCCTGCGGATTTTTGGCTGACTTCAGGCGCGCAGAAAGGTCGGCGTCGATAGCGTTATCGATGCGGCTGATAAAAAAACTGGCGACACTGGCAACGCGCTTTACATCGCCGCCGCCGGCTGCAAATTTGTCCAGCCCGCGAACGTAGGCCTCAGCGACTTTCTGATACACCTCTTGCGAGAAGAGCAGGGTCACGTTGACATTGATACCTTCGCTGATCAGTTGCTCGAAGGCGGGGATGCCTTCGGCCGTGCCCGGAACTTTGATCATGATGTTGGGACGGCCGACCGCTTTCCATAAGCGGCGGGCCTCTTCGATGGTTCCCCGCGAGTCCCGCGCGAGATATGGAGAGACCTCCAGGCTGACGTATCCGTCGCGCATCTTGGATTCGTCATAAACGGGCCGCAGAAGATCGGCGGCATCCTGGATGTCGCGAATAGCAATGAGTTCGTAACGGGCCTTGGCGTCAAGATCGGAGCGACTTTTGAGTGTGCTAAGAATGTCGGCATAATCGGTGCTGCCGGCAATTGCCTTTTCAAAAATTGCGGGATTCGAAGTCATGCCGCGCAGGCCGTCCTCTTGAATCAGGCGCTTGAGTTCGCCTTTGGTGATGAGATCGCGGCGGATGTAGTCGAGCCAGACGGACTGGCCAAACTTCAAAAGATCTTTCAGGGGATTAGTGGCTTTTGCGGTGTCGAGAACGCCGGTAGGCTGCATACGATACCTCGCTTTGGTTGTTGCTTATTCTCTATTCTTTTCTGTTCTTCGCCAAAGCTTGTTTGGCGGCCTGAATCACATGATCGACGGTAAAGCCAAATTTTTTAAACAGATCTTTTGCCGGAGCCGATGCGCCGAATGTGGTCATGCCAATGATCACGCCATCCAAGCCGACATAACGCTCCCAGCCGAAAACAGAGCCGGCCTCGACGGAAACCCGGGCCCTTACGCTCGGTGGCAAGACCGAATTTCTATAGGCTTCATTCTGCATGTCGAAGATCTCAGTCGAAGGCATGCTGACCACTCGCGTTCGAACGCCCTCCGCAGTCAATTTTTCATAAGCGGCTACGCATAAAGAAAGCTCGCTGCCGGTGCCGATCACAATGACCTCGGGCATGCCATCTTTTGCGTCCCCAAGAATGTAGCCACCCTTTGCCACGCCCGAAGCAGCGGCATATTTTGTGCGGTCAATCGTCGGCAGCGCCTGTCGGCTCAATACCATCGACACTGGATTGTGCTTCAGTTGCATGGTTACTTTCCAGGCCTCTACCACTTCGTTCGCGTCGCCTGGGCGCATGACGATCATGTGCGGCATAGCACGCAACGACGCCAGCTGTTCGATCGGCTGATGAGTAGGCCCATCTTCGCCGAGGCCAATGGAATCGTGCGTCAAAACATAAATCGTCGGAATTTCGGCGATCGCGGCCAGGCGCATGGATGGGCGCATGTAGTCGGTGAAGTTAAAAAAAGTACCGCCGAAGGGACGGAGTTTGATCATGGCCATGCCGTTTAGCGCGGCACCCATCGCGTGTTCGCGGACGCCGAAGTGAATGTTCCGCCCGCCGTAATTCTTCGGACTGAATACGCCAGCGCCGTCGAATTTCAAATCAGTTTTGTTGGACGTCGCGAGATCGGCGGCTCCGCCAATCAGCCACGGCACATTCTGCGCGATGGCGTTCAGCACCTTGCCCGAGCTTTCGCGACTGGCTACGCCCTTTGCATCCGCAGGAAACGTGGGGAGATTCTTGTCCCAGCCGTCGGGAAGTTCGCGGCGCTGCATGCGATTGATGTGGTCCGCGAGCTCCGGAAATTGCTGTTTATATTTTCCGAAAAGGTCGTACCACTTCGAACTGAGGTCGTGCCCCCTTCTGCCGATACCATCGCGAAAATTTTCAAGCACGCCATCCGGAACCAGGAAGTGAGCGTCTTCTGGCCAGCCATAGAATTTTTTCGCCAGCTTGACTTCTTCTTCTCCCAGCGGCTCACCGTGCGCGGCATTTGTATCCTGCTTATGCGGAGAACCATAACCAATGTGGCTGTTCACAATAACGATAGTTGGCCGATCTTTAGTTACCAAAAATTCGTTGAATGCTTTCGATAGCGAGCCCAGGTCATTGGCATCACGTACGTGAGTTACATTCCAGCCGTAAGCATTGAAACGCATGGCAACATCTTCGGTGAAGGACCAGTCGGCAGGGCCGTCAAGCGTGATTTGATTGGCATCGTAGATCCAGCAGAGATTTGGCAACCTGAGATGCCCGGCGAGCGAGGCGGCCTCGCTGCCTACGCCCTCCATCAGATCGCCATCGCTGCAAAACGCGTAAATGTTGTAATCGAATATTTCGAAACTCGGTCGGTTATAGCGAGCCTTCAGCCAATTGCTTGCCATTGACATACCGACGCTGTTGCCAATGCCCTGACCTAACGGGCCAGTCGTCGTTTCAACGCCCGAAGTGACCCGATATTCCGGATGCCCGGGAGTCCGGCTATCCAACTGACGAAAACTCTTTAGATCATCCAGCGTAATCGAGGGACGATCCAGCACCTTGTAGTCAGAATCCACCGACTTCACTTCAGTGAGATACAACATCGAGTACAGCAGCGCCGACGCGTGGCCGTTCGAAAGAATGAAGCGATCGCGATTCGGCCAGATCGGATTTGCGGGATCGTAACGCAGAAACTGCTGCCACAAGGTGTAAGCCACGGGAGCGAACGCCATGGGCGCGCCGGGATGCCCGGAGTTGGCCTTCTGAACCGCATCAATCGAAAGCGTACGGATGGTGTTGATGCTCAGGATATCGAGTTGCTGGCCGGTGAGTACTACCTGATCGCTGACAGCCATAAAAGATTATCTCCCTAGTTTGGATCAATCTGAGTCCGAGAAGGATTCACCAGTGAGGTCTTTCAGTTTATCAAGTCCTGCCGATATTAGCTGCTCTACTGGCCGTAGCTGGCGTTTGTTCGCCTTGTCCGTCAATACCTACCTTAGACAAATACAGCATCGGGTAATTGGAAATGCCGTCAGTACGCGGCAGAGCACGCCTGCATACCTGTCGTGAGCACGATTTTGCCCGCTGCGGTTCCCACCCTTGCGCGCAAGATTGCATCGTAACCAAGCGAAATACAGACATTAAGGAGAAACAAGATTATGGTTATTAACCTTATTCGGAGAGTCACTCTCCCGGTAGTTTTAGCGACATTTTCGATAGGCATGGTTACTGCCGCTGCAGCACAGAGTTCAAATGACAAAACGAGCAGCGCTAGTTCCGGTACTTCCACTGCAAAGCTTGCGCCCGCCGATCGACAGTTCGTCAGAAAGGCTGCCGAGGGCGGACTAGCTGAAGTAGAGCTGGGAAAACTGGCGAGCGAGAAAGCTGAGTCGCCTGAAGTGAAACAGTTTGGCCAGAGGATGGTTGACGACCACACAAAAGCGAACGATGAACTGAAGCAGGTCGCAAGTGAAAAGGGCGTTACTGTTCCAGATAAGTTAAGCGCTAAGGACGCTGCCACTAAAGCGCGTTTGGAAAAGCTTTCGGGAAAAGCGTTTGATCGTGCTTATATGCGTGACATGGTGACGGACCACACTAAGGACGTCAGCGAATTTCGGATGGAAGCGAAAAACGCGAAGGACCCTGACGTAAAGAACTTCGCCTCGCAAACACTTCCGACTTTGAAAGATCACTTGAAGGAAGCGAAGAGCATTGCACCCAAGGCAGGGGTTAAAACGACTGCATCGAGCGGCGCCTACTGAAGACTTTTCGGACTACGAGGGCGGGCGGTCATTTCGCCCGCCCTTTTTCTTGCGCTGATCACGCGCATTACGCCCGACGAAAACCAGCGCCCTGGGCCACATTCGACCGGACATTCTTTTACTGGTTGTGACCGATATGAAATGCTGGCCCCAGCCTCGGTTGCTCCACGGACATGTCCCAGTACATTCCACGGGCATGTGATCACATCAAAACTGTTTGAGTGGCCGGCTGCTAAGGTCAGCGTAATGCGGCGCCAAGTGCGTGTAAGCTGCGACCGGATCCTCGAAATGGCGGTTCGAATTATGATTCATCATCAATGCCCCGCATCAAACTCGCTATAAGTCAGCTTTGCGAATGCACCAAAGTAATCCCAGCATTAACCTCAAAGGTACAGAGTTCACTCTCGCCACGAAAGTAACCTGTGCGGCGAGAGCTTGCCGTTCTAGACTTGAGCAAAGTTTCGGCTCGGGCCAAAAGGTGTGCCATGAAATTTTCTAAGTTGCAGATTGCCATTGCTGCCGGCGCTGGATGCCTGATTATCTTTGGCTTTTTCGGCTACCTGATGTGGTTGAATAATCAACCGCCGGTGCTGGAAAAATCCGCCGATCTCGATCCCCTGACCAAAATCCCAATGTCGATTAGCCTGAACCCAATGCGGGACCGTTCGTCGGAACGGGCCGCCAGTGAGTTCCTTCGCGAGATGCGCGACGGGCATTGCAAAACTCAACTCGCCGACTGGGAAAAAGATTATCGCAAACGTTACGCTGCTTTTATCTGCGACTCGGAGGCGAAACATCCGCTGATTTCATGGAAAGTTGCCGACTGGGACGACCGCCCGCCGCTGAGAATTCTGGAATACAAAGCGAAACGCCAGGGTGACGGCTTAAGCTATGACGAACTACTTTCGGTGACTCTCGACAGCCGCAGCGGGGAGTGGGTGGTTACGAAGTACGATTCGCTGTACTAAAACGCGCCGTTCGATCTCCTCTGTGGGTTTTCTCTGTGTACCTCAGCACTCTCTGTGGTTCAAGCTCTTGATCTTGCCCCTGAATGAGAAAGAAGCATAATCACAGAGAACACGGAGTTTCACAGAGGAAAGACACAGAGGTATCTGGGAATGTTTACTCCGCCGCGTAGTTCGGCGCTTCTCGGGTAATCATCACATCGTGAACGTGACTTTCGCGCAGTCCCGCGCCGCTGATGCGTACGAAGCGTGTCTTCTGGTGCAGTTCAGCGAGCGTCGCACAGCCGCAATAGCCCATGCCGGATTTCAGGCCGCCCACCATCTGGTAAAGAATCATCGAGACCGAGCCGCGATACGGAACCCTGCCTTCGATACCCTCTGGTACCAGCTTGGCCAACCGATTCGGATCTCCACCCATGTTCGGGATTGCCGCAGAAGCCTCCCCCGAAGCAACCTGAAAATATCTTTCGCTTGATCCCGCGGCCATCGCGCCCAGCGATCCCATGCCGCGATAGGACTTAAAAGTTCGCCCTTGATACAGGATCAGTTCGCCGGGGCTTTCATCAGTACCGGCAAACATCGAGCCAATCATGACAGCGCTAGCCCCCGCAGCGATCGCTTTTGTGATGTCGCCGGAGTACTTAATGCCGCCATCCGCGATGATCGGAATCCCGGCATCTTTGGTTGCTCGGTAAGCTTCGGCGATGGCCGTGATCTGTGGCACGCCCGCTCCGGTGACGACGCGCGTAGTGCAGATCGAACCCGGCCCGATGCCGACCTTGATTGCATCAGCTCCGGCGCGCGCGAGTTCGCAGGCACCATCAAAAGTCGCTACGTTGCCGGCAATCACCTGAACCTCCGGAAATTTCGCCTTCACTTTTTTCACAGCTTCCAACACTCGAGAAGAATGCCCGTGCGCGCTGTCAATTGCCAGCAGGTCGACGTTCTCTTTGACCAATTCGGCCGAACGTTCCAGGTAATCGCCAGTCGCGCCGATCGCCGCGCCCACCCGCAGTCGGCCTTGCGAGTCCTTGGCGGCGCCTGGATATTTCAGCTTCTTCTGAATGTCTTTTACAGTTATCAGACCCTTCAGGTTGTAGCGATCATCCACTACCAGCAGCTTTTCGATGCGATGCTTGTGCAGAATCTGCTCAGCATCCTCGAGCGTGGTTCCCACCGGCACTGTGATCAGGTTTTCCTTGGTCATGACCTTGCTGATGGGAATATCGAAGCGGCTCTCAAAACGAAGGTCGCGATTAGTAAGAATACCAACCAGCTTTTTATTTTTTGTAATCGGAACGCCGGAAATCTTGTACTTGCGCATCATATCCAGTGCGTCTGAAACTTTGTCGTCTGGCGACATGGTCACCGGGTCGACGATCATCCCGCTTTCAGAGCGCTTAACTTTGTCGACCTCTTCTGCCTGCTGTTCCACTGTCAGATTGCGATGGATGATGCCCAATCCGCCCTGCTGCGCCAGAGCGATCGCCATGTGTGACTCGGTCACGGTGTCCATCGCGGCGCTTAGGACAGGAATATTCAAGCGGATGGATCGAGTGAGGTGCGTCTGGGTGTTGGCGTCTGCCGGAATCACGTCAGAGCGGGCGGGCAGCAGCAACACGTCATCAAAGGTGAGGGCTTCAGGAACTGGAAAATGAATCATAAATTGTGCGAATAAACCACCATTGTAGAGACGCGTGAACCCGGAGGCAAATGCGTCCGGGAAGCCTCGCGTTTATAATTCGCCGCTGATTTGTTTCCCGGGCACTTTTGAGAATGAGCGCCGACGATCAGGGCAAATACTACAATCCGAAGTTTTATCGTGAGCTTTCATCTGCCCAGGAATCTGCCCGCGAGATACTGCCCCTTGTCCTCGATGTGGTCAAGCCTGCGAGCCTAATCGACATCGGGTGCGGCACCGGTAACTGGCTGGCAATCGCTTACGAGCTGGGGGTGCACGAGATCCTTGGCATAGATGGTGCATGGGTCAAAGGGCAACTCGCTATTCCGCCGCAGAATTTTTTGGAGCACGATCTTTCCACGCCGTTAAAGTTGAATTGTCGCTTCGACCTGGCGCTCTCGCTCGAAGTAGCCGAACATCTGCCGGCATCGGCGGCGCGAGATTTTGTGCAAAGCCTTTGTGAAGCTGCAGATGTAGTGCTGTTTTCGGCCGCCATTCCCGGTCAAGGTGGCCGTCGCCACGTGAACGAACAATGGCCGGCTTACTGGGCAGAGCTGTTTGCGGACCTTCGGTACGAGTGCTACGACTTCTTGCGTCCAAGGATTTGGAACAATCCGCGCGTGACCTGGCATTATGCCCAGAATTCGATGATCTTCGCCCGAGCGGGGTCCAGATATTCATTCGGCGAACCGACCACCCCCCTCCCGCTAATCCATCCCGTACTATGGTCATCGCAAGTCGCGCGCATGAAAAACCCCGGAAAACTGCTGGAAAGTTTGCCAAAAGCAATCCTTGCCTCGATCAAGCTGAAGAAAACACGGGATTAGCCATTTCCCGAGTCCCCATAACGTTACGCGGTATGGTTACCAAAGTTCGGGAATGAGGCCCCGCTACGTCGGAAAATTAAACCTGCAATGTTAAGGTAAGGCCGATGTGCCGATACATGCAGCAGGGACGATGTTTGCAGTTCGGAGGCACACCGTCCGCAACTTCCCGGTGGAACGATTAGGGGCGCAGCCCGCAGAAGGGTTTGGTGGGGGGCAACTGCGCGAGTTGGTCCGGTTCGGCGCGCCGCTATATGACGATCCGTAAAAGAATTTTGCTTTACTCTGCGCTCGCGCTGGGCGCCTTCCTGGCAGCCGTCTATTTTGTTTCCCGTTTTTCTTTGATGAATGGATTCTCCCGTCTTGAGAGTAATTACGCGTACGAGAGCGTCCGTCGGCTGCAGAGCCATTTAGAAAGCGAACAATCTCAGCTTTCGACCATGGCGCGTGATTACGCGCAGTGGGACCGCACTTATGAATTCATGGCCGGCCGCGACAAAAGCTATGTCCACTCGGAATTGACGGACGATACTTTTAACATCATCCACATCAATTTATTTCTGTTGCTTGACCGTGCTGGACAGCCCACTTTAAGCCGGGAGGCGGGGAGTTGGCCTGTCGGAAAAAACGACCTTGCAGCGATTGCTGCGGCTTACCGTTCCAGTTCGGCTTACAAGCTAAACGCGCCTTTGCGCGGCTTGGTTGAAATAAATGGACGTCTTTTTTTGCTGTCGTATGAACCGATTCTGACCAGTCGGGGCGATGGTACGCCCCGCGGCACTCTGGTGATGGGCAAGGGCCTGAGTGAAAGCCTTCTGGCAAATTTGTCGCATTCAATGGGAATGCCGCTCTGGCTGGAGCCGCCCGACAACGCACCTTCGGCTAAAAATGGCACGCTGTGGAGCAATGGAACAGACTCTGTATTCGTGGAGAGTGATTCGACCATGCTCGCTTACGTTCCGTTGAAAGATATGGCCGGAGCCACCAAACGTCTTCTAGTAGCACGCATTCCGTCGAATTTGTACTCTGAAGGCCAAAAAGTCACACGCTATTTATTGCTTCTTCTAATGCTGGCCGGAGTCGTACATAGTGCGGTACTCCTGATCGTGCTCGAGCAAAACTTGCTGTCCAGAGTCGAGTCTTTGAATCACAAGATCACTCAGGTGACGGTAAGCGGAGATTTGTCGTTGCGGCTGGACGCGCATGGAAAGGACGAACTGAGCGCTCTCGCCGGTACCGTAAACGACATGCTCACCGCAATCCAAAAGGCAAAATTTGAACTGCTGCAGGCACAGGAATCATTGCGTTTTCATGCTGAGCACGACTCGCTCACCGGGGTTTTAAATCGTCGCGCTATTCGCGACGTTCTGCGCCGCGAACTTGCGCGTTGCCGCCGGGAAAATCAAAGCTTGGGAGTAATGCTGGCGGATGTGGACCACTTCAAGCGGATCAATGACCGTTACGGCCATGGTGCCGGCGATGCCGCTCTTCTCACTGTAGTCCAGCGCATTTCATCTACTTTGCGTCCTTACGATTTGATCGGCCGGTATGGCGGCGAAGAGTTCCTGGTCATCGCTCCCAATTGCGATCTTGGATTAACCCAGCGGCTCGCAGAACGTATACGCGAGTCGGTTAATAGCGAAGGCGTGGAGCTTGGGAATGACAACGTGCCGCTTACTGTAAGTGTCGGAATTACTCTTGGTACTGCCGATAGTGATCCAGAATTTCTGGTTGCGGTGGCGGATTCCGCCATGTATCAGGCGAAACGCAAGGGCCGTAACCGCGTGGAACTCAGCATGGACCTGCCTGATCCGGAAACCTGGGAAGCTTCTTTCGTCGAGCATAGTTAGCCACTCTTGCCTATCCGCATTCGCGCTTGTGTAATGGGTTCTGTCGAGCTTCTGCTGATCCTTTAAACCCATGGCACGATCCGAAAATCTGGTTTTCTGCGGGACGCCGCAATTCGCAGTGCCCACTCTTGATAAGTTAGTCGAGGCTGGATTCAATGTGCGCCTGATTCTTAGCCAACCTGACCGGCCAAAGGGACGAGGCCTGGGATTGGTTGGGTCCCCAGTTAAGGAAGCAGCGTCGCGCCTGGGATTGGAAATCTACCAACCCGAAGGAATCAGGCAAAACGAAGAATTACGGGCCAAGCTAGAGCAAATTGCGCCGGCGGCGATCATCGTGGTCGGCTACGGACGAATTATTCCCAAGTGGATGCTTGAGCTTCCGAAGTACGGCAACATCAATCTCCACGCGTCATTGCTGCCGAAGTATCGCGGGGCTGCGCCCATCCAGTGGGCGATCGCAAATGGCGAGCAGATCACCGGCGTGACCACCATGCGCATCGACGAAGGGCTTGATACCGGAGACATTCTGCTTCAGAAAGATTTGGCAATTCTGGATGAAGATACATCTGAGACTATGTCGCCGCGGCTGGCGGCCATCGGTGCGGATCTGATGGTCGAGACGCTGCGAGGTTTGACAGAGTCGACGATCCGCCCTGTTCCGCAGAAAGATGACGAAGCCACATTGGCCCCAATACTAAAGAAAGAAGACGGACGGATCGACTTCAGCCTCAGCGCGCAGGAAATATATAACCGTCTACGCGGATTTCAACCCTGGCCGGGCGCATTCACCAGTTTTCGCGGAAAGATGCTGAACATAACAGCGGCTAGACCATGTGAAGAAAGAGTTCCGCAGGCAGAGCTTCAGATAAACGACCAGCTTTTGGTAGGCTGCGGGAATTCGACCACGCTGGAACTCCTGGAAGTACAACCCGAAGGCAAGAAGCGGATTTCAGCGCGTGATTTTATCCATGGTTACCGACCGCAGCGGGGAGAGAAACTCGGACACTAGCTGGATGCCCGGCTTTTAGCGGTCTTTGCGCCAGAGGAGTTTTTGACGATTGATCTCACCCTTGACCAAAGTTCAAAATCCCCGCCCTGTCTTGCCAAACCCGCGAGACAAGGACGGGGTACCCGACTCCTAAAATAGCTACTCATGCCTGTTTCCCCAGCTCGCGCCTCCGCTTTTGAAATTCTGCTGCGGATTGAAACGACCGATGCTTACGGGTCCGAGCTGTTGCATTCGTCGCGTTTTTCCAGGCTTTCACCAACAGATCATGGACTGGTGACCGAACTGGTCATGGGCGTGCTGCGCTGGAGAAACGCATTGGATAAAAGTATTGCCGAGCATTTGTCACAGCCGATCGCAAAATTAGATGTAGAAGTGCTGATTGCTCTTCGCCTCGGCGCTTATCAACTCTTATTTCTTGATCGCATTCCTACACATGCAGCCGTCAACGAAAGCGTCGAACTGGTGAAGCAAGCGCGCAAACGTTCTGCAACCGGCATGGTTAATGCCGTCCTGCGAAAAATTGCCAAGGCCCGGCCTGATCGGAGTGACATTTCACACCCCGCTTGGCTGGTCGAGCGCTGGACGCAGAATTATGGGTCAGAGATAGCGCGCAATATTTGTGATTACAACAACTCTGCACCGCATCAGACAGTTCGCATCAGCGCAGCCCATTCCAACGTGGGGGCGGCTGTCCCCACATTGTTGACCGATGAACTAAGCTCCGACGGCATTCGTCTTGACGCCGGAAGCATGCTGGCAAATGCATTCACAGTCACTTCCGGCGACATTACTCGCACTAAAGCCTTCCGCGAGCGGCGTCTCATCATTCAGGACGAGGCTTCGCAATTGGTCGCGTTGTTAGTGGGGATAGGGGACGCGATTCTCGATTGCTGCGCAGCGCCCGGCGGCAAAACGCGAATCATAGCCGAGAAAAATCCGGATTCGACAATCATGGCGATGGAACTTCATGCCCATCGCGCGGCGCTGCTGAAGAAACTTGTCCCGGCGGATAACGTTCGAGTGATTACAGCCGATGCCCGCCAGTTTCCATTGAATAAGAAGTTCGACCGAGTCCTGGTGGATGCTCCATGTTCCGGCACCGGCACTCTAGCGCGAAATCCCGAAATCAAGTGGCGGCTCAGGCCGGATGATATTTCGCGCCTGCAGGCTTATCAGAAACAAATCCTTTCAGCTGTGATGAGCCATGTTGCCAGCTATGGCCGAATAACTTACTCAACCTGTTCACTTGAGCCGGAAGAGAACGAGCAAGTGGTTGAAACGGCTCTGGCCGCAAACCCCGAATTTCGAATAGTCGAGTGCCGTGGCGAATTGCAGCGGCTGAAACAGAGTCGAGAACTCGTTTTGGGCGATATCGATTCTTTGTTGAGTGGTCCTTACCTGCGCACGATCCCCGGAGTTCATGCGTGCGACGGCTTTTTCGCCGCTATTCTCGAAAAAAGTAGTGTCACTTCACCGCAAAATTAATTGCCGCTCCAGCCATGACTTTCTGTCCTGGGACGGGCTCCTGCGAAACCACAATGGACGCTGGCGAAGGAACTTGAGCCGGGACAACCGGAGCGACCGGCGGCACGACCTGAGGCGTCGCCGTTGTTGTATTCCCGGGCACCGGGACGGAAATCGCCGCTGCAAATGTGACCTTCCCAACGACAAAACCTGCGCTTTGAAGAGTATTGGTGATACTACCCAGCGGCTGTCCGATGAAGCTGGGCATCACAAACGCTTGCGGCGAGGGGGATTGTGCGACAAGCAAGCTGACCTTGGGCGCGGAAACGTCAGTGGCATTTGCCGGAGGATCTTGCGCAATGACTTGACCACTTTCGGCTCCGTGTAATTGTATGTTGTCGGTAGAACTGAGCTGCAGCCCGCGTTCAGCAATGCTGATGGCGGCCGCGCGGTCGCTCTTCCCGACGACCTGCGGAATCGTAACCCGCTGCGGGCCCAAGCTCAGTGCCAACCCCAACTGCCAGCCACGCCGAACTAGAGTTCCAGCTAGCGGAGTTTGCGACAGCACTCGCCCTTCCGGGACGATAGCGCTGTAATAACTGCTTTCTACCTGCGCAGCCAAACCATCCTGCTCTGCAAGACGCTTGGCCTCGGCAGGAGTCTTGGTGCGCAAATCCGGCACTCTCACTTCTCGCACCTGTATGGCGAGCCGCATGGTAGTCAGCGCGGAGACCAACGCAACCACAAGCAGCAATAGCGCCATCAGGCAATAGCGAAGCAAGTTGCGCATGCGGCGATTATAATTTGCCCTCGCTGCAGGGTTTTAGATCAAACTGAAGGAGCGTGTTTGCGTGAAAGCTTTTCTGGCAGGGATCATTATTGCGGTTGTTGTGATCGGGGCTGGAGCGGCCTATTACTTTATGTCGGGCACAGCGCCGGCCGCAGTTGAAGACAAGCCGATGCCCATGGAGAAGTTCTTCGCTAACAAGGCGCTCAATGCGCACATCCAAAAAGATATGCCCAAGTCGATTCCGATTGCCGCCGACGAAGCCACATATCTGGCCGGAGCCCAGCTCTATCAAGACCACTGCGCCATCTGTCACGGCCTGCCGAATGTGGACCAGACTTCGATGGCAAAAGGAATGTTTCCCAAGCCGCCCGCGCTTTTCAAAGGCAAAGGCGTAACCGATGATCCCGCCGGGGAAACTTACTGGAAGGTGGCAAATGGAATCCGGTTGAGCGGAATGCCGGAATTCAAGCACTCGCTGACCGATACCCAGATGTGGCAGGTAAGTTTGCTTCTGGCCAACGCCGATAAAATTTCCGACACGGTCAAAGATAAGTTGAAGCCACCTCCGTTTTCTGGCGCGGCTGGAGCGGCTGTGCCGCCTGCGATGCATGTGCCGGCAAAACCGGGGCGTGTGCCCATCAGTCCTCACTCCACGCCGACTATGTAGTGATTTATTGCTCGCCTGAAATACTGATTGCCAGTTCGCGCTCGCGTGGACCATCGAGTTCTACTAACACGACTCTTTGCCAGGTGCCCAGGACCGGCTTTTTCTTTTCAAATGGCAATGTAATGGATGTTCCGATCAACGCCGACAAAATATGGTCGGGCACGTGAGCTGGATTGTGCGGATGCCGGTATCGCAGCTTGGGGATCAGGGCTTCAAATGCATCCAGCATGTCAAGGTCGGTGCCAGGATCGAGATCAGCCGTCGTCAAAGCTGCGGTGGTGTGGAGAACCAGTAAGTGGCATAC
>Ga0209168_10001353_pt1 | contig 19502 bp, 19 predicted proteins | sample Coa_R1_FD_187156 | JGI IMG/M metagenome (GOLD analysis project Ga0209168, IMG submission 187156) | Surface soil microbial communities from Centralia Pennsylvania, which are recovering from an underground coalmine fire - Coalmine... | ecosystem: Environmental > Terrestrial > Soil > Unclassified ...
CTGGTGACCTGGACGGGCCCGGTACCCGAGGATTTCCTCGATCAGGCCGCGGCGCTGTTCGCCTCGCTCAACGACGCCCCGCACGACCCGGATGACATGCCCGCGGCCTGGGACGCCCAGCGGGTCCGCGAGCGGGTCAACGACCTGCGCCCCTGCTACGCGATGCGGGTATACGCCGTGGCCGCGGTGAGCGCGAACGGGGAGCCGGCCGCGATTACCGAGGTGGCGGTGGACCCGGCCGACCCGGGCTGGGGGCACCAGATGCTGACCGGGGTGGTCAGCGCGCATCGCGGGCACCGGCTCGGCCTGCTGGTGAAGATCGCCATGCTGGAATGGCTGCGAGCCGCCGAGCCGGCCGTGGAACGCATCCAGACCTGGAACGCGGAATCCAACCAGTACATGATCGCGGTCAACGAGGCGCTCGGCTACGCCATCCTGGGTCAGCCTGGCCACGCGTGGAAGCTGGACGTGGCGGCGGTGCTGGCCGAGCAGGTGCTGGCCGAGCAGGGGCTGGCCGAGCAGGAGCTGGCCGTCCAGAGTCAGTCGTAGAAGCCCAGGCGGCGCAGCTGCTTGGGGTTGCGCTGCCAGTCCTTGGCGATCTTGACGTGCAGGTCGAGGTAGACCCTGGTGCCCAGCAGGGCCTCGATCTGCTGGCGGGCCCGGCTGCCGACGTCCTTCAGCCGGGCTCCCCCGGTGCCGATGACGATGGCCTTCTGGCTCGGCCGCTCCACGTACAGCTCGGCGTGCACATCGGTGAGGTCGTCCCGGCCGGGGTGCGGGCCCATCTCCTCGACCACGACCGCGATCGAGTGCGGCAGCTCGTCCCGGACACCCTCCAGGGCCGCCTCCCTGATCAGCTCGGCGACCATGATCTGTTCCGGCTCGTCGGTCAGCTCGCCGTCCGGGTACAGCGGCGGGCTTTCCGGCAGGTGGCCGACGAGCACGTCGGCCAGCACGTCGAGCTGGAAGCCGGTGACGGCCGAGACCGGGACCACGTCCGCCCAGTCACCGAGTTCGGTCACCGCCACCAGCTGTTCGGCGACCCGCTCCGGCGGTACCTGGTCGACCTTGGTCACCACCACCACGACCGGGGTCTTGCGGACGTTCTCCAGCTCACGAGCGAAGAACCGGTCACCCGGGCCGACCGGGTCACCGGCCGGGATGCAGAAGCCGATCACGTCGACCTCGGCCAGGGTCGAGCGGACCAGGCTGTCCAGCCGCTCGCCGAGCAGGGTCCGCGGCTTGTGCAGGCCCGGGGTGTCGACCAGGATCAGCTGCGCGTCCGGGCGGTGCACGATGCCCCGGATCACCCGCCTGGTGGTCTGCGGCCGGTCGCTGGTGATCGCGACCTTCGCCCCGACCAGCGCGTTGGTGAGCGTCGACTTGCCGACGTTGGGGCGGCCGGCCAGGCAGGCGAAACCCGCGCGGAAGTCGTTCACCACTTCATTGTCGGGCATGTTCTGGCCGGTGAAACCATGGCCCGTTCGGCATAAATAAGGAGAGCGGCGGATCAGGCCGTGAGTATGGCGCGGATGGCGCCGTCCGGCGCGGCGTGGAAGACGGTGGCGTCCGGGCCGAGGTCGCGCACCACGGCCAGGTCGCCCGGGTCCAGGTCGGCGTCGCTGACCAGCGCGGCGGCCTCCAGCTTCTGCGCGCCGCTGGAGACGGCCATGGCCACGGCCAGGCGCAGGGCGGACAGGCGCAGCGACGGCAGGGCCACGGCGGCGGCGGTGTAGGTGCGGCCGGTTTCGTCGCGGACGGCCGCGCCCTCGGACGCCGCTACCCGCGCCCGCGAGGACCGCGCCAGGGTGATGATCTTGAGGTCTTCGGGGTCAACGCTCACGTGTCAGAGTTTAAGGGCTGGTCGCCGCTCTCCCGCTGGACCAGCACCGTGCCGATCTTGTTGCGGCGCCCGGAGCCGGGCTCGGCGGTCAGCCGCAGGCCGTTGACCACGGCGGTGGAGCCCGCGATGGGCACCCGGCCGAGCGCGTGGGCCAGCAGCCCGGCCACCGTCTCCACGTCCTCGACCGCGTCGATGTGGACGTCGAACAGTTCCTCGAGCTCGGTCACCGTGAACCGGGCGGTCACCCGGGCCGAATCGGCCGACAGCCAGGTGACCGGCGGTTGCTCGTTGTCGTACTCGTCGGTGATCTCGCCGACGATCTCCTCCAGGAGGTCCTCGATGGTGACCAGCCCGGCGGTGCCGCCGTACTCGTCGATCACGATCACCATGTGATTGCGCTGGGCCTGCATCTGGCGCAGCAGCTCGTCGACGGGCTTGCTGTCGGGCACGTAGCTGGCCGGGCGCATGACGGTGGCGACCTTCTCGGTGGCCCCGTTGTTGTCCGATAGGGCCCCTGGGTGCTCGTGACTCCAGGCCGCGATGTCCTTGAGGTAGGCGATGCCGACCACGTCGTCCTCGTTCTCCCCGACCACGGGGATGCGCGAGAAGCCGCTGCGCAGGGCCAGGGAGAGGGCCTGCTCGACGGTCTTGTCGCTCTCGATGAACACCATGTCGGTGCGCGGGACCATGACCTCGCGGGCGATCGTGTCGCCGAGCTCGAAGACCGAGCGGACCATCTCGCGCTCGCCCGGCTCGATGTCGGCCCTGCGCTCCAGGTAGTCGACCAGGCCGCGCAGCTCGGACCGGGCCGCCGGGCCGTCGTTGTCCTGCTCGTCCTCGGCGGGCCGGGCGCGGCGTCGAGGCGGCATGATGCTGCCCACGGCGACCAGCAGCCGGGGCAGCGGGCCCAGGGCCTTGGTCAGCGGGTACAAGATCCTGGCCGCGCGCTCGGCCGTGCGTTCGGTGCGGGGGCCGGCGCGGCCGAGCTGCGGGCGCACGCCGGTCAGCGCGTAGTGCATGATGATCACCACGCCGGCCGCGGCCAGCACCGCGCGCCAGTCGTCGGTGAGCCAGTGCACGAACGCGGCCGTGACCAGGACCGCGGCCAGGCACTCGCCGATCACGCGGAGCAGCAGCAGGACGCTCATGTAACGGGGCAGGTCCTGCGCTACGGACTGCAGGGGACCCTTGTGCTCGGGACGTTCGGCCACTCCGGTGGCGGTGACCAGGGTGAGGGCGGCCTCGGCGTTGGCGCACCAGCCCGCCGCGAGGGCCAGCACGGCCGCCGCGACCAGCAGCCACCCCGCCGGTGACATCACGCGGTCCCTTCCCGCTCCTTCCTGGCCTCTCGCCAGGCATGGAGCAGCTGGTCCTGGGTGCCGAACATGACGGCGTGCTCGTCGGGCTCGGCGTGGTCGTAGCCGAGCAGGTGCAAGATCCCGTGCACGGTGAGCAGCTCGAGCTCGTCCTGGGTGGAGTGACCAGCCTTCTCGGCTTGCTCCGCGGCGACCTGCGGGCACAGCACCACGTCCCCGAGCAGACCCGGGTCATCGCCGGGCTCGGGGTCGCCCGCGCGATTGCCGCCCAGGTGAGGCGGGCGGAGTTCGTCCATCGGGAAGGCGAGGACGTCGGTCGGGCCCGGCTCCCCCATCCAGCGCTCGTGCAGCTCGGTCATGGTGCGCTCGTCCACGAGCAGGACCGACAGCTCGGCCAGCGGGTGGATCCGCATCTGGTCCAGCGCGAACCTGGCGACGGCCGCCAGCCCGGCCTCGTCCACCTCGACGCCCGACTCGTTGGCGATGTCGATGCTCATCTGCTCTTGCCCCTGTGTTAGCTGCCTTTTCGCCTGGGCGGCCGCCCCGTGCCTAGCTGGCGCTCCTGGGCATCGTAGCGTTCGTAGGCGTCGACGATCTTGCCCACCAGGCGGTGCCGGACCACGTCGTGGCTGGTGAGCCGGGCGAAGTGGATGTCCTCGATGCCGTCCAGGATGTCCTGGACCACGCGCAGGCCGCTGACCTGGCCGGCCGGGAGGTCCACCTGGGTCACGTCGCCGGTCACCACCACCTGCGACCCGAAGCCGAGCCGGGTGAGGAACATCTTCATCTGCTCGGCCGAGGTGTTCTGCGCCTCGTCCAAGATGATGAACGAGTCATTCAACGTCCTCCCGCGCATGTAGGCCAGGGGGGCGATCTCGATGGTGCCGGCGGTCATCAGGCGGGGGATCGAGTCGGGGTCCAGCATGTCGTGCAGGGCGTCGTAGAGGGGGCGCAGGTAGGGGTCGATCTTCTCGTACAGGGTCCCGGGCAGGAAGCCGAGGCGCTCCCCCGCCTCGACCGCGGGCCGGGTCAAGATGATCCGGTTGACCTCCTTGGCCTGCAGGGCCTTGACCGCCTTGGCCATGGCCAGGTAGGTCTTGCCGGTGCCGGCCGGGCCGATCGCGAACACGATCGTGTGCTTGTCGATGGCGTCCGCGTAGCGCTTCTGGTTCAGCGTCTTGGGCCGGATGGTCCGGCCGCGGGCGGACAGGATGCCGACGGTCAGCACGTCGGCCGGGCGCACGCCGCGCTCGGCGCGCAGCATCGCCGCGGTCCGCTCCACCGCGTCCGCGGTCAGGTCGGTGCCCTTGCGCAGGAGTTCGACGAGCTCGTCGAACAGGCCGGCGACCAGCGCGGTCTCCGCCGCAGCGCCGGTCGCGGTGATCTCGTTACCGCGGACGTGGATGTCGGCGTTGAACTCGCGCTCGATCACGTGCAGGAGTTCGTCGCCGGATCCGAGCAAGCTGACCATCGAATGGTCAGCCGGGATCACGATCTTCACCTGGGATCGCGGTTCACCCCGGCCGTCGGTGGCGCGCGCGTCATTGGTTGAAGCGCGCACGTCGTCGTTTCGGATATCTGTCAATTCGTCGTCAATTCGACGCTCTCCAAGGCTTGGGGGACCGCCCCCCGGGGATCATGCACTCCATGGTATCCGGCCTGGCTATCCGGGGGGCCAAGTAAGGGAACGGCCGCCGAGCACGTGGGCGTGAACGTGCGGCACGGTCTGGCCCGCCCGCGGGCCGGTGTTGAACACCACCCGGTAGCCCTCGTCGCTGACGCCCTCGGCCACCGCGAACCCGGTCGGTGTCCAGGACGCGGGCGGCCGGCACCGTCTGGGCGGCGATAGCGCAGAACAGACATTCAGTCACACCAAGATCCTAGAGCCCCTTGGATACGCGCCGCCTATTGGCTCCGGTGTCGGCAATACGATTATCGCCGCTGATACTCGTGAGTAACCGAGTGGCCTTCCGTTGTTATCGTGCCGATCCCTGCAAGTGCTTTCGTTGGTGACGCACTATGGATATTCTTATTTTTCCCGCAATCCTCCGGCGACCACCGGCGGCGTGTCCCGAAAGCCAGCGTGGCGCGGCCCGTTCGCTACTTGGCGCGCGTTTTCCCAGGTAGATGCTTTACCGGATCCGGATGGCGACCGGGAAGGCAAGGCAGCGGATGGGTTAGATGGGTGGGGATTAGTGCCATGGGCGACCGGCGATCAGGTCCGGTGGGCTCCCAGCGCGCCGCGGAGGCGCGGGCTGGTGAGTGAACCTAAGGACGGGGACGCGCGTCCAACCCATGTGACCGAAACCTTGATGGCCGCAGGTGCCATCATGCCTGGCGCCCTGGTGGCGCCGGCCGCGACGCGCATGGGCTGGAGCGCGGACTTGGCGGTCACCGAGCTGTACTCGCTGCACTACCGGGCGCTCGTGCGGCTCGCCGCGCTGCTGGTGCGGGACGTACCCACCGCCGAGGAAGTGGTGCAGGACTCGTTTATGGCCATGCACAGTGGCTGGCAGCGGCTGCGGGACGCGGAGAACGCGCTGGCCTATCTGCGGCAGGCGGTGGTGAACCGGTCCCGGTCGGTGCTGCGGCACCGGACCGTGGTGGACAAGAACGTGCAGAAGGCGCCACCCGACATGCCAAGCGCCGAGCACGGCGCACTGGCCCAGCTCGAACGGTCCGCCGTGGTAGCAGCGCTGCGCAAGCTACCGGAGCGGCAACGTGAGGCGATCGTCCTGAGGTATTACGCTGACTTTTCTGAGGCCGAGATCGCGGCCGCGATGAAGATCAGCCGCGGCGCGGTCAAGAGTCATACCGCACGTGGCATGTCCGCGTTGCGCGCCGAGCTGGAGCGGGAGTCATGGTGAGATCCGGCCGCGGCTTCGACGGCGGGCAAGGGCCGGACTTCGCCGACTTCTTGCGCCGCGAGCTGCACGCCGCCGCCGATCAGGTAGAACCGGGCGCGGACGGCCTGGAGCGGATCCGCGACAAGATCCGGTCCCGGTCCGCCCGCGCCAGCCAGCTCCGGGGAATCCGGGGTGCCTGGCTGGCCATCTTGGAGCTGATCCGGCGGCTGGGCAATCCGGCCAGGCGCGGCGACGCGCCGCGGCGGTCCCGGGATTGGCGTGAGGCCATGCTCCGGCCGGCCTTCGCGGTCGGCGCGGCGGTGTTCGCGGTCGGCGTGGTCCTGTCGGCCGTGCCGCCTGCGCGGCAGGCGATGGTGCAGGTCGGAGACGCTATCGGCGCTGCCCTCAACATCAGCTCCCCGGGCAGCCCGGGCGCCACGGAGGGCCATGGCACGGCCTCTCCGGTCGCCTCGCCGGCGGGTAGCGCGCCAGCCAGCGGTGCCAGCGGCGTGATCACGCAGCGCACGGTGAACACCTGCGCGTCGGCATCGACGCATCCGTCCGCGGCACTGACCACGACCAACGCGCCGAGCAGCACGAAGGCGTCTACCTCGGCGCCCGCGACGCCGGCCAGCGGAGGCTCGAGCAGCGGCAGCACCGTGAGCGGAAGCCCCAGCGGGTCCGTCAGCCCCAGCGGCAGCCCGAGCCAGACCGTGACGCCCAGCGTCAGCCCGGGCGGTTCAGGCTCGGGGTCGCCTTCGACGTCCTCGAGCGGCAGCACGGGCAGCACTAGCCCCAGTCCGAGCGGGTCCGGCACGAAGAGCACCCAGGCGTCGCCGAGCTCGAGCTGCACGAGTTCGGCCCCGGCGCACAGCCAGGAGTCCCCAGCCGCCACGAAGTCCTCGTCCAGTCCGACGAAGAGCCCGTCGTCATCGACGAGCGCGAAGTCGACCCCGAAGGCCAGCACGTCGTCCAGCCCGGCGAATTCGTCCAACACGTCGACGACGAGCACCGGACAGACCCCGGATTCCAGCTCGTCGTCCGCGTCGTCGAACTCGGTGTCGGCGGCTACGTCGACGTCGCCGCCCAGTTCCTGAGCGTCTTGCCGGGCTTTACCAGCGGCGTGAGCGGCTGAGCAGGACGGCGGCGGCCACCGTGCCGGCCGTGGAGGTCCGCAGGACCGTGGGCCCCAGGCTGCAGGGTGTCGCGCCGGCCGCGCGGAAGGCCGCGCTCTCCTCCTCGGTGATCCCGCCCTCGGGCCCGACGATCACCACCACGTCACCGGACTCCGGCGGCCGCAGCTGGCCAAGGCTCTGGGCGGCGCCCGGCTCGAGCACGATCGCGCACGCCGCCTTGGTGATCGCCTGAGCCACGTCCGCGACCGACGCGGGCTCGGTCACCTCGGGTAGCCACGCGCGGCGGGACTGCTTGGCCGCCTCCCGGGCGGTCGCCCGCCACCGGGCCAGCGAGCGGGCGCCGCGCTCGGCCCGCCAGACCGGCACGCAGCGGGCCGCGGCCCAGGGCATGATGCGGTCGACGCCGACCTCGGTCATCTCCGCCACGGCCAGTTCCCCGCGGTCGCCCTTGGGGATGGCCTGGACGACGGTGATCAGCGGGTCCGGGCGGGGCACCTGCCGCCGGGCCCGGACTTCCAGTTCCAGCCCGTGGCCGGACTGGCCGGTGACCACGCACTCGGCGACCAGGCCTGAACCGTCGGCGACGTCGGCGCGCTCACCGGGCTGCAGCCGGCGGACGGATGCCGCGTGCCGGCCCTCGGCACCGGTCAGGAGGATGACGTCGCGCTGGAGTTCGGCGTGGTCGGCAAGGAAAACGGGCGGCTGCGGCACTGCGGACCCGCGGGTTAGCGGCCGTTGAACGCGTCGCGCAGCCTCGAGAAGAACCCCTGCTGGCCTGGCTGGAACCGGCCGGGAGGCGACTCCTCGCCGCGGAGCTTGGCCAGGTCGCGCAGCAGCTTCTCCTGCTCGGGGTCGAGCTTGATCGGCGTCTCGACCGTCACGTGGATCACCAGGTCGCCGCGGCCGTTGCCGTTCAGGTGCTTGACCCCCTGGCCGTAGAGCGGGATCACCTGCCCGGACTGGGTGCCGGGGCGGATGTCGATGTCGGCGGGCCCGTCCAGGCTCTCGACCGACAGCGTGGCGCCCAGGGCCGCGGCCACCATCGGGATCGTCACCGTGCAGTGCAGGTCATCGCCCTGCCGCTCGAAGATCGCGTGCGGGCGCTGCACGATCTCCAGGAACAGGTCGCCGGGCGGACCGCCGCCCGGGCCGACCTCGCCCTCGCCGGCCAGCTGGATGTGCGTGCCGTCCTCAACGCCGGCCGGAATCCGCACCTTGATCGTGCGCCGGGTCCGGACCCGGCCGTCGCCGTCGCACTCCGGGCACGGCCGGACCAGCACCGTGCCGTAGCCGCCGCAGCCCGGGCACACCCGGGCCATCATCACCTGGCCGATAAAGGAGCGGGTCACCTGGCTGACTTCGCCGCGCCCGCCGCAGATGTCACAGGTCTGCGGGTGGGTGCCCGGCGCGGTGCCCTCGCCGGAGCAGGTCGGGCAGACCACGGCCGTGTCCACGGTGAGCTCGCGGGTCGCGCCGAACGAGCACTCGGCCAGGTCGAGCTCGATCCTGATCGTGGCGTTGCGGCCGCGCTGCGCGCGGCTGCGCGGCCCGCGGGTGGCCTGCGCGCCCGCCCCGCCGAAGAACTGGTCGAGCAGGTCGCTCAGCGGCGAGAACCCGGGCCCGAACGGGCCCGCCCCGGCCCCGGTGCCCGCGCTGGCGAACGGGTCGACGCCCATGTCGTACATCCGGCGCTTCTCGGTGTCCGAGAGCACCTCGTAGGCCTGGGTGATCTCCTTGAACCGCTCCTGAGTCTCAGGGTCGGGGTTCACGTCCGGGTGAAGCTCACGCGCAAGCCGCCGGTACGCCCGCTTAACCTCGTCCTGCGTCGCGTCCCGGCGGATCTTGAGCAGGGAGTAATAGTCCGCCACTAGGACTCCATCAGAATCTGGCCGACGTAACGTGCTACCGCGCGAACCGCGCCCATCGTTCCGGGGTAATCCATCCGGGTCGGCCCCAGCACGCCGAGCCTGGCCAGCGGCTGAGCCTGGCCCCCGTACCCCGTCGAGACCACCGAGGTTGCCTCCAGGCCCGCGACCCGGTTCTCCGAGCCGATGGTCACGGTCAAGATCGCGGGCTCGGTCGTGTCGCCGAGCAGCCGCATCAACACTACCTGCTCCTCCAGGGCTTCAAGCACGTCGCGCAACCCTCGGTTGAAGTCCTGCGCCGCCAGGTTCGCGGTGCCCGCGAAGACGATCTTCTCTTCGTTCCGCTCGATCAGGCTGGCCAGCAGGACCGAGAACACGGCGTTCGCGTTCGCCCGCTCCTCGACCGGGAGCCGGTCGGACAGGTCGGTGACCATGGCGGCCGCGTCGGCGAGCTTGTGCCCGCCCAGGCAGGCGTTCAGGATCGTGCGCACGTGCGACACCGAGGCGTCGGCCCAGGGGGCGGGGAGGTCGACCGTGCACTGCTCGACCCGGCCGGTGTCGGTGATGAGCACAAGCAGCAGCTTGGTCGGGGTGAGCGGGACGAGCTCAATGTGCCGGATCGCCGACTTGTTCAGCGACGGGTACTGCACCACGGCCACTTGCCGGGTCAGCTGGACCAGCAGCCGGACGGTGCGCATGACCACGTCGTCGAGGTTGTACGCGCCGGCCAGGAACGTCTCGATGGCCCGCCGTTCGGCCCCCGACAGCGGCTTGACGCTGGACAGCCGGTCGACGAAGAGCCGGTAGCCCTTCTCGGTGGGGATCCGGCCCGCGCTGGTGTGCGGCTGGGCGATGAAGCCGAGTTCCTCCAGCACCGCCATGTCGTTGCGGATGGTCGCCGGCGACACGTCGAAATGGTGCCGGTCGACCAGCGTCTTTGACCCCACCGGCTCAGTGGTGGACACGTAGTCCTCGACGATCGCCCGGAGCACTGTAAGTTTGCGCTCGTCAAGCACGCGTTCACCTCCTTGGCACTCCAAAGCCCTGAGTGCTAAGTCTATTGCGTCCAGCAAGTTCCCGGCGCGGTCCCAGCGCGTTCCCGGCGCGTCGCGATCATACCCAGGAGGGCCAAAATCCGTGTGGAGCAGGCAATACGGTTCGGACGTACTGGCTGACGGACAATCCGGACGATTGGGACGCCGTCGCGCCCCGCGCGAGGTCCCGAAGGTCGAGGCCGAGCGCGGCCTGGTGGTGGAGGACTCCGAGGGCCGGTTCTGCGGCGCGGTAGTCGGCTACGAGAAGGGCGCGGTGACGCTGGAGGACCGGCACGGCAAACGGCGGGTGTTCCCGCTCGGCCCCGGGGCGTTCCTGCTGGAGGGGCAGCCGGTCACGCTGGTGCCGCCCGCCGTGGCGGCTCCTGTCCAGCCGGGCCGGACGGCTTCCGGGTCGGTGGCGCCGCCGACCAGCCGCGCCAAGGTGGCCCGGGCGAGCCGGATCTACGTCGAAGGCAAGCACGACGCCGAGCTGGTGGAGAAGATCTGGGGGGATGACCTGCGGGACGTGGGGATCGTCGTGGAGTACCTGGAGGGCATCGACGACCTGCCGGCCATCGTGACCACGTTCTCCCCCGGACCCCGCCGCCGCCTGGGCGTGCTCGTGGACCACCTGGTGGCGGGGTCCAAGGAGAGCCGGATCGCGGCCGGTGTCCGGTCACCGGACGTGCTGATCGTGGGGCATCCGTTCATCGACATCTGGGCGGCGGTGCGGCCGTCTGTCGTCGGGATCGCTGGCTGGCCGGACGTTCCGCGGGGACAGCCGTGGAAGGAGGGCGTGCTGCGGGCCTTGGGATGGCCGCCGGAGGTTCCCGCTGCCTGGCAGCGGATCCTGCGCTCGGTCACCAGCTACGGCGATCTGGAGCCGGAACTGCTCGGCCGGGTGGAAGAGCTGATCGATTTCGTCACCATGCCGGGGAATGAATAACGTGACGACAGCAAGCGGATGACACGCGAGGACCCATGACGAGCAAGCCGGGACAGCCCGGGCCCGACCCGCGGCCCGGCCCCTGGCTGGTCCGGGGCCAGCCCGGCGGCTCGAGCCTGGCGCCCCGGATTCCGCTGGCCGAGGCACGGCCGGCGATGTTCGGCTACCTGGCCGCGATCTTCCTCGGTCCGCTTATCCCGCTGGTCATGTACCTCATCGGGCGGCGCAGATCGCCGTTCCGGCGGTTCCATGCGGCCACGGCGCTGAACCTGTCGCTCACCGGGCTGCTGTACGCGTTGTGCTGCCTGATCCTGGCGGGCCTGCTCCTGCTGGACAGCGCCATCGTGGCGCTAGTGGTGGCGATCCCGGTCGCCTTGATCCTCTGGCTGACGATGCTGAAGTACCTGATCCGCGGGATCGGGGCGGCCAACCGGGGCGAGCGGTACGAGGTGCCCGCCTGGATCTGCGCCCAGTTCGCCAAGTAAGGGCGCGCGTCCGCCGGGCGGCGGCAACTACGTCGTTGTGGCAACCACGTCGTCAGGTGTGCGTCGTTGTGGCAACGACGTAGTTGAGCGGGACGCCTGCGGGGGATTACTCGGTGAGGAGGCGGGTGGGGGTGTCGGCTAGGAGGCGGCCGCGGCGGGTGAGGACGATCCGGCCGGCGGCGTAGGCATCCGGGCTGGCCAGGCCCTCGGCGACCACGGTGGGGGCGTTGGCTCGCCCGGCCGGGCTGAGGACCTCGACCGGGCAGCCGTCGGTGAGGCGGAGCGCCAGCATGACCCGCTCCAGCTGCTGCTCGGCCTCGCTCAGGATCTCCCGGGCCTGACCGGGACTGAGCCCCGCGCCGATCCTCGCGCTGTAGGCGGCCGGATGGCGCACATTCCACCAGCGGGTCCCGCCGACGTGGCTGTGCGCCCCGGGTCCGATGCCCCACCAGTCGCCGCCGGTCCAGTAGAGCATGTTGTGCGCGCACCGGGACTGCGGGCCGCGCGCCCAGTTGGAGATCTCGTACCAGCCCAGGCCCGTCGCGGTGAGCACCTCGTCGGCGACCAGGTAGCGGTCGGCGAGGACGTCGTCGTCCGGCGCGGGGAGTTCGCCGCGTCGCACGCGGACGGCCAGCCGCGTGCCCGGCTCGACGGTGAGCGCGTACGCGGACACATGGTCGGGCCCGGCGGCGACGGCGGCCTCCAGCGAGCATCGCCAGTCCGCGTCGCTCTCCCCCGGCGTCCCGTAGATCAGGTCCAGGCTGACGTGCTCGAACCCGGCCTCCCGGGCCCACGCGGCGCAGCGGGCCGGACGCCCGGGCTGATGGACGCGATCGAGTACCGCCAGGACGTCAGGTACCGCGCTCTGCATGCCGAACGAGACGCGGTTCACGCCCTGGGCCCGCAACTCGCTCAGCGTGGCCTGGTCGACGCTCTCGGGGTTGGCCTCGGTCGTCACCTCGGCTCCGGGGGCCAGGCCGAACTCGGCGTCGATGGCGCGCAGGATGCGGCCGAACGCCGCCGGGGCCATCAGGGTCGGCGTCCCGCCGCCGAAGAACACCGTGCGCACCGGCGTGTCCGCCGCGCCAAGCACCTTGCGAGCGAACCCGAGCTCGGCGATGGCCAGGTCCGGGTAGCTGCCGACGGAGACCGCGGCCGAGCCGGGCGTGCCGCCGAGCTCGGCGGCGGTGTAGGTGTTGAAATCGCAGTAGCCGCAGCGGGTGGTGCAGAACGGCACGTGCACGTAGATTCCGAACGGCCGCTCGCCCACCCCGCGGCGCGCGCTGCCTGGCAGGTTCCCGTCGGCAGGGACGGGTTCACCGTCGGGCAGGGCACCAGGCATGCACGTCACGCTACCTGCATGCCGGCACAGGTCAGCGAGTCCGGATGGAACACCATGTCAGATTGCCGTTTCGCGCGCTTAGACTGGAAGAGTCGCGGGCACGGTAGTCGGGGTCGCGTGAACGGGAGGCGTCAGTGACAGATAACCAGTCGCAATGGCCGGCCCAGTACCCGAGGTACAGCCCGCCTGAAGGGACCCAGGTGCCGCCGGACGGCTATCAGGCTCCCGCCGCTGGTTACCAGGTCCCGCCGGGCGCCTACCAGATCCCGGGTGCTTATCCGGTCCCGCAGGGGGGCTATCAGGTCCAGCAACCTGGCTATCCGGTCCAGCAACCTGGCTATCCGGTCCAGCAACCTGGCTACCCGGTCCAGCAGCCCGGTTTCCAGGTCAGCGCGCACGCCTCCATGCGCGCGGCCTCGGCGGACCGGGAACGTGCCGTCGACGTGCTCAAGGCCGGGTTCGCCGAAGGCCGGCTGACCCAGGACGAGTACAACGACCGGATGGGCCGCGCCTACTCCGCGCGTACCTACGGGGAACTGGCCGCGCTAACGGCCGACCTGCCCGCCGGGGCCTCGCCGCTCCCGCCGGCCGCGTGGCCCGTCCCGGCTTACCAGCCGCCCGCCAGCGGCACGAACTCGATGGCCATCGCGTCGATGGTGCTCGGCGTGGCCGAGTTCTTCACCGCCGGGCTCACCGCCATCCCGGCCGTCATCTGCGGGCACATCGCCCGCCGGCAGATGAAGCTGAGCTCGCAGCGCGGCGACGGGCTGGCCACGAGCGGCCTGGTGCTTGGCTACATGGCGATCATCTTCTGGTCCGTGCTGATCGCGGCCTCGCTGGTAGGCGTCGCGATCTCGATCGCGCATAACGGGCAGAATTTCCCGCCCCCCTGAGACAGCTGAAGCCGTCCGGACTCAACTCTCTGAATGCCGCCTGTGGCGCCGATATGATCGTGACGTCGGCACCGGCTCGGGTACAGATGGTCACCGACGGGGAACAGTGAGGGAGCACGGACATGTCCGCGTACTACGCATCACCTGGTGACCCGGCCGCGGCGACCGCCCAGGAGGAGCTCGCACCGATCCTGATCGCGTTCGCGGGCCCGGCACCGCAGTCGCGCCTGACCGTGCTGATCCGGATCCTGATGGTCATCCCGCATCTCGTCGTGCTGTGGGCGCTGGCCATCGCGGCGTACGTGGTGGTGATCATCGGCTGGTTCGGCGCGCTGTTCACCGGGCGGCTGCCGGGCTTCGCGGCTGACTTCCTGACCGGCTTCGTGCGCTGGCAGGCCAGGGTGTTCGGCTACGCGATCCTGCTCACCGACGTGTACCCGCCGTTCACCCTGGAGGACGCGGACTATCCGATCCGGGTCGCGGTGCGGCCGGGGCAGCTGAACCGGCTGGCCGTTCTGTTCCGGTTCTTCTTGCTGATCCCGGCCTGGATCGTCGCCTCGGTGATCGGCTACGGCGCGTTCACCCTGGTGCAGTTCGTGAGCTGGCTGATCGTGCTGATCTCCGGCCAGATGCCGGACGCCCTGTATCAGGCGCTGGCCGCCGCGCTGCGGTACCAGATCCGGGTCTACGGCTTCGCGTTCATGCTGACCAGCGCGTATCCCTCGGGGCTTTACGGGGACCAGGTGATACCCGGGACGGCCGGGCCGCAGCCCGGGTTCGGCGGGCAACCGGGGTACGGCGCGCAGCCGGGGTACGGCGCGCAGCCCGGATATGGCCAGGAGCCCGGATATGGCCAGGAGCCCGGGTACGGCCAGCAGCCCGGGTACGGCCAGCAGCCGGGATACGGCGATCCGCAGGGTTGGGTGACGCAGACGCCGGGTGAGCCGCAGAACTGGGCGGCCCAGCAGCCCGGGTACGGGCAGCCGCAGCAGCCGGGGTATGCGCAGCAGCCGGGGTATGCGCAACAGCCGGGGTATGCGCAGCCGCCGGGGACGGCGGGGTTCGGGTCGTGGTGGCTGGCGCTGTCCAGCACGGCCAAAACGCTGGTGACGATCTTTATCGTGCTCGGCGCGGTGTTCGCGGTCGGGCAAGGGGTGGTCCAGGCCGTCTTCACCAGCAATGCGGTCACCGCGGCCGAGGCCCGCGTGCAGTTGCGGTCCGACCTGGCCCCGCTGAACAGCACGCTCGACACCTACCGGGCGCAGGTGAAGAACTGCCAGACGGTGACGTGCGCCAAGGGCCCGAACACCGCGGTGGCCAACGCCTTCAGCACCTTCGCCAACCAGGTCCGCGCGATCTCGATGCCGACCGGGCAGGCGAGCACGGACGCCGCGAACCTGGCCGCAGCGGCCGCGCACGAGGGCAGCCTCTACCGCGCCCTGGCCGCAGCCGCCACGCCGAGCCAGTACCAGAGCATCGCTTCGGGCATCGGGGCGGCCCACGACCAGACCCAACGGGATTACACCACGCTGACCGACGACCTGGGCACTTCGTGACCAGGGCCGCCGCGCCGAAGAAAAGATTGGCACTTCTGAGTCGCGTCGAACGTCTTACACTCAGTTAGAGGCGTCCTCAGGAGGCTCACGTGGCATACGGTCCAGCTCAGGCATTCCCGCCGCAGCCGCCCGTGCCCGAAGGTTTCGGAGCTCTCGGGGGTTTCGCGGCCGGAGCCGTGGGCGTCAACCCGGGCTGGCTCGCGTCCAGCGCGGATCGCGAGCGGGCCGTCGGCGTGCTGCGCGCCGGTTTCACCGAGGGACGGCTGACCCAGGACGAGCTCGACGACCGGGTCGCGCGCGCCTACGCGGCGCGCACCTACGGCCAGCTCTGGGAGCTGACTTCCGACCTGCCCGCCGGGGCCCTGCCGTATCCGCAGTTCCCGCACGGGCAGGCCGTCATGGTCGCGCCGGAGGCCGCGGCGCCCAGCCACTGGAAGCCGGCCGCCGCGCTGATCGTCACCGCGCTGATCATCTTCACCCTGGCCGCGCTGATCACCGCGGTCATCACCGCGCACACCCAGGGCGTGATCTATCAGACCCCGGGGTTCCAGCAGGCGAACCTGACCCCGTTCATCCAGCACATCGGATTTTCGGACAACATGATCCACGCGGTGCCGATGATCAGTCACGGCGGCTGAGACCACGGCCCGTTCGGTAAAAAATTATTTCTGTTTACGGTCGCCAGGCTGCGTGGAGAGAGCAGCCACGAAGGCCTCCTGCGGGACGTCGACCCGGCCGATCGTCTTCATCCGCTTCTTGCCCTCCTTCTGCTTCTCCAGCAGCTTGCGCTTGCGCGTGATGTCGCCGCCGTAGCACTTGGCCAGCACGTCCTTGCGCAGCGCCCGGATGTTCTCGCGGGCGATGATGCGCGCGCCGACGGCCGCCTGGATCGGCACCTCGTACTGCTGGCGCGGGATCAGTTCCTTCAGCTTCGCGGTCATCGACAGGCCGTACTCGCGGGCCTCGTCGGCGTGCACGATCTGGCTGAACGCGTCCACCGGCTGGCCCTGCAGCAGGATGTCGACCTTGACCAGATCGGCCTGCTGCTCGCCGTCGGGCTCGTAGTCGAGCGAGGCGTAGCCGCGGGTGCGGGACTTGAGCTGGTCGAAGAAGTCGAAGATGATCTCGGCGAGCGGCAGCGTGTAGCGGATCTCGACCCGGTCCGCGGACAGGTAGTCCATGCCGATCAGGGCGCCGCGCCGGCTCTGGCACAGCTCCATGATCGTGCCGATGTACTCCGCGGGCGAGATGACCGTGGCCCGCACGACCGGCTCGAAGACCTTGTCGACCTTGCCCTTGCCCGGCTCGGACCCGCCGGGGAAGTCGCTCGGGTTGGTCACCCGCAGCTCCTGGCCGGTGTCCATGACGACGCGGTAGACGGCGTTCGGCGCGGTGGAGATGAGGGACAGGTCGAACTCCCGCTCCAGCCGCTCGCGGACGATCTCCATGTGCAGCAGGCCGAGAAACCCGCAGCGGAACCCGAACCCGAGCGCGTCGCTGGTCTCGGGCTCGAACACCAGCGCCGCGTCGTTCAGCCGGAGCTTGTCCAGCGCGTCGCGCAGGTCCGGGTAGTCGTCGCCGTCCACCGGGTAGAGGCCGGAGAAGACCATCGGCTTGGGGTTGTCGTAGCCCGCCAGAGGCTGCTGCGTCGGGTGCGCGGCGGTGGTCACGGTGTCGCCGACGCGGGCCTGGCGGACGTCCTTGACCCCGGTGATCAGGTAGCCGACCTCGCCCGCGGCCAGGCTCTCGCTCGGCATCGGCTCGGGCGAGATCACGCCCACCTCAAGGGTCTCGTGGATCGCGCCGGTGGACATCATCAGCGAGCGCTCGCGCCTGGTGAGCTTGCCGTCCACGACCCGGACGTAGGTGACCACGCCGCGGTAGGTGTCGTAGATCGAGTCGAAGATGAGCGCGCGGGCCGGGGCGTCCGGGTTGCCTTCGGGGGCCGGGACGAGGCGGACGACCTCGTTCAGCAGGTGCTCCACGCCCTCGCCGGTCTTGGCGGACACCCGCAGGACCTCGCTGGGGTCGACGCCGATGATGTTCGCCAGCTCGGCGGCGTAGCGGTCGGGCTGCGCGGCGGGCAGGTCGATCTTGTTCAGCACCGGGATGATCTTGAGGTCGGCGCCCAGGGCCAGGTACAGGTTGGCCAGCGTCTGCGCCTCGATGCCCTGGGCGGCGTCCACGAGCAGCACCGCGCCCTCGCAGGCGGCCAGGCTGCGGGACACCTCGTAGGTGAAGTCCACGTGGCCGGGGGTGTCGATGAGGTTGAGCACGTAGCCGTTCCAGGGGAGCCGGACGGCCTGGCTCTTGATCGTGATGCCGCGCTCGCGCTCGATGTCCATCCGGTCCAGGTACTGCGCGCGCATCTGGCGTCCCTCTACCACGCCGGTCAGCTGGAGCATCCGGTCGGCCAGGGTCGACTTGCCGTGATCGATGTGAGCGATGATGCAGAAGTTCCTGATCACCGCCTGGTCGGTATCACCCGGGGCCTGGCGCGCGGTACTGGCTGGGCGCGCTGCGCGCGCGGGGCCGGGCGGGCTGGCAGGGCTGGTAGCTGACACGCATGTCCGTTTCGGGTGGTTCGCCGCTGGGTTCATTCTCGGGCGGCCTGGGTGTTCCATGATTCCATGCCGGGCGTGCTGCCCCCGCCGTCCGGCCTTTGGTTTGAGTGTAGGGCTTCGGCTCGGATAAGCTTCGTCGTCGCGTCACCCGCCAAGGGTTACGTACTCCTCCGCCAGCACCGCTCACTTTGAAGGACTCCCACGCGTGGCGAACATAAAGTCTCAGATCAAGCGCAACAAGCAGAACGAGAAGGCGCGCCTGCGGAACAAGGCCGTCAAGTCGTCGCTGCGCACGTCCGTCCGGAAGTTCCGCGAGGCCGCTGACGGGGGGAACGCGGCGGAGGCCGAGGTCGCGCTGCGCGCCGCCTGCCGGCAGCTGGACAAGGCCGCGAGCAAAGGCGTGATCCACAAGAACCAGGCCGCGAACCGCAAGTCCGCCATCGCCAGGCGCTTCGCCGAGATCCAGGCTTAGAGGTCTTCGCTTAGAGGTCTTCCGCGCCGGAGCGGGCGGCGACGATCCGGCGCACGGCCCGTTCCAGCGCGTAGTCCGCGCTGCTCGTCTCCCCCTTGACCTGCGCGTCGGCTTCGGCCACGGCGTGCAGCGCGCGCGCCACGCCGCCCGCCGGCCAGCCGCGCAGCTGCTGGCGCACCCGGTCGATCTTCCACGGCGGGGCGCCGACCTCGGCCGCCAGGGCCGCGGTGTTCAGGTTCCTGGGCGCGGAGCCGACCCGGCCGAGCAGCCGGACCCCTTGCGCCAGCGCGCTGCAGATCAAGACCGGGGAAACGCCGGTGGCCAGCGCCCAGCGCAGCTGCTCCAGCGCCCGGGCCAGATGCCCCTCCACCGCGTGGTCGGCCACGGTGAACCCGGTGGCCTCGGCCCGGCCCCGGTAGTAGGTGGCGACCAGGGCCTCGTCCACCTGGCCGGCGCCGTCCGCGGCCAGCTGCTCGCACGCGGCGGCGAGCTCACGCAGGTCCGAGCCGACCGAGTCGAGCAGCGCGCGGGCCGCGGCGTCGTCGGCCCGCTTGCCTGCCCGGCGGAACTCGCTGCGCACGAAGTCGAGGCGTTCGGCGAACCGGGTGACCTTCGGGCACTCGATGACCTGCGCTCCGGCCGCTTTCACCCCGGCCAGCAGCTCCTTGCCCTTGGCCCCGCCCGCGTGGGTCATGACCAGCGCCACGTCCGGCGCCGGGCTGGCCGCGTACCGGGTCAGCTCGGCGGCGACCTCCTTGGCCGCGTTCTGCGCGGCCCGGATCACCACCACGTTGCCGCCGCCGAACAATGACGGCGAGGTCAGCGCGTCCAGTTCACCTGGCCCCAGCGCGGCGCCGTCCAGGTCGTGGACGTCCCCCGCCCCGGTGGCGGCGATCAGGTCCCGGACGGCGCGGTCGATGAGGAACTCCTCCTCGCCGACCACGATCGTGACGGGAGCCGTCTGGGCGGCGGAAGCGGTGCGCGGGGCCATGACGGCAGCATGCCACGCGGGAGGCGGGGGTGCCGAATCAAGCGGTGACGGGCTCGCCGCCGAGCCACACGCGGCGCGGCGCCAGGCCGAACGACCACAGGAACGCGCCCTCGTGGTCGGCGTCCCACAGCACCATGTCGGCCAGCCTGCCGCGCACCATCGCGCCCCGGTCGGAGGCCCGCAGCGCGTGCGCGCTGCCGATGGTCGCGGCCC
>Ga0209168_10001354_pt1 | contig 19498 bp, 20 predicted proteins | sample Coa_R1_FD_187156 | JGI IMG/M metagenome (GOLD analysis project Ga0209168, IMG submission 187156) | Surface soil microbial communities from Centralia Pennsylvania, which are recovering from an underground coalmine fire - Coalmine... | ecosystem: Environmental > Terrestrial > Soil > Unclassified ...
CGCCGAGCGGCATGCCGGCCAGACTCGAGAGAAACAGCGGCCGGATCACGGACCACTCGACCTCCCGCCGAATCTCGGGCCGGAGCGCGAGCAGGCCGCTCGCGCAGACCCCGAGCAGCAGGGTCAGCACGACGACGAGCCGCGGCGGGTAGACAAACGTCAGCAGCGGCGCGCTGACCAGGTTGAACCCGAACCCCGTCGCGGCGGCGGCCGCCGCCGACAGGGCCACGACGAGCGCGATCGCGATCAAGACCGACCCGGAAACGGCGTCGTGTCGCGCTCCGCCCCGGTCACAACGGCGCGAGGGCCTGCTCGTCCATCGCTTGGACCAGCCGCCGGAACGTCCGTGTGGTCTGTTCGTCCCAACTGCTGCGGATCGGGCCGCGGACGTGCGCGGACCCGATCGTGCCGCCGAGGGCCAGGAGCTCTTTGGCCGCGCGGTACCCGCCGAGGTGGGTCTCGAACGTGATCAACGGGAGATACCGCGCCAGGAGGTCGGCCGCCCCCTGTTGGTCGCCCCCGCGGTAGAGGGCCAGCACGCGCACGAACACGCTCGGCAGCAGGCTGCTGGGCATCGTGCCCGCCGCGCCCTGCTCGAGCTCTTCGAGGAAGAGAATGCCGCCGATCCCGCCGAACGCGCCTTTGACCGCGTCCTGTCCCAGCCGGCGCAGCCGCCCGATTTTCGCCGGTGCTCCCGCCGCCTCCACCTTGAAGTACCCGAGGCGTTCCACACGCCGCGCCAGCTCCGCCAGGAACGAAGCGGGCATGCCGACGCCGCTCAGCGGATGATCCTGGAGGATCAGAGGCACCGTCGTGGACTTCGAAAGCGCCTCGGCGTGTCGCTCGACTCCCTCCAGGTCGGATACCCACTGCCCAAAGAACGGAGGGAGAAACATCACCGCGTCGGCTCCCAGGTCCTGCGCCTCGCGCGCGTATCGCACGGCACCGATCGTGCTCGGGTGGTTGCACGTCACCACAACGGGGAGACGACCGTCCACCCGCTTGACCGCGCAGCCGATCACGCGGGGGCGCTCCGCGTCGGTAACGGCGTATCCCTCGCTGGCGTTCGCCAGCAACACCACGCCGTGCACGCCGGCACGCAGCAGGAAGTCGATCGTCGCGCGCTGGCCCGCCTCGTCCAGCTCGCCGCGGTCGTCGAAGATCGTGGGCACGATCGGGAAAATGCCGTCGAGCGAGCGGTCCTCCACCATCGACACCACCTCCTTGGCGGCCCGAGGCCGCGCGCCCTTGCCGCCCGTCGCGACACAGACGCCGGATCCCGGCAGGTTCCTGTCGCAACGCTACGCGGCAAGACCCCTTGCGTCCTCTTCTCTTGGAGGAAACGTCCGGCGAGGTGCATACAGCACTATAGGCAGGCCCATCCGGCGGCGATCGCCTCTTGACAACGTAGAGAGATGAGCGGCCGCGCGACGGCCGGTGGCGGGACGTCGCGGAATAGCAAGCACCTCGAGCGGGGTGCGCGGCTCAGTCGGCGTTCCAACGAACCTCGGGTGGGGTGGCCGCGATGTCCGCGGTTCTCAATCGCTCGGCCGCCGTGACGAGATCCTCGACCATCGCCTCAGCGATGGCGTGTCCCTTCTCCGGCGTGGCGAGCGTCGCGTCCCCGTACACCCCCGTCGCGGAATGGCCGGGCCCCGGCTCCCGGTGGTACATCGGCGGGACGAACACGCCCGGCGAGCCGGCCCGATCGGGTAACTCCCGCGCCAGCTTCTCCAGCCGCACCGCACCGGGGGCGATCGTCAGCAACAGGGACGTTTCGTGTTCGTCGGCGTGGCTGCCCCGCGGTTGACCGAGGAGACCTGCGGTCCGCTCGGCACCGAGATCGCCGATGCGCGTGACCGCGACGAGAATGCGCCGCGCGCGGTCCAAGTCCCGCGCGACGATCTCCAGCACCGGGTAGGTCGACACACCGGTATTTAATAGAAGAAAGCGCCGCGGCCCGTGTCGGTGCATCGAAAGGATGAGATCCTTCATCATGGCCTGGAAGGTCGTCGCCTCGAGGTGGGTGCTCCCCGGGAACGATGAGAAGTGGGGATAGTAACCGTACGTCACCGTCGGCATGACCAAGACGGGCACGCGTTCCGCCAGGCGCCGAGCCAGGTAGTCTGCCATGATACGGTCGGTCCCGAGCGGCAGGTGCGGCCCGTGCTCCTTCGCGGCGGCGCCGATCGGCACGACGACGAGCGGATCGGCCCGCAGGAGCGGTTCCGCCTCGTCCCACGTGAGTTGCTCCAAGTACGCGCTTCGCACTGCCATCTGCTCCTTCGCGTCCGCTGCTCGGGCGCGGGGACGCCGGCCGGTCTTGGGGCGTCAAGACCCTTCGGCGATGCGCTCCCAGATGTCCTGATAGCGGATCGGGAGACCGAACTCGTCGACCTCGACGTCCGCGCGGAACCCGCTGTCCCGACTCTCGTATCGGTAGGTCCGTTCGGCCCGGCGTTCGTAGGATTGCCTGGCCGGCACCACCTCCAGGCCCGGGACCAACACCCAGGCGGCCACGATCTCGGCCTTCTCGCCGACCGCGAGCCGGAGGCGGTTGATCGGCAGGGCGTTCGTGGAAGGGCTGAGGGCCAAGTCGACGTCCGTGCACCCCGCGAGTCCATGGACCTGCTCCCCGTTCATGCGCCACCGACCGCCTACACCAACCGAAAGGCGCAACGTCGACGCCCTCGACCCGCGGCGCTGTTCGATGGTGAGCGCGCGCGATCGCCAGTCCGGTCCGCATCGAAGCCGGTAGGCCACCCGCAGCGGTTCTCCTTCGTGCGCGGTCACGATCTCGCCCGTGATCTCGTAGCCCGTCTTGAGTTGCGAGAGCACGGCGTACTCCAGGCTCGCATTGTCCCGGTGACGCCGCCAGACGACGGCTCGGAGCGGCGTCGCCCCGCCACCCGCAGCGCCCTCTACGTGTCTTCCATCCATTCGGAGTCCCCCAGGCGCGCTCGGCGCGGCGGCATATTTCGTCGCCTTGACCGATCGCTCCCGCAAAAACGCGGCGCTACCGCCGCGCCGGGCGCAGGAAGAGGCGCGCGGCCGTTCCGCCCATGATGCCGTCGACAGCGGCGGGGGAGAGATCGAGCGCCCTAATCGTGTCGAAGGCACCGGCGACGTCGCCGATGACGTGCGGATAGTCGGTGCCCATCACGAGCTGCTCGGCGCCCACCGTACCCAGGGCGCACTGGAGCGACGGGACCGAGAACGACACCGTGTCGTAGTACAACCGCCGTAGGTAGTGACTCGGCGGCTGCGGGATGCGGTCGCGGATCTCCGGGTAGGCGTGATACCCGTTGTCGAGACGCTGCATCAGGTAGGGCAACGTCCCCCCGAGGTGCCCGACCACCACACTGAGACGCGGCAGCCGCTCGAAGACGCCGGCGAATACCATCCGCGCGACGCTCGCGGAGGTGTTGAACACGAAGCCGAGGAGCGGCACGAGGCCCGGCGCAAATGTGGCATCCGGCAACGCGGGCGGCATCGGGTGCACGAGGAGCGGGACGTCGAGCGCCTGGGCGCGCTCATACAGCGGGAAGAACGCCGGGTCGTCGAGATACCGGCCGTCCACGTTGCTGCCGATCAGGGCGCCGACCAGCCCGAGTTCGGTCACCGCCCGCTCCAACTCCGTGACCGCGGCGCCGGGGTCCGGAAGCGGCAGGCTCGCCAGGCCCGCGAAGTGACGGGGATGGCGGCCGACGAACTCGGCGATGCCGTCGTTGGCCCGCCGCGCCAGGTCGCGGCGCCGCGTCGCCGGCCCGATGTACACGCTCGGGATCGTAATGGACACGACCTGAAGGTCGACGCCGAGCTTCGCCATCTCCTCGATGCGCCGCTCCGGGCTGGTCATCTGCGCGGTCATCGTGACGATGCGTTCGCCGTGCAGCGCGAGGATCGTGCGGCCGAGCGCGTCCTGCGTCAGCGCGTACGGCTCCGGACCCCGGGTGAGCGCGTCCATGTAGCCGTCGGGGTAGAAGTGCGCGTGCACGTCCACGATCACTGCGATCCCCCCTCGCGCTCCGTCCGGGTTGCCGGCGCACGGATGCGCTGCGGCCTCCGGCAGGCGTCTGGGCCCGGAGGTCGAGCACTCAACCCGCCGGCGTGTGCCCCTCCAAGATCGTGGTCAGCTTGCGCACGTCGATGTTGCCCCCGGACACGATGCACACGACGGTACCGCTCCCTGCTGCACCCGTCAACGCGGCCGCGACCCCGGACGCGCCCGCACCCTCCGCCACGATGTGGTGCCGTTCGACCAGCAGGCGGATCGCCGCGGCGATCTGGTCGAGCGACGCCACGATCGCGCCGTCGAGGAGCCGGCGGGCCAGTTCCCACATCTCGGGAAAGAGCGCCGGAGTCCCGATCCCGTCCACGAAGCTCGCAACGTAGTCCACGGTGACCGGGTGCCCGGCCGCCATCGATGGGGCGAGCGGGGCCGCAGTCGCAACCTCGGCCGCGAACATCTTGGTGGCGGGGCTCAGGGCGCGCAGCGCACAGGCGATGCCGCAGGCCAGCCCGCCGCCGCCGTAGGGGACGACCACGGCGTCCACGCGCGGCAGATCCTCCAGGATCTCGATTCCGACCGTCCCGTTCCCGGCGATCACCGCCGCGTCGCTGAACGGGTGCACGAAGAACCCCTCCAGCCCCTCGAACTGCCGCGTCCGAAACACTTCGAGCCACCGGGCGACCGGTACCTTGATCGGGCGCGCCCCCAGTCGGGTGATCGCCTCGAGTTTGATCGCCGGGGCATGATCCGGGACCACGACCGTGCAGTCCACGCCGACCTGCCGCGCATACCAGGCGACCGCCTGCGCCATGTTGCCGGCGCTCGCCGTCCAAATGCCGCGCCGCAGCGATTGCGGATCTGCCCGTCTGATCGCGTTCCCCGCTCCCCGCAGCTTGAACGATCCGATGGGCTGCAGGTTCTCCAGCTTCAGGTAGATCTTCGCGGGAGCGCCCTCGAGGTTCAGGGGAATCAGTGGAGTACGGATGGCGCTTCCGGCAATCCGCGCCTGTGCCGCGCGAATCTCGTCCAGCGATGCGGGGCTCAATACAGCAGGCTCACCCATGGGCGGTCTCGTCCCCCGATCCGGTGGCAGATACGCGGCACCGCATCCCCCCTTCCGCGCCCGCGGTGAGCGCTCCTGGCGGGATGACACCCGGTGGTGGGGCTACGTGCTCTCCGGCCTCTTCCTCCTTGTCGGCGGTGCGCGCTTGGGCACAGAGCCTATAACCCAATCAATCCCCGCCTAACGTGGAGTGGGGCTTTCCTACGAGACCATGCTGTTATGCTGCGGCAGGACGCTTGATGAGGACGAAATACGCGCAGTTGCACGGCCGTTGGTTCGTGCCATGGGGCGTGGCGCAGCGAGATGTAATGGCGCCTGCAACGCCCTCCACGGTGGCATGGCACTTGTCACACCGGTAGGTCCCCGTGACCGGCCAGGGAAGCCCGGCCTTTGCACGCACAGACTCTGGCATCAGCCACCACCCAGGAAATCGCCCTCTACCACCACTCTAACAGAAAGAGACACGGGCGGGGTCAATTGCTCTTGACGGGCTTCACGATCTCGATGTGCACGATCTTGACCGGCTGAAGCGGGCGATCGCGCGCATCCCGGGGCATGCGTGCGATCTTCTTGACCAGCGCGACCGCCTTGTCGTCGCACTGACCGAAGATGGTGTAGCCGGCACCGTTCTGGGGGTTCAGGCCGGGCTGCGCTTCCTCGGTGATGAAGAACTGCGACCCGTTCGTGTTGGGGCCGGCGTTGGCCATGGCCAGCCGTCCGGGACGGTCAAAAAGCAGATCGGTGTGCAGCTCGTCCTGAAACTTGTAGCCCGGACCGCCCGTGCCGGTCCCGAGTGGATCGCCGCCCTGGATCATGAACCCCGGAATCACTCGGTGGAAGATGACCCCGTCGTACATCGGCCGATGATGCTCGATCTTGCCCGTCGCAGGGTTCGTCCAATCCTTGTCCCCGGTGGCCAACCCGATGAAATTTGCCACGGCCAGGGGTGCTTTGCCGGGGTAGAGCTCGCACCGCATGTCCCCGGCCGTCGTGTGGATGATCGCGATCGGGTTCTGGGGCGCGGTGTTCGTCGCAGCTTGGGGCGCCGACATCTCGTGCACCTCGCTTTCGGCAGGATCGTGCGCTGCGGTCGGAGCAGCCGCGACGCGAACAGGCAGCACCACAAGAACGCCGAGCAACGACAGCATGAACACCCGCTGCATCCAGCACCTCTCGACAACGTCCGAACATTCACTTTCGTGTGGACGGCACACCACCTCCTCCTCAGCGCCAAGATTGGACGGGGGCGGTGGCAACGCGGCCCCGCCTCAAGATACCAGGAGTCGCGTCTGGCAGTGTGAACTATCTCTTTCGGATACCACCGCGTGTTGCGGGATGAGCGATTCTCTGTCCGAGCGTGCCGGAGGTGCTCGGAGGTGCACTGGGGTCTCGCATCGACTCTGGTCGAGCCCGGGTGGCTCCATACGCTCGGCACCTGGTCTCGGGTCACCATCGACCACGTCCGGACGGCCGCCGTGCAGTGGGGCCCATGGGCGCCTGCGACATCGATCCTCGTCACCATCGTCAATACCTTTCTCCCTTTTCCGACCGATCTGATCATCGTGACGAACGGGGCCGTGTTCGGGTTTTGGAACGGCCTACTCGTGTCGATCGCCGGTGCAATGGGAAGTGCGTGTCTCGCCTTTGGGATCGCGCGCCTGGTGGGGCGCGCGGTGGCTCAGCGTGTCGTGCCCGCGGGTGCGATGGAATGGGTCGACAACACGGTGGAACAAGGGGGGTGGGGAGCCGTTCTCTTGATTCAGTTCATCCCGCTCCTACCGTATAGCCTGTTGAATTTCGCGCTCGGTCTGACGTCCGTCCGGTGGACGACGTTCCTGTGGGCGACTGCCGTGAGCATTCTGCCGACCGACATCCTTCTCGTCGCGCTGGGATACGGTGTTGCGGAGGCCCGAACTGTTCTCTACTGGACGGTCGCCGCGCTCGTGCTCCTCGCGCTAGTGACGATCTGGCTTCGGTATCGGCTCGCGCGGCTGTTGAAGATCCCAACGAAATGGGCTGGTACGTCATCGTCATGAACCAAATGACCCGTGCCCCGATCGCCGGGGGGAACGCCCCTCTATCACGGGGAACGACACGTCGGACGGAGATTGGAGGACACTATGGAGCGACGCACGGGTTCGACGGCCACCTATCTCGACCGCGCCTCGATGGTCGTCATCATCCTCACGTTTGTCCTGTTCCTGTCTGCGCTGGTGGTCAAGGGATTCAACCACGACCTGTTTCTCGAGGCGGGCGTCCTGCTCGTCTCCGTGAAGATCATCTTGAACGGCTGCTACATGGACGCACACGTCGGACGATTGGAAGGACGTATCGACGAGCTGCGCGGGCTTCTCGAACAGCTCGTCCGCCCGTCTCGACCTGCAGAGCAAGAGCGGGAACCTTAGCCTCCGCTCACTCAATCCCTTGCGCGGCGCGGTCGCCGGACCCTCCCGGACGCGATCGCCGCACGGAGCGGTGCCAGCCCGCAGGGAGTGGTTCAATCGGCGCATGACGTACATGTCCTCGGGTTCGTAGGGATCCGCCGGGCGCCGTGATGCACCGGGCCGGTGGCCGGTGGTTCGGAAAGGGCACTCGAAATGCCGGGGGCGACGGTTACCGGCGCTTGCGTCCCTTCGCCGCGCTCTTCTTTGCGCCTGCGCGAGCCGTCTTGCCCCGCTTCGTGATCGCGCGCGTCTTCCGTTTGCCCCTGAGGTTCGGTTTGGCCGCTCCCGCGCCGTTGTTCCCCATCGTTCCGTTCCTCCCCCATCCGCGCGCCGTTTACCCTACCGGCCGGCGCCGCACCGATCGTTGTCGTGTCTGTGTTGCGCACTGCCAGTTCATCCGGAGCGCACGCTTCTCCTGCTCAGTCGCGCTCCGCCTCGGCGATGGCGTCGTCCAACGCCGTCGCGCGTCCCAACGCCCACGCGTCCGCAAACTCGCGCGGCGGTATCGTCGCGCGGGCCGCCGCCACGTCACGGTCGTAGTCGGGACGGTCGGACGGCAACAACGGCGCCGCGATCGCCTCGCGCAGCGCCTCCGCGGCGCCGAACAACCTGGCCGCCCGGACCGCCTCTCCCTGCGCCGCGGCGAGTCCCGCGAACCCTTCGAGTTGGTACGCGAGCCCGGGCTTGTCGCCGAGCTCTCGGCGCAAGACGAGCCCCTCGGCGAGCAGCGCGCGCGCCCGAGCATAGTCGCCCTGCCGGGACGCCACCAACCCGAGGTTCGTGAGCGCCATCGCGATGTGCTGCTTGTCCCCATGGCCCTGCCAGATGTCGAGCGCCTCAGCCAAGAGTGCGGCGGCCTCGCCGTAGTCCCCATGACGGAACGCCGCGCGGCCGAGGTTGTGGAGCGCGAGCGCCACGCCCCACTGGTCGCCGAGCTCCCGCCGCAGGGCGAGGCTCTCGTCGAGAAGCGCGCGTTCCGCAACCGGATCTCCCTCGCCGGCGGCAACAAACGCCAAGTTGCCCAGGATCCTCGCGACGCCGCGGCCGTCGCCGGTCTGCTTCCACAGCGCGAGGCCGTGCTCGTAGAACCGCCGCCCCGCCGCGTAGTCTCCCTGACCAAAGACGGCCAGGTTACCGGCGGCGTTGAGCGCATCCGCGCGCACCACCGCCGGGGTGCTCTCTCCGACGCGCAAGAGCGACTCCAGCCATCCGCGGCCCTCGGCAAAGTATCCGCGCACGAACCAGAACCGCCACGCCGCGCCGATCAGGCGCAGCCCCGCCTCGGTGCGGCCGCTCTGGAGCGCCCACTCGAGCGCCGCCCGGAGGTTGTCGTGCTCGGCTTCGAGCCGGTCGAACCATGCCGCCTGCGTCGAGCCGACCAGCTCGGGCGCGGCCCGCTCCGCGAGCCCCAAGAACCAGTCGAGGTGGCGCTCGCGCACGGCCGCCTCCTCGCCCGACTCCCTGAGCCTGGCCACGCTGTACTGCCGCACCGTCTCGAGGAACCGGTAGCGCACGTTCGCATCCTGCTCGTCCATGAGCACCAAGGACTTCAGGACGAGCTGGGTCAGCAGGTCCAGCACCGCAAGGGGCGCCTCGTCCCTGCCGCCGCACACCGCCTCGGCCGCTTCGAGCGTCCACCCCCCGGCGAACACGGCCAGGCGGCGCAGCAGCGCCTGCTCGCCTCCCGAGAGCAGATGATAGCCCCAGTCCATGACCGCTTGCAGGGTCCGATGCCGGGGAAGCGCCGTCCGGCTCCCCTGGTTCAACAACGAAAGCTGGTCGCCGAGACGCCGTGCAATCTCCGATACCGGGAGCGCCGCGACGCGGGCGGCGGCCAACTCGATCGCAAGCGGGATTCCGTCCAGCCGACGGCACACCTCCAGCACGGCCCCCGCGTTCTGGGACGTGATGGCGAACGAAGGCTGCACGGCCGCGGCGCGGTCCAGAAACAGCCGCACCGCTTCGCTCCCCGCCGCGGCGGTCGCCGTCGCGCCCGACCCGAGCAGCGACAGAGACGGCACCCGCCACATCCGCTCTCCCGCGATCCGTAGCGACTCGCGACTCGTGGCCAGCACCCCCACGCCGGGGCACGCGCCCAGGATCGCGTCGATCACGTGCGCGCACGCGTCGATCAGGTGCTCGCAGTTGTCGATCACGAGCAACATCGTCCGGTCGCGCAGCGCGTCGGTCAGGCTCGACAACCAGGGCCGGCCGGGGATCTCCCGCACCCCCAGGGTGGACGCGACGGTCTGCAGGACCAGTGCGGGGTCGGTCAGCGGTGCAAGCTCGACGAGCCACACGCCGTCCGCATAGCGCGGCACGACCTCTGCGGCGACGCGCAGCGCAAGCCGCGTTTTCCCGCACCCGCCCGTCCCCGTCAACGTGACGAGACGGGCGGTCGATAGCAGCTGGCCGACCTCGGCGCGTTCCAGGTCTCGGCCCACGAAGCTGGACAGCTCCTGCGGCAGGTTGTGGCGTTCGACGGGGAACGAGCGCAGCGGCGGAAACTCCGCCTCGAGCTCCGGGTGCGTGACCTGGAAGAGATGCTCGGGCTCCCGCAAGTCCTTGAGCCGGTGCGTCCCGAGGTCGCGGACCGCGACCTCGGGCGGCAGCGCATCTTCCACGAGGTGCAGGGTCGCACGCGAGAGGAGGATTTGCCCGCCGTGCGCGGCGTTGCAGATCCGGACGGCGCGGTGGACATCCAGGCCGACATACTTCCCGGCCACGCGCACGGGCTCGCCGGTGTGCACGCCCATGCGCACCCGCAGCCTCGCGTCGGTCGGCCACGGGTGGCCGAGGAGCGCCCGCTGCGCGGTCACCGCGGCCACGACAGCCGCCCGGGCGCTCGAGAACGCGACGAGGATCGCGTCCCCGTCGGTGTCGACCTCGCGGCCGCCCTGCCCCGTGAACGCGGCGCGCAGAATTCGCCGGTGCTCGTCCAGGAGCTCGGCGTAGCGGGCGTCGCCGTGGTGCTGCAGCAGATTTGTGGAACCCTCGATGTCGGTGAGGACAAACGTCACGACACCTGGACGATCGGGCATGCGCATTTCCCCGGAACGGGCCCGCATCCGCCGTTCGGCGGGCCCACTTCCACCGTGGTCTGTGACGAGCCCCTTTCGGTGGAGTGTCGGAAGGTCCTGCCGATCGCGGCGCGGAGGCGGCTATGCGGTCATCGCGTGACGGCCCGAATTGTCCAGAAATCGTCGCTGAGATGCGGGTCGGCGAGGTAGGCGTACGGAAGGGTAAAGTAGCCGCGCTGCCCCCACCCTTCGCCCCACGAGTTCCGGGCAAGGAGCCGGCGCGCGCCGTCGTCGTAGCCGACGGCCAGGACGGCGTGTCCGTGGCCGATGTGCTGCTCCCCGCGCTGCGGCAACACGGCCACGCCGCTTCGCGCCACCGCCGCGGCTTCGAAGCTCTTGTAGACGGCCATTCCGAAGACGACCGGGTGCCCCGAGGCGAGACACGTCCGGATCGCGGTCAGGTCCGGGTCCCGCGGCACCCGATGATAGCTGATCGCGCGATGTCGCTTCGCCGCGCGGAAGCACCCGGGTGCGGGCTTCGTTTCGAACCGCGGCACCCGATACGGCCACAGCTCTTCCGGGCACACCCCGAGCGCCGCGACGGACTTGACGGCGTCGCGGATCGGCGAGCCGGTGTCGCACCGCTCGCACCCGCGCGCGGCGCGCGTATTGAAGTAGATGAACATCCGCGACGGCCGGAAGTCCGGCGCGAGGTTCTCCATCCTCCGCATGTACTGAATCGCCGCGCCGACCGCGTTGGCCGTACAGCTCTGCAGTTGCCCCTGATCGTACACGGGAGGACATTGCGGGCGAAGATCGACGCGGCGCGGACGCGTCCGCGCGAGCGCCGGGGGCGGCGCGTACTCGTAGTCCCGCCGGTCGGGGAGATCGCGGACCCATCCGTAGTAGTTCTGCTTCCGGTCGCCCACGCGCGCGGCCTCCTCGGCAGATCGGTGCGGCCCAACCCCGCGGGAGGTCAGGACAACTCGGCGCGCAACCGCTTGAGATCCACCACGGTCAGGCGCTGGCGTTCGTGGAGGATCAACCCTCGTTCGACGTAGTAGCGCAGCCACTTGTTGACGCTCTCCCGCGTCGCCCCGACCATGCCGGCGAGATCGCCCTGCGTGAGCCGGGACGCGATCAGGACGCCCCGGGGGTCGGGCTGGCCCCGGGTCTCGGCCAGGTCGACGAGGACTTTGACCAGCCGGGTGCGCACGTCGAGGAACACCGCGTCGTGCATGCGATTGTCCGCGCCCCGCAGGCGCCGGCTGAGCGTCGTGAGGAGCACGAGCGCGGCCTGCGGATGCTCGGTCACAAACGCCACAAACGCCTCGCGTGGCAGAATGAGCAACGTGGTCGGGAGCGTCGCCACGGCCTCGGCCGACCGAGGTTCGCCGTCCAGGAGCGCAAGCTCCCCGAGGAAGTCCCCGCGGCCGAGCAGCCGGAGGATGACCTCCTTGCCGTCCGATGAGCCGAGGACGATCTTGACCTCGCCCTCCTCGACGATGTAGAGTGCGGTTCCGGGATCGCCCTGGTGGAAGACCACGTCGCCCGCGGCGTAGCGGTGCCGCCGCATGAGGGCCGCGACGTCGTCCATCGCCGTCGGGCCGAGCTGCGCCAGGAGAGGGACCTGTGCGAGCAGGTCTCGACTCAACGTGGCACCTCCTCGGTCCGCATCTGCGGGGGTCGCGTCTGTGCGCCGCTGCCCGTCGCAGTCGCGGGACGGCACACACACGCGGCCCACCTTTCGACGGACGCCGGTCCGTACCTCCGTCGCGGCCGCACCGGGCCGCCCTGGCGGCCCGGCGGGCCGGGTCATGACGTGAAGTCTCTCAGGGACCGCTTCTCGCTTAGGCGCCGCAGCTTGCTCAACGCCTTCAGCTCCAACTGCCGTGCCCGCTCCCGCGTCACACCGAACGCCTTCGCGACCTCCTCGAGCGTGCGCGGTTGGTTGTCGTCCAGGCCGAACCGCACGACGAGCACCTTGCGCTGCCGGGGCGGGAGCGCGTCCAGGAGGTCCGCGAGGTGCGCCTTGAGCACCGAGGCGAACGCCGTTTCCATCGGATCGGGCGCGGTGGCGTCCTCGATCAGGTCGCCGAGGGAGCCCTCCCCCTCGTCCTCGATCGGCGTTTCCAGCGAGATCGGCGCGCGGGCGATCTGCTGCACCTTCCACACCGGCTCGACCGGCTTGTCCATGACCTGCTCGATCTCGTCCAGGCTCGGTTCCCGTCCCAGTTCCTGCGCCATGCGCTGCTGGAGCCGCGACAGCTTGTTGACCTCGAGCGCCATGTAGACGGGGATGCGAATCTGGCGCGACTGGTCGCCGCGGGCCCGCATCAGCGCCTGACGGATCCACCATGTGGCGTATGTCGCGAACCGGTAGCCGCGCCGCCAGTCGAACCGGTCGACCGCCTGCATGAGCCCGAGGTTGCCTTCCTGGATGAGATCCGACAGCGGGACGTCGGATCCGGCGTACCTCCGGGCAAGGCTGACGACGAGCCGGAGGTTCGCTTCCACGAGGTGCCGCCTGGCCTCCGCGTCGCCGCGTTCCACCCGTTTGGCCAGTTCCACCTCGTCTGCCGGACTGAGCAGCGGCACCCGTCCGATTTCGTCGAGATACATCCGAACAAGATCGCCGCCACCGTGTCCACCCCGCACTACCGCAACCTCCGCTGTCAGCGACCGCGCCTCGTGTGTCTGTGGTTGGATCATCCCCGACCCTCCCTGGCCGTCCGAACCCGAGCGGCAGCCTTGAGCTCACCCTCACGCGCGCTTGCGAGACCGTCCGAGCATCGATCCTCGTTCGCGGTGCGTATTCGTCGATGAGCTCGTGGCCTTACGATATGCCCGATCGATTTTTCGAACAATGGACCGCATCACGAACTGACTGTGAAGTGTTTCACAGCGAACGCACCGCCCACGAGGCATTGAGGGCGACACCGCCCCGGACCAGACGGACGAGCCCAGACCGGGACCGTCGGGGTGCGGGGTGGCTCGACATCCGTGGTCGTGCGGCCGGTCAGCAGGCATCAAAGTGTGGACTGTGACCCCGTTCACACCTCGCGAGTAACGCCGCTCGCTGCGCGGTCAACGGTCGGGCCGTAGACTGACCCTGCGACACGGTACGGCGATGGCCAAACATTGAGGTGAATGCAATGCCAACGGCGCTTCCACCGGGACTGGAACCCTCCATGGTGCTCGGCGTCCTCCTCTGGTGCCTCATCCTGGCGGCGACCGCTGCGGCTCGAGCGGATGAACCTAAGGAAACGAACACCTTCTGGAAGCGCTGGCATGAGCGTGATGAGTTCCTGCGAGCACCCGTGCCGGTGCCGTTCGGAGAGAATAGATGGGACGCTGACGGCGACGGGATCGAATCGCGCGCCGCCGGCGCGCTAGACTAGACCGTTACGTCGCCAACACGACGACGCAGAACACCGTCGTCCGAATCACGGCGCGGCCGTCAACTGGGGCCACCGTTTCGGCATCTGCAGCCTGAGTGTCATGTCCATGGAGCCGCACGCCTGCCCGACGCGCAGGTCGCCGGCGGCCGAGATCCACATCAGCGCCTCCACGGCCCGCATCCCGAGGCGGGTCTCGAGAATCCTCAGCATGTCCTCTACCACCATGCCGCGGGCCACGGCGAAGTCGCGGCCCCACCCCACGGTGATTACGCGGTCGGCCGTCTCCATGCGCGGGGCCAGCAGCGATCGGTGCCGGACCAGACCGATCGTGCACGTGACTTCCGCCGCGATCTCCACGCCGCCGCCGCTCAATTCGCCGTCACCCATCGCCGCGTGTACGTCGCCGATGTAAAGCAACGCGCCCGGCACGAACACCGGCAGATAGACGCGGCATCCCGCGCCGAGCACCGCGTGGTCCATGTTCCCCCCGAAGCGGCCGACGGCGCCGGAACGCGGTTCCGAGGGATCGGCCACGCCGATCTCCCCCACCATCGGGCGACACGGAATCCGGAGACCCTCGCGCCACACCACGTGCCCGTCCTGGACGTCCACAACGCCGATGAGCGACTCACCCACACGGCCCCTGGGCACGACCAACCCGGCGTCGCTCGCGGCCATGTATCCGGGAGGCCGGAGCGCAATGTCACGCACGTCGACCGCGAGCACGTCGCCGGGCTCGGCACCCTCGATGCGGATCGGCCCGGTGAGGGCGTTCGTGCGACCTCCGGGCGGTGGGGGATACGGCTGAAACGTCCCCGGCGGTCCGACGATGAGAGCGCCCGATCGTGGGTCGCGCGTCGCCACGCGCACGGTTACACCGGGGAGGATCGTTGCACACGGCGGTGCGGTCGGCGAGTAGGCAAACTGCCCGTGCGGTGTCGCGATCGCGATGATCTCTGTCATGCCCACGCCCCTCCGACGTGGCCCGTTCTGTGCAGCGCCGAGCCGCGTCTGCCTAATACGCAGGCGTGTGTGCCAAACTACGAACAGCGCCGCGGGGTGCCGGCCACGTCCGCACTGTTCGTAGTAGCGGCACAAGCACCTCCCCACTCAGGCGCCACAGTCGGACGTTCGGCGCTCGCGCGTTGTCGCGGCGGTGGCTGGAACGTGGATGCGCACCGCGGGTCCGGGCCAACAGGACAACGCGGCACCGCGGGCTAACCACTCCATCACGCCACTTTGATAGGAACGGGGGAACACATGCGCCTGTACATCATGCAACTCGGGATGAATCCGGACACCGGCAATCCCTATCCGGGCTACCTGATCCAGACCGATGACGGGACGAACATCCTCGTGGATACCGGCTTTGGCCCTAAGATGGTCGAGACGAGCCGTCGGCCCGACCACCAAGGTCCCCGCGTCACCGAGGACGACCTCGTCGTCAATCAACTCGCGCGCCTGGGCGTCCGCCCGGAGAACATCCGTTACCTCGTCGCCACGCACTTCGATGGAGATCACGCGGGTTATCTCGCACCGTTTACCGCCGCGGAGATCGTCGTGCAGCGACGCCACTACGACACGGCGCAGGGCGGGCACCCGCGCTTCGCCGGCACGCGCGAGCAGTGGGGCGATCCTCGTCTGCGCTATCGCCTCGTCGACGGGGACACGACGTTGGTCCCCGGGGTCGAGTTGATCGAGACGAGCGGGCACGTGCCGGGACACCAGTCCGTGCTGGTACGCCTCCCCAAGACCGGCCCCGTGCTCCTGGCGATCGATGCGATGGCCCGCGCGCTGGGAGATCACACCCCGGAAACCCGGCCGATCGGATCCTACGACCTGGAAGCAGCGGGAACCAGGGCGAGCACTCGAAAGCTCGTGGACCTGGCCGCGCGCGAGCGGGTCGCACTCATCGTCTACGGACACGACCCGGATGAGTGGAAGAAGCTCAAGAAGGCGCCTGAGTTCTACGAATAGGCCGCAGGCGCTTTACCCAGACGCGAGGCGTCCACCCGGGGCATCCCGCCCATCACCGCGGAGGGAGAGCCCAGCATCGATCGCGGCCGCGGGGCCACGGCCGCGAAACGCCTTGCGTACACAACAACCCTGAGCGCACCATGTGAGCCATAGCCTAGCGCCGCAGAGGAATGAGCACGCGCAGCTGGTCTTCTCGCAAGCAAAGCCCTCCCCAGATTAGCACGCCGATATAGACAGGGAAGAGAGCTTCGGCAAAGAGTGGACTGCCAACGCGCACCTGGGTAGCGGTCGCGCCGCCAAGATAGCCCGTCAGCAAGATGGCGCCGAGGATCGACGTGCGCGGAAACACATAGACGACCACGCACACGATCTCGAGAATTCCTAAGGTCGGAGCGAGGCTCACAGGATACCCGAGCCGCGCGAATGCCTGGACCACTTGCGCCGGCATCATCACATGCAGAGCGCCGTCGAGCAGCAGGAACAGTACAGCCACCGTGCTGACGATACGTCCGGTCCAGAGCCTGCTCTTCGAGCCCGAAGCGGTTTGAGTGCCTAGTTGCATACGATATCACCCGCCCTAGTTTGTTCTCGTGTGTCCGCACCACACACGCCGCACGCATTGCCGTCGTCTCAACAACCGGAGCGTGGGACCCCGCCCGCTCTCACGCATGTTTGTCCGCCGCCCCCCTTTTGGACCGATCACGCCCTCGCAGGTTCAACGCGAGTGCGGCCGCTCTCGGCGTGCGGCACCAGTCGCCAGCGGCCGTAGGCGACGAACGCCGCGAGGAGACCCACTGCCAGCGGGATCAAGACCAACGGCCCGCCGCCCGAGGCCAGTGTGAACACCGTCGCACCCAGCATGACCATCACCAGCCCAGCAGCGGCTAACGGTGTCAGGCTCGTACGGATGCGCAGCAGACCCGGAAGAATCAGACCGAGCGCGCCGAGTACCTCGGCCACCCCGATGAACCGTACGAACAGGCCCGGCAGTGGCATCTGCTGCGTCAGCGCATCGAGGGGCATCACCAACTTGATCCCGCTGGTGAACAGAAACAGGAGCGCGAGGAGCCCTTGAACGGTCCAGAGCACGTCCCTCATGATTGAGTACCCTCCCTTTGAACGTTCTTCTCTGTGCCTGCGTCGTCGTTTGCCTTTTCGTGTCGGGCCGACCAGGCGCTAGCGGACCGGTCACGACCGGGCGAACTCCGCCACCGGATCGATCCTTCTCTCACTGCATTGTCGAGTGGACAGACTCCAAATCGACATGACCGGCAAGGAAAAGTCAGCGGACGGAGAGGTCCGATTCATTCCGGGCGGAGCAGAATCCGGAGTCTATCCGTGGCGTAGAGGGTCCACGTGTGATGAAGTTCACTGATCTCAGGTGACCGCGGTCACAGCCGCCACCGACTCGCCGGATGTACACTGTGAGCGCGAATGACAAGGAGGTGGACAGCCATCAAGCTGCGCATAACGGTCGACGTGTTCAGCGGGCGGTCAAACCCCGTGATCGAACTCGAGGGAAGCGAAGCCCGTGAAGCCGCGGAGCGGCTGATCCCGGTGCGCCCGCTCGCGAGGGGCGAGGCCGTGCTGCCGCCGTGGCCGACGCTGGGATACCGGGGTCTCGTGATCGAGCAGGTCGCCGCACCGGACAAGAGGCTTCCCAGGACGTTCCGCCTGGTTCACGGGGATCTGCTCGCGCCGAGGCTCGCGCATCGCGCGGAGGACGAGCAGTTCGAGACGTTCGCCCTCGGCATGTCCGGTCTCGTTCGCCGGCTCGGGTACGGGCCCGAGTTTTCGCGAAGGCTCGAGCGTGAGGTCGCACGCTTCCGCAACCTCCGGGCAGACTTTGCGAAGCGGCGACACCGGGCCTCGGTCTGGCCGAAGAGGCACCGGTGCGCCTGCGCGCCCCTCTACGAGCCGCACTGGTGGAACGTCCCGCAGCGGCAACCCTTCAACAACTGTTACAATTACGCTACGAACTACCGAACGGACACGTTTGCGCAGCCGGGGCTGGCGGCAGGCGCGATGTATGCGGCGCTCTCCTGCGCAGCGGTCAGGCCGGCGGCGATCGCCGATGCGCTCATCGACAGCCCGGGCGCGAACAACCGGTGCCCCGACGAGGGGCACCTGGTCGCGCTCGTGATCGCGCCCGGCTGGGACTTCCACTGGTACCGAAAGGGCCGAAATGGATACTGGTCGCACAAACCCGGCGGCACCCCGGTGACGAACGTCGACAACAGCGGGGCGACGATCCCGGACCCGCGGCTGGCGAATCGCGGGCCGTACGTGAACTTCTGTACGTTCATGACGGTGATGCACGGCCACATCAAGATCCGATGACGCGCGCGTGACCTGGACGGGGACGATTCTCTTGTTTTCCGGACGACCGGATCCCACGTGGGCGGTACCGCCGAGCATCGTCCGCAGCCTGGAGCGGGCCTGGGATCGATCGGCAGCGTATCCGGGTCCGCCGCCGGCGGCGCCGCCCCTCGGCTACCGGGGGTGTCTACTCAAGAGCCCCGATCTGCGCGAGTGGCTCGCGTACGGCGGCGCCGTCACGCTCCGGACCGCCGGTCAGGCCGAATCGCGGCGGGACCCCGGCAGGTCGTTCGAGAGGACGCTGCTGGCCTCGGCGCCGCCGAAAGCGGTCCCCGCCTCGCTCATCGAAGCGCTCGAGCCGCCGTAAGCAGCTCGGCGTCGGAAGCGCGCTCGCCGCACCCTCGGATCGGATCGGGAAGCGGCGCCATCCGCACGACCGCCGAGCCGCCGTCCACCCTCGCGGCCGGGTGCAGATGATACACGGACACGACCACGTCCCCATGCTGCGGGGACTGCTCGGTGAGAAACCCACACGGACATCGGTACCATGCCATCGTGCACCTCCCACGGCAGCCTTCCGGCCTGTTGGCCTTATCTTCGCCGCGCGCCCACGTGCGCGCGATGAGCGCGCGCATAGCCGGACTGTGAGGTGCGTCACACGGCGCACACTGGAGGAGCCGCATCCCGTCGCGTGGAACGCCGCTCCGCGGAGGCGTGTGCCGGCAAGACGGGCACGATTGTGTGCGCTGCGGGCGGCATGCAACGTGCGTCGGCTCCCCGACCCGCTTCCTGATCGGCGCCCGGACCGCGGCGTGAACGCGGCGCACAACGGCTGGGGAGGTCGCGTATCACCGCACGATACAGGCTCGGGATGCTCACGCCCTCTTCGAACACCTGCCTCGAACCGGTGACCTGTGCCATCGTGAGGGAAGTGCCCGATGTCTCCGTCCACTTCGCCCGCTTCCCGGTGACGCGGATCTCGCTCGACGACGGCGCAGTGGAGCAGTTTCGCATGGAGCCCATGCTCGCGGCCGCGCGTCAACTGGCCGACGCCCGCGTTCACGCGATCGTGTGGAGCGGGACATCAGGAGCGTGGCTGGGGCTCGACATCGATCGGGCGCTGTGCCGGCAAATCGAAGAGGTCACGGGAATCCCCGCGACCACGTCGACCCTCGCGCAGGTCGACGCCTTTCGCCGTCATCGTGTCACGCGCTACGCGCTCGCCGTCCCGTATACAGCATCGGTCGCCGCGAAGATCGTGG
>Ga0209168_10001355_pt1 | contig 19485 bp, 15 predicted proteins | sample Coa_R1_FD_187156 | JGI IMG/M metagenome (GOLD analysis project Ga0209168, IMG submission 187156) | Surface soil microbial communities from Centralia Pennsylvania, which are recovering from an underground coalmine fire - Coalmine... | ecosystem: Environmental > Terrestrial > Soil > Unclassified ...
ACTCCATGGACTGGGCAAGGGCGGAAGGGAAGTTGATATACCATTGTTCGCTGGCTTTGCGTTGGATGAGCTGGACTTTAGTGGGAAAACCCATGGGAAAGAGGTCCTTTCATGCTAACTAGTCATATAACTAGATAACATAAAAACGGCCGGCCTGCAACAGAAACTTACAGGAATGTTGTTTTATCTAGTGAAGGGCCAAAGTCCAGGGGCAGGCCTTCAGCCTGCCCGATTTCAACCACGTTGAGCACGTGGAGCAGTTCTGGGGTGCATTGAGTGACATCTGACGGACGAGCCCATGTGAGCGAATTCCTACACCCAAGTGGGTGAAGCTTCTACGCACTGACCTTTGAACATCCGCCACTCTACGCCAGTTCCATTGAAAACAATCCACCTTTAGCGTTGGCCATTAGAACGCACAGGCGAGCTTGGGTACAAAGTCCCTTTCGAAAAGAAACACACGGCTACCGGTCCCGCGCCGAACCTCTTTCGACCGGGGTCTCTTTTCTCTTGACCGAGCTGCGAGGAAAGCGTATGACCGTCCTGGTGTCAAATCGTTGCGAGCAATGTGTGGCCCTCGAAAAGGTCCACCACCAAAAGATGGAACACTTCATCGGTCTCGTTGAATGCCAGAGTGTCCTCTTCCGACGGGGCCGCGCCCGAGCGGCAAAGGATCTCGACGTCGCGGTCCGCAAAGCCAAGGAGGAGCGTGAGGACGCCCTCGATGCCCTTTTGAAGCACTCCTCAGATCACAATAAGGCAGCGACGACATCTGCCCGCACTGTGGCATATCGGTAAACCCTCCCGGGCCATAAACAGGACACAACCGTTTTAAGCGGGGCCGGCTTTCTTCGTCAACGGTGACCGACGCCTCTACGGTTATCATTAACCGTGCTTGCCGGGAATAGAGATACCGGAATCCCGCCAGCCTGGTTGCCAACCCATCCTGTCGCTCGCCGTCACGAATTAAAATGATGGGAATCGCCGGATTTGGCGCGATGTGATTTGGATGTCCAGGTTTGAAGATATCGAGAAGCTGTTTCATGATGCGCTGCGCCTGCCGGAGGATAGCGATCGATCAGCGTGGCTCGCCGTCAACTGCAATGGCGACGCAACACTCCGGGCCGAGGTTGAATCCCTACTAAAACATCATTTTCTGGCCAGTACGTCCGTATTCGATTCTGCCGCGCTTATCGACGAAGCGCCCTCCGTTCCCGTCGAGACATATGGGGTCTACAAGCTCGTTCGCCTGATTGGCAGAGGTGGAATGAGTGCGGTTTATCTAGCCGAACGCTCCGACGGCCGCTTCGAACAAACGGTTGCCGTCAAAGTAATGGCCGCCCATCTGGCCGGAAGAGATTTTCAACGCCGCTTTGCAAACGAATGCCGCTTTCTGGCAGCCCTGCAACATCCGCAGATCACCTCCGTTCTGGACGCCGGAGTCTCGTCGTCCGGGCATCCCTACATCGTAATGGAGTACATCGAGGGTGAACCTCTCGACCGTTATTGCGACGAGCGCAAACTTGGCGTGGAAGCACGCCTGCGTCTTTTCCTGCAGGTCTGTGATGCCGTCGAGTACGCCCACCAGAAGCTGATACTCCACCGCGATCTGAAACCGGGCAATATCCTCGTAACATCGAGCGGAAGCGTAAAACTCCTGGACTTCGGAACTGCCGCGCTGATCGATCAGGATTCGGCCGTGACCACGACTCGCGCCCGGATGTTGACGCCCCGGTATGCGAGTCCGGAGCACCTTCGAGGTGATCGTCCGGGCGTCGCCAGTGACGTCTTCTCCCTCGGCGTGATCCTTTATGAGTTGGTGACCGGCGCCTGGCCCTTTGGAGACCCCGAGTCTCTATCTAGCAAATTGCTCCGGTTGTCTGGCGATACGGCTGCCACTTCGCCGGCGGCCGCCATCACGGACCAAGCCTCCAGCTTACGGTCCCAATCCGCCGATCGCCTGCGTCGCACGATGGCGGGCGACCTTTCTGCGATTCTCCTGAAGGCCCTCGAACACGAACCGGAACGCCGTTACGCAACGGTGGCCCAGCTTGTTGCAGACATCGACAGGTTCTTGAACGGGGCGCCGGTGGAGGCGCGGCACCCGACCGTTGTATATCGTACCGGCAAATTCTTACGCCGCCATTGGATCTCCGTCAGCGTCGCTGCGCTCTTTGTAATTAGCCTGTCATCGACAACTCTCATCGCGTTATCCGAGTCTCGAGTCGCGCGCTCGGATTATGCGGAACTTCGCTCCCTAACCACCATGCTGCTTTCGGAATTGAAAGAAGCCATCAACGATGTTCCGGGTTCCACTGAAGCGCAACGCCTTCTCGCTAACCGTGTGGTCAAAACCCTCGACCGTATGGAAGCCCAATCCACTCGCGACCCGAGCTTTCGGGCCGATTTGGCCGAAGCTTACCGGCAATTGGCCGAAGTCCAGGCGAGTCCATACGTGCAAAACCTCAGTGATGATTCTGGTGCGCGAGCCAATCTGACGAAGGCAACCACATTGTTGGATCGTCAGCTTGCCGCAAACCCACGGGATGCCGCCGCACTGAAAACCAAGGCGTTGGTTGAGCGCACCTTCGCCGAGGTGGATTTCGGCGTAGGCAAAGACGCAACCGCTCAAATATCGAAAGCCGTCGCTCTGCTCGACCCATTGCTTGCCACAACCACCGATGTCCCGTTATTGTTCGAGGGTGCAGTGACTCATCAGGAGGCGGGGGACATGTTCGGCCAACCCGGGACGTCGAGTCTTGGCGATCCCGTTCGTGCGGAAGCCGAATATCGCCGCACCATGGAATTCGACCGGAGAGTGCTCCGGATCAACCCCTCGAATCCGCGTGCACTGCGTGGAGTCGGATTCATGAGCATGAAGATTGGGGATCTCTACCGCTTCGGTGACCCCGAAAAGGCTCTTGAGGAGTACCGGCACGCATTACAGGCCCTCGAACAATTGCCTGCTCAGGAACAGTCGCGGCCTGCAAACCTGCGTTTCCGAGCCACGTATTTGCGAAAAATCGGCGGGGCCTTAAGGGATCTGCAGCAATTCGCCGAGGCTGAGGTGTTGCTCCAAACGTCGTTGCAAATGTACGAGAAATGGGCGGCGGAGGACGCGCTCGACACCAGAGCCTTAGCGGAAGTCGGTTATGCCCTCGAATCGCTGGTCCTCGTGTACGATTGGAATGGCGATACCGCGCGCGGACTGCCGGTCGGCTCACGAATGGTCGCGGTCGCCGATGATCTGCGCAAGCGCAGTCTGAACAGTCGGTCGACAATAGCTTCCGCCCTCGGACGGTATCATCTGGCGGTGCTGCTCGATCGCGCCGGCAAGCGTCCTGCCGCGGCGCGGGTAGGTGGGGAGGCGGTCTCACAAATCCGATCGGTCGCTGATAAAGACAAGGCGACTGCGCAAGAGCTGATCCTCGGCAGCGAAATCCTGGCTCGAATTCTTCCGCCGCAGTTGCGCGATGGCGAACGCGCCGTGCGGTATGCATTGCGCTACCAGGAAATGAAGCCTCCTGGAGATATTTCCGCCCTTTACACCTTAGCCTTCGCTTTGAACACTCGCGGACCCGCTGCACAAGCGAAAGAACTCGCTGCCAAGACGCTCGCCCTATTGCCTCCACCACGCGCCGGCCACATGCCGCGTATCCGGACCGAATTGGAAGAGATCAGCGCCGGCACAATGAGCCAGTAGTTCTACCCGGTCTTTTGGACCAGGTTCAGCTTGCACGCAGCCTTTGATGCAACCAGCTTTTTGCGAATTGAATATCGCGTTCCACCGTGGGACCCGACACGTTTAGCAACTCCGCCACCTCTTCAATCGTGCAGCCGAGGAAATACCGCAGTTCAATAACCCGCACTTTTCTTTCATCAAGTTGCTCCAATTCGGTCAGTGCGCAGTCGAGTGCTACCATGTCTTCCCCCGCAGCATCGACCCAGGCCATTTCGGGATGGAGCGGAACGCGAATTCCGGAGCGTTTCTGTGCGTGCGTGTCACGCGAGTAGTCGCGCAGAATACGGCGCATCACCATCGCCGAGAGAGCATAGAAATGCCGCCGGTCCACCAGGTGCGGCTTGCGTTGCCGCGCCAACCGGACGTACAGTTCGTTGATCAGCCCCGTGGCCTGCAACGTGTGTCCTGGCGCTTCCCGGCTCATGTACGCCCTCGCAATGGCTCGTAGTTCCGTGTAGGCGCTCTCCACAAGTACCGCCAGGGCGCCGGTATCCCCTGAGCCCCAGTTGCGTAGTAATTCCGTGATTTCGCCCGCGGATTCGGGGTCTGACGCCATACAGGAATCTCATTCTACTCTATGCTTGCCTTCGGCGATGAGGCTTTATTCGGTGGATATTCGCGGCGATGGATTACCTGCTTACGGAGCAGCGCGCCAATCGCCCGCACGGGCTTGTTCGCCGTTTCGTCGGATAAATCTTTCCCGCCGGAAGGGTCAATGACGCCCGGTTCTTACCTGTGAGCTTGCGTCTTTAAGACTCGGCGTGCAATTGACGTCCATAACTTCAAAATAAGGACATCGCCCCGGCCAAGACGCCCTCGCTATTGTCCAAAGTACCCATTCACGTCAATAATCAGGTTCGTCGCATTAGAAGCGAACACGCTGATCCCACCCGCCGTCCCCGCCGGCACGATCGCTGCATTGGCCACTATCTGGCCCTGCAGGTCGTTCAGAGTGGAAACCACGGGTTGCGACTGGCCCGCCGGCCACGTGCTCAGATACAGCAGAGACGCCGTCGGCACCACCGTCATATTCAATGAGTAGGCTTGCGCCGCGGACGTCAATCCGCACGAACTGGTGGGGATCGGGAAAGTGCGACTGGATGCCGCTCCCAGCAAAGGTCCACCAAAGGTGCCGGAAGCGTTGCGTGTATCAGCGATGCGGCACGGGGTCACGGGATAGAAATACAGCGCCCCCGGGCTGCCTGACGGGGCGAAATACCCGTTGATATCGACGATTGTGTCGCTGGCATTGCTGACAAACACGCTGATCCCCCCATTCGTGCCCGCGGGTACGATTGCCGCGTTGGCCGCGATCTGCCCTTGGAGCGCGTTCAGCGTCGAGACGTTCGGCTGCGTCTGCCCTGTGGGCCAGGCGGTCAGGTAAGTGAGCGGACCCGGCGGGACCGCCGTTACGTTCAACGAATAGGACTGGGCCGTCGCCGGAATTCCACAGGCGCTCGAAGGCACCGTAAAGCTGCGCGATCCGCCCGACGGAAGCGACGGTCCTCCGAAGGGCCCTGTGGCGCCGCGCGTATCCGCCACCCGGCACGGCGTGACTGGATAGAAGGCCAGGGCGGACGGACCCGACGGCGGCGCGAAGTAGCCGTTGATGTCTATGATCACATCGGTGTTATCGCTAACGAACACGCTGATCGCTCCGTTGGCCCCGGCGGGCACGATCGCGGCGTTGGCCAGGATCGCCCCATTCAGTGAATTCAATGTGGAGACAAGTGGCTGCGATTGGCCTGCGGGCCAGATGGTCAGATAGCCAAGACTCGCGGCCGGCGCCACAGTCACATTCAGCGAATACGCCTGCGCGTTCGCGGGAATGTTGCAGCCGCTTGCTGGGATGGTGAAAGTGCGGGTCTGCTGGGCTGTCATCGAAGGCGGCCCGAAAGGACCAGTGAAGCCTTGGCCTGTGCGCGTATCCACTAAACGGCACGGTGTCGCGCGGTAAAAGGCCAATCCGCCGGCGGATTGCGTCACGGTGAGGGTCTCGCCTGCGATAACCACCCTCCCGGTGCGTGCGGCGCCCGTGGTGTTCGCCGCCACTGAGTAACTGACCGTCCCGCTGCCCGTACCCGTGGCTCCGGCGGTAACGGTGACAAACGAGCTTTGGCTCACTGCGGTCCAGACTGATATGGGAACGGTCGCCATCACCGAGACGCTGCCGGTTCCACCAGATGCGCTCACACTCACGGAGGTCGGGTTGATGGTAAAGGCCGCAATGACGAAGTTCGCTACCACCGTTTGAGGCGCGCTCATGGTCACGGTGGTAGACGCACTTGATGCGCTGGCGACGGCTCCGGTCCAGCTAGCGAAGAAGTAGGGGCTATGGGGAGAGGCGACGATATTGACGGCTGTCCCCGTGTTGTAGAATTGGCCGGAAACCGGCGTTACCGTCCCGCCCGCCGCGGGAGAGGGCGTGATCGTTAATTGATATTGGGTCTGGAAGGTGGCGGTGTAAGTTGCCGGAGTCGATCCCACAGTGATGGTATGCGAAGCTGCTCCGCTGTCGCTCCAGGAGCCGAACAAATACTGCGTGCCGGGTGCTGACTGAGTGGGAACCACGGCGATGGTATGGGTCCCCTGCGAAAGACTGAGGGTTTGCGGCGCGGTCTGCGCGGCTCCGCCATCCACGCTGAATTGCAGCCCCGGCGGGATCGTTTGAATCGTGATTCCTTCGACATTCGAGAAGGTCACCGGGTTTGACGAAAGCCCGGCCGCGCTCACGATCAGGGAATAGGCGCCAGGCGGCATTGCCGGATTGAGGGTGAAGTTGACTGTTTCCGGCGTCGACCCGGAGCCCACCGCCACAGAACTCCAGTTGGTCGTTTTGGCATAATACACGCTGCCAGATGAGCTGACCATCCGGACGATCGGGTAGTTCTCGTAAGACTGGGACTCATCCCCATAACTGGATCCTGCCGACTGTCCCGTGATTTGCGTGCCGGTTAACGTGTAAACACCACCGCCATTCGGCGCCACCGAAGTAACGGTGGGCAGCAGTGATGGGTCGGCGGAGCCATCCGGCGAGTACACCCACAACTGGTTCGATCCATCCTGTATAAGTGCCTGTCCGGTCGGAAGCATCAGCATTTTGATCAGGTACGAACCGATCGAAGTGAGATTGGTATCCGGAAGCGCCGGTGAGACCGGAGCGATGGTCTCCGCCACCGGGTCGAAATCGAACAACTCCGTCGGATTGACGTAACCACCGCCGAAGGTTATGGCTTCGCCGGCCGCGGTTGCCGTCGCTGGATCTGAAATATGGATTTGCGTGGGGGAATCCACGCTCGATATGACTGCGTCTGCGGGTATCCCGTCGCCGATGACGGGCCAGCCAGCCTGGAAGTAAGTGGTCGCAGGAATGTGAGTGATGATGTCGGAGCCGCTGGTAATGTTTCCTGTGGAGGTGACGCCCAGCCCGGCATCGGCAGCAAATATCACGTGACCGTTTGGAAGAATGGCCGCGCCGGCATCGTCGGGGGAGAAGACAAACGGCAACCCGTTCAGCGTGCCCTGGACCGTCGGCCCAGCGGCCCAGGTGTTGGTGGAGGGCGTGTAGAGAGCAGAGTTGCCATACCCACCGAGCTGCAGTATACGGCCGTCCTGCAACCGCATATTCGGCCCGAGTTCAGAGGTGAAGGGGTCGGTTAAGAGCGGAAGAACTCCATGAGCGGTTCCATCGGCGGGACTGATGCTGGACCATGTATTTGTGTGCGGGTCATAAATTTCCGCATAGCCGGCACTCTGAAGGATGCTCTGGCCAACGTCGTAAACCAGCACCCGCCCGTCGGACAACGCAACAAATCCCGCCTCGCCGCCATTATCATAAACTCTGTTCACGGCGGAGCTCCACGTGTTGGTCGCAATATTGTAGAGATAAGACGTTTGGTCGATGATGTTCCCCACCAGAATTTGTCCGCCCGACAGCAATATGCTGGGACCATCGCCGAGACAAGAAGGCGGACTGATCTCAACCCCAAAAGTCAGCGCCACTCCGGTCCCCGCGGCAGACGCCCTGCTGGAAAGATGAATCTGAGTCGCCGAATCGACGCTTTTGATCGTAGCGCCCGCGGGAATCCCGGGCCCACTGACGTCAAAGCCGACTTGAAGACCGGCGGTGGAAGGAATCCCGGTGATGATCGCCGAGCTCTTGGTGGTATTGCCGCTGGACTGAACTGAGAATGAGAGCGACTGGCCACCACCCGCGGTCGCATTCTGGGAAAGGTGGATCTGACTGCTGGAATCCACACTGAGGATCGTGGTGTTGGCTGGAATGCCTGTGCCGGTCACGATCCAACCGACCTGGAAACCCGCGGTGCTCAGCATGCCCGTCACCACGGGAGAGTTTCTCGTGAGCGTCCCCCCAAAGGCGTTAAGAGAAAAGCAATCCGACTGGTTCGGAAAGGGAGCGATCGGCGTCCAGCTATCGCTTACGGGATCATAAATCTCTCCCGTACCGGTCCAATAGTCGGGCAAGCCGGGGCCGGCATATTCTCCCCCGGCGACCCACACCTGACCGTTGGGCAGCACCTGCGATGCGAAATCGAGGCGAGGCGTACTCATGGGCGCCAGGGTGCTCCAGGTGCCGTTAATGTAGCTGCCCGTACTATCCGGTGTTAGACGGAACCACCTGGCTCCGCCTCCCTGCACCATCACCGTTCCGTCGGTTAATAACATCATGGTGCTGCCGGCGTTGTTCGGCATAACGTTCACCAGTTTTGTCCAGGACGCGGCGCTCGCGGCAATCGGGCACACGGCAAAGACACAACTCAGCAGTAGGCCTCTGCGAGAAAGCCGTCGCAGCGGCGAAAACTTCGATAGATGCAAAGGAAAATTCTCCAACCTCATCCGGCTGGGGGCTGGCGCCGGATATAGTAGCCTACCACGAGTGTCCATTTCCAAGTCGCAACCTGTTGAACCATAAAGGTGGGCACAGGGAGTTTCGCCCCTGTGCATGCCGCTTTCGAAGACTTCTGCCACGGGCTTCGAACAAAGTACGATTATTATCGTTGAAATACGTTTAAAATCGTCGTAGAGTCGAACAGATGCCGCACATGCCTCAAAATGAACCCGACCCGCTTCCGCTTCCCAGCGCCGCCGAGTTGGAGATCCTGGCGGCGCTGTGGAGGCTCGGTCCCGCTACCGTGCGCGAAGTCCACGAAGCTCTAGGCAAGGATATCGGCTACACAACCACGCTTAAGCAGATGCAGTTGATGCACGAAAAAGGCCTGCTGGTGCGCAGCGAGCGCTTTCGCTCGCACGTCTATGAGCCCGGAATCCCCAAGGCACAGACCCAGCAGCAGATTGCCCGCGATATGCTGGCGCGTGTCTTCGACAGCTCGGCCAAAAGCCTGGTGATGGGCGCGCTGGCGGCGCAACCCGCTTCCCGCGAGGAATTAGTCGAAATCCAGAAAATGCTGGCGGCCTACGTGAAGGAGAAAGGAAGCTCCCAATGAACGCAATTGAGATCCTTTCCGCGGAGCCTTGGGTCGGGCGGCTGGACTCTGGTGCACTTCCTATGGCAGGGCTTGGTGATTGCGACTCTGTATGCGGGAGTACGCCTGTTCGCGAAGCATTCCTCGCCCAACCTGCGTTACCTCTTCGCCTGCGTGGCTCTGCTGGCAATGCTCGCCGTGCCGATCGCTACGTACAGCCTGCTCGGTTCGCCGGAACATGCCACGATCATTCCTCGGTCCGCCGCCGCTGCGACTCGGAATTTCGATTCCGGCACGACGTTCGCCGTCACCACAGGCGACAACGCATCGATCAGCACAACCCTGGCCGCCATATGGTCGGGGCGAGTGCTGCCTGCGGTAGTAATACTGTGGATCGCGGGCGCGCTGATCTTCTGGGTGCGATTGGCGGGAGGATGGATGGCGGCAGCACGCCTGCGCACGCAGTTCGCGCGCACGGCTCCGAGTGAATGGCAGCAGTCGCTCGACCGGCTCCGGACGCGCCTGCGCGTTGCGCGTCCCGTGCGGCTGCTGATTTCAGGGCTGGTGGAAGTACCGATCGTGGGCGGCTGGCTTCGCCCCGTTGTCCTGGTTCCGATCGGCGCGCTTTCGGGATTGCCCACGGAGCATCTAGAAGCCCTTCTCTTGCATGGATGCAACTCCGATCGGCACCGCTTCCTGGTCCGAACCGAAGAACTGCCGCCGAATCTCTAACGCCCGGCTTAGGTCCACACGAGCCGCGCTGAAATCGCCGCCCGTCAGATCGGCCAGACCCACATGATCGTAGCTGGTTTACCACGCGGATGGCGTCGAACTCATCGATCGGCCGGACCGGACGTCCTCCACACGGTACTAAAGCCCACCGGAAGCTCCACTTTTCGACCTCTCATAAAGAACACGGCTGCCCCCGGTAAAGGATGGAGGTAGACTGACTCGGTTGCGGTTCTGAGTACACTGCCCTTCCGTTCGGTCGTGTTCGCGATCGTAAGCCGCTCTTCCAATCCCGGTTGGCGGCCCAACCCTATAAGCTCAGCTCGAAAGCGATAGCGAATTCCATCTACACTCAATTCCGTAAAATCGAAGGCAACCGCGAAATACGAATAGGGTTCAGTGTAATGTTCCATGCGCCGGATTCTTCCGAGAACCGGTGATCCCTTCTTGATCAGTTGTCGATGGCCTTTCCAAACGTCGCTCGCGACTTCTCCTTTGATCAGACTCCCCACGGCCATCTCGTCGGAGACCTTTTCGCGCAGCTTCACGGTGACAAAAACTCCTGAAGGCAGATCCCGAATCGTGTCATCGACCTGGGCAATCGCAAAGCGCGCTTCGGATTCCATGGCATCGGGGTCGGCGAAACTGACGGTGGTCTCGCCTTGGAACAGGCGACAGTCGGAGAACTCAGTGTGATTGATACTAGTCTCCCCGGACAATCTGACCATCCGGAAATCTCCCGATGCAGGCAGCAAAGCAGGGGCATTTCCGCCGAGATCAAATTGACGGAAGTCGATTACCGTTACTGCTTCAGCCAGTGGCAGAGTTGGTGGAAAGTCCACGGCGTTCAGCAATAATCGTGTCACTTCGTACGTGTGCGCGTCAGCCCAGAATGAACCGCTGAGCCCGACGTTTCCAGCGCCTTCGGGAAGGTTAATCCGCTGCCCTGCCCACATCACGGGCATGCGAAAATCCCAACGCGACAGAAGACGCTCCCCGATCACTTCCTCGCCTTTGTATTGATACCAGCCGTTGCCGCCGACAACCACCGTCTGGAGGTAGGGACCGAACAATCCGTCACCAAGCACTCCACTGCCAACGTAACTGACCGGCGGTTGCTCGGAGAACTTTCGCCCGCCTGGGGATGAAAACAACTCCTTGTGACCATTCGTAAGGACCTCAAGGCGTACCGTATCGAGAGGCCGCAACGCGCCTTTTGCCGCCCTGAAACTTCGGGTGATCGTCTCGATGCAAGTTACATTGGGAAGGCTCTGAAGTTCTTCCTGGACGTGCCGTCTCACTTTGGAGAGTAGCAAGACGTCCGGAGATAGGCTCGGCGACTGTGCCTCACATGCCAGTCTGAGAGCACAACCGACGAACGCCAGTCCAAGCCATGCCTGTCTCATCGTGCAGCGGCTTTCGAAGAGGTCTTCATCCCGCGCTTCCGGGTCAGGCAAGGCCTTCTGGTACAGCTTATCGCACCCATTTAGTGAATTTGGCCTGGCCTGTAATCGCGTGGAAGGGTGGAGCAGGCTTCAGCCTGCCTTTGGATCTGAAGATTAAACCTGCCAGCGCCGTTTCAATCCGATGCCACCGGCGTGTCTCCGACTGGGGCCATTTTCGACGCGCGCCTTAATATCCGAGTACGCCGTAACGATGAGTCGATCCAGGGCTTCGGCGTTAATGGCCGTTCCCGGTCTCAGTTTCACATGGCGCATGAACTTCCCGGTGCCTTGCAACAAACCTGCCGGATCCGGCAGCGCCGCGCCGTGAAAGAATCCTACATTTACATGCGAAGTGAATGCATTGACGTAGCCGAAGGGCGCATCTCCCAGACATGCAACCGGACAGCCGTCATGCAGGAGTTCTCGCACTTCGTCACCGCACTTTCGCATTACCTCAAACCACTGATGTGCGATGGCTCCCAATTCACCAGCGTGCTCTTTCATCCACGCATCGATGGCGGGATCCCGCTCAACAGCGCCGTTGAATCGCAGCAAATCTGTTCCCATAGCCGCTCCAGTCTGTGCTTTCGAGATTATCGTTACATAGCACAACGGGCCGCCTGCAGGTCGGAACCACACCCAACGTCGGGATCGCAAAGCAAGCATGTTCCCGCATCAGATAAGGTCTGCTGAAAGATCCGGCAGAACCGCGGCCTGGGCCCGAGATCCCAGAAGGGTACGCCTGATCATTCACACCGCAATGCAACAATCGGGTCGACCCTCGTAGCTCGCCGCGCCGGAATGAAATTGGCCAACAACCCCACGCCCGCAAGGAAAAGCGCTGCCGCCACGAACGTCAGTGGATCCACGGCGCTGATGTTGACAAGCATGCTGCCGATCAGGCGTGTCATGACCACCGAAAGAATGAGACCGATCGTCAAGCCGGCTCCGGTCAAGGCCATGCCCCGCCTCAGAACGTCGCCGAACACATCGGACGGCAGAGCTCCGAGCGCCATCCGGACGCCGATTTCCTGGGTGCGCTGGGTGACTGCGTAGGCCATTACGCTGTAGAGTCCGATCGCCGCCAGGAACAGGGAGATAGCCCCCAAGGCGCCGATCAGGCTTGCAGCCATCCTTTGTGGGAGCATCGTAACCTCAGTCCACACCGACAGCGGCATTGGGTAGAACGTCCCTATACCCGGATCCGCTTCAAAAACAGCATTTCTGAGTGATGCGGCAGCCTGGATCGGATCGCTCCTGGTCTTGAGGAAGAAATAGAGCTGCGACTCCACTGCATACCGCCGCTGAAACGATGCGTAAACATACGGCTGCGGCCTTTCAGACACATTGAAGTACTTGCTGTCCTTCACGAGCCCGATCACCGTAGCCCACGCACGATTGCATTTAATTCTTCTGCCCAACGGATGCGTCCCATGGAAGTAACGCCGGGCGAAAGTCTGGTTGACAATGACAACCTCTGGTTTCTTGGAGTCTTCGTTGTCGGTGAAATCGCGCCCCTCGAGCAAGGGAATCCCGAGCGTCTCAAAGTAACCTGGTCCGATCATCGCCCTGCTCACGGTCATGGTTTCGCCGGGAGCCGGAACATATCCCTCCACCTCGACGTCATCCCACGGCCCCGCGGAGGAGCCCAATGGAGCGAAATCGGCATAGCTGCCGGCGAGAACTCCTGGCGCCGACAGCATTCGATTCCGCACATTGACGCAGAACGCCTTGGTATTGCGATCGGTGTGGCCCGGTCCCCCAAGAAAGAAGCGCCCGAGCAGCACGTTCGATTTGTCGAACCCCGGGTAGATCGAACGGGCGTTGTAAAAACTCCGCGCGAACAGTCCCGCGCCGATCAGGGCCACCACTGCGAGTGCGACTTCGGATACAACCAGCAGGCCGTTAAATCGATGGGAACGCGAGCCGGCAGTTCCGCCGCGGGCGCCTTCCTTCAGCGTCTTATTGACGTCGGCGCGAGATGAGAAAAGAGCTGGCGCAACACCGGAAACGAGCGCGGCAGCAACACAACAGATCATTGCGAACGCCAGGACCTCACCATTGACCCTGAACCCGGTCGATACCGATACCCCCACGCTGGGCGTCATGAGACGTAGCGAATCTGCCATCCACGCTGAGACCACCAGGCCCAGGAGTGCTCCGGCTAAAGCCAGGAGGAGAGTTTCGATCAGGAGCTGGCGAACCAACTTCAGACGACCCGATCCAAGCGCGAGCCGAATGCCGAACTCTCTTTGCCGCATCACGGAGCGCGCCAGAAGCAGGTTGGAAACATTCACACAAACGATGAGAAGGACAAGAATCGCCACCGCCATCAGAATGCGCAGCGGCTCCAGCAACAGATCCGGCGCACCTCCGTGAAAACGCCACACCGGCAGCACCGTCGCGCCGACGCTTTGATTGGTTTGGGGAAACGCAACAGCAAGCTGATGAGCAATAGAACTGACTTCGTCGTGCGCTCGTCCAATGGTGACTCCCGGCTTGAGACGCACGATAGCGTACATGTTCCGGTGGCTGCGCAATTTGAACATGTCCGGGCTCACCAGGCCGAGTTGTACGCCCATCGTCGCCGGGATCCAGATGTGGAACGACAATGCCGGCTGCGTGCCATGGAACTCGGGGGGTGCTACGCCGACTACGGTCAAATCGCGCTGATTCACACGAATCGTTTTTCCGCAGATCGCCGGATCGGCATGGAAACGGCTGCGCCACAGTGAGTCGCTGATGACGGCGACGGGGAATGCGCCTAAATTGTCGCCATCCTCTTCTTTCGTGAACACGCGGCCGATTTGCGGCGTCACACCAAGCACGCCGAAATAGTCGCCGTTTACTAACTCGCCCCAGACCGGCTGCGATCGCTGGTCTTCACCGAAACCGAAAACTTCCTCACGATGCATCACGAGTCCCGCGATTGTCGTGAGACTCCTCTGGAAATCCCGATATTCAACGTATGAGAGCTGTGTCCCGCCGTTCGGTGCATTCGTGACCATTTCCAGCACGGCAAGCCGGTCGCTACGGCTGCAGCCCGGAAACGGGTGGACCAGCACTTTGTCGATCCAACTAAAGACTGTGGTATTGGCGGCAATCCCCAGCGCGAGGGTGACCACGGCGACTACCGTGAGCCCTGGGCTGGTCCGCAGAACGCGCAGTCCGAACCGCACATCCTGCCCGAAACTCATAAGGATGTTCTGCCTGCACTTCTAGTCAGGCTGTCCTGATTCCAGTCTAACGTTTGGATGGATGAGGTGGTCGAAATTGGAACGAATTACGCCCACCTCATTTACCAGGATCTAGTGGTGGCCGTGCGTGTTGGTGTGGTGCTTGGCAGCTTCTTCGGCGTGATGGACGGCTTGAAGGTGGTGCCCATGGGCTACATGAGCATGATGCCCGGCTTTTTGATGATCGCCTGCTTGATGGTGTTCCGCGGCGGCGCGATGATGGCGCGCCGCGTGTTCATGATGGTCGGCGGCTTGCTGATGATGATTTGCGCTTTCCTGAGACATTGGGTTTTTGCCCTCTTTCAACGGTGAGCATATCCTGGCTGCATAAATCGTGAATTACAAAAATATGAACACCTCGTGACGCCCCGCGGAGACTTTCGAGGATGTGGAACGGTTTCCCACAGCCCGGGTTTGGAACATTTGTAGAGATCCCGAAGCGTCGGCAGGAGTTAACCTTCAGGCCAATGCCACGTAGTTTTCTCTAAACCTGGTAGTTCGGCTGCCTGTGATGCAGGATGGCATCCTGCCGCCGGTTGCCAACCGGCGCTGGTCGGCGCTTGCTCAGGTACGGGCTGGCGGGCTAGCAGCCTGCATTACAGGCTCAATCAAACGCGCCGTTTTCCGAAAACTAAGCGGCATTGGCCCTCAGCCTGCCCAAAGGCGCTCAAGCCGGCGGGCCATTGGTCACAATCCGCAGCAACCTGGATTTACCACCCGCTCATCGACTTGCGAGGAGCAGCCGTGTTGCGCCAAAGCCGCGAAGGTCTAAATTATAAGTGCAAGGTGATTGTACCTTCGTGGCCACGAACAATATCACCTCCGAATGATGCGGACCGGGTGGCCGGATTTTTGGCATCACAGCCAGGATCCGGCGCGACCGGCGTGTCATAACGGCAGGGTAGCTACTCTCGACGGACCAGCCGTCCGTGTCTCCTCTCGCGCCTCCCTTCAGAAACCAACCCGCTAGTACAGCGGATCTGAAGGGAGCGCGAAAAGGATCTGGCTTCGTCTCACCTCTCCGCGCCGTAGTGTGTCGATGTGTCCACGTCATCCTCTGGTCTATACTTCGGTATGCGCTCCCTTCGCTTGTGCGCCGTACTGGCCGCCGGGTTGGTATGGATCGGGGTGATCAGCGCTCAAACGATCACTGTTCGCTTTCCAGCCGCCCGCTCAGCTACGCCCCTCGATGGCCGTTTGCTGCTCCTGCTTTCCAACGATCCAGGCGCCGAGCCTCGCATGCAGATCGACGACACACCGAAGTCGCAGATGGTTTTCGGCATGACCGTCGACGGTTGGAAACCCGACTCGCCTCTGACGATCGGCGATAACGTTCAAGGCTATCCCCGTGCCTCGCTTAAGGCCGTGCCGCCTGCCGAATATACGGTCCAGGCCGTCCTGAACGTCTACGAGACGTTTCACCGCGCCGACGGTAAGACGATTAAGATGGCGCCCGACCGCGGCGAAGGCCAGCATTGGAATCTCGCGCCGGGAAATCTGCTTTCGAAGCCGCGCAAGGTCCGCATAGGCCCCGGTGCGCCGCCTATCGACGTGGTGATGGATGACGCGATCCCTCCCATCCCGCCCGAGCCCGACACCAGATACATTCGTCACATCCGCATCCAGTCCGCTCTTCTCACCAAATTCTGGGGCCGCCCGATGTACCTCTCCGCTATCGTGCTGCTCCCGGAGGGCTTTGATTCCCATCCTGATGCCCACTACCCGCTGGTCATCTTTCACGATCACTTTGTTTCCAGCTTTAACGATTTTCGCGAAACCCCGCCCGACCCCAACCTGAAGCCGGACTACTCCGATCGCTTTCACCTCGCCGGGTACAACCGCATCACGCAGCAGGAGGCTTACAAGAATTACCAGGCCTGGATCGCCCCAGGCACGCCGCGTATGCTGATCGTCAAGTTGCAGCACGCGAATCCGTTTTATGACGATTCGTATGCTGTTAACTCGGCAAATGTCGGACCCTATGGAGATGCCATCGAAACCGAACTCATCCCGGCAATTGAGCGCAAGTTCCGTGCGATCGGCCAGGGCTGGGCGAGATTCGTGTACGGCGGCTCCACCGGCGGTTGGGAGTCGCTTGCCGCGCAAATGTTCTATCCGGATCACTACAACGGCGCCTTCGTCGCGTGCCCGGATCCGGTCGATTTTCACGCCTATCTGACGGTGGACCTGTACAAGCAGGACAACATGTTCTTTTTGCCCGGTGCAAACAAGCGCGTCGAGCAGCCGTCGATGCGCGACTATCTCGGTCACACCCTCATTTCCATGCGCGACAATATCGCATACGAAGCGGCGCTGGGGGACCACGGCCGGTCGGGCGACCAGTTCGATATCTGGCAGGCGGTCTTTTCTCCACTGGGCAAGGACGGGTATCCACAGCCGATCTTCGATAAGCGGACCGGCGTGATCGATCACAAGATCGCGGAATACTGGCGGGAACATTACGACCTGAATGCGATCCTGCAACGCGATTGGGAAACGCTCGGGCCCAAGCTGCGAGGCAAGCTCCATATTTACGTCGGCTCGGATGACACTTACTTTCTGAACGACGCCGTTTACCTGATGGAGGATTTCCTGAAGCAGACGGGCAGTAACGGTCACGGTGTGCCGTATGAAGGCGAGGTTCGTTATGGGCCGCGGGCAGAGCACTGCTGGAACGGCGATCCGGATCATCCCAACTGGTACTCGCGGCTGCACTATAACCAGATGTACGTTCCCCAGATCATCGAGCGGATTCAAGCAACCGCACCTCCCGGAGCGGATCTGACGAGCTGGCGCTATTGACGCGCGGGCGGCGTGGAGCCGGCCCCGTTGACCCGAATGATTGTTTGGCCAATGACCGTCTTCGTGCTGCTGTTGGTTGCCTGGCTCTCGTTCGGCCGGAGGCTGAGTCTACTGCTCGATCGCGTCGTTCCCGTCCGCGTCACGCACCTTCCAACCAATCCCATCCAGTACGACGGAGGTGGATTCCTCATCGGTTCCCACGCCATGGCCTTCGGCCTGACGAACAACCTGAGGGCCGATCTACGGCTGACGTCCGACTCTTCAAATCGCGTGATTCTGTATGCCCGGAATGGTGCGTTCGTTCTCGGACCGCGACTCAACCCGGTTGATACGCAGGGCCGTCCGGAGATCATTGTCGCTCCCGATCCGGGCGACGAGCTGGCATTTACTTCGAAAGAAAGCCTGTTGGGATGGCCCACCCCATATAGCTTGAGAACGAATACAGGCACATTTGAAGGCGGACGATGTTTTGGTTCAGCGTAAAACGGAGTCGCGTGCTGGCCGAATAAGGAAGTTGTCTTTTCTTAAATTGGATTTTCAAGGCATGGGGGTCTACCGATCCGATGTTGGTTTCTTCTAAGAGAAAGCTGGGAGCGGACGCGTGCTTTGGGGCGGCGTCCGCTCCGCATCGTCTCGATGAGCCCATCAGGTTATCCCTCGGCATGGTTGCGTCCCCGCAGAGCCCGCTTCCGTTTCGCCTGACGATTAGCTTATCGGCTGAAGAGCCGGTTGTTGGAGTTGAGCCGCGCGTTGGCGGCGTGCGTTTTGTTCGCGCAACTGGCGGGCTGCTTCCAACTTGCGGTCGCGATCGGCATGGACTTGTTCACGCCGCCCTTCCAGCATCGTTTGGGGCGACACGTAGCCGATGGCGCTATGCAGCCGCTGCTCGTTATAGACCTGCACATACTGCGTGATCAAGTCCTGAGCTTGATCCAGCGACAACGGCACGCCGGGACGGATACACTCGCTCTTAATAGAGCCATTCCAGCGCTCCATTTTGCCGTTGGATTGCGGATAGTAGGGCGATGTGCGCACATGAGTCATGCCGGAAATGCGGATGAACTCCTTGAAATCCTTGGCGATGAACTGCGGTCCGTTGTCGGAGATGATGCGTGGACGCGCGTCTGGGAACTTCTCTTTGGCACGTTGCAGCAAGATCTCGACGTCGGGCTCGCACATCGACTCGCGCAGGCTCCAGTCCACGATGTAGCGGCTGGCGCCATCCAGGACGGCGCACAGATAGTAGAACGTGCCGTGGATGTTGATGTGCGCGATGTCGATATGCCAATGCTCATGCGGCCCCAGTGGCTGGATAAAGCCCGTACCCTTTTTGGAAGGCTGGCGCGGAAAATAGCCGAGCCGGCCGGCATCGCGCAATACCCGGAAGACGCTGGACGGGCTCACCGCCACCACATCGGCATCGATCATCATATAGGCCAGGCGGCGATAGCCTTCTACCGGATAGCGCTGCTGAAAATCCAGGATCGCTTGCTTTTCCCAGTCGGCAAGCCAGAAATCACGGGGAACCCAGCCGTTGTGCCGGTTGGTCTTGCCGTAGCGCTGGGCCCAATCGTAATACTTGCCTGCGCTCAGTTCCAACCAATGCAACATGCGCTCGATGGTGAAGCCGGTTTTCTCCACCCACTTACAAATGAAGTCCACGATCGCATCGCGGACATCCGGCTCCACCCAGCAACCGTTCAGAGTTCCCCAAGTTCTTTTTTTAGTGCGATGTGCTCCGCCATCAACTCGGCCAGGACTTCATCCTTCTGCCGTATTTTCTGCTCCAGCCTCTCAATCCGTTGTTGGTCCTGGCTGTGTTCTGGCCGCTTGCTCTCCAGCGCCAAGGGGGCGTTCAGGAACAATTGTTCCAACCAGCGTTGGAACAGACTGGGCGCCAGGCGCGCCTCCTCGCAAACCTTCGAGACCGGGATCTTTTCGATGAGATGGCGGCGTAGCAGCTTGGCCTTCTCCTCGGCACTCCAGCGTCGGTATTCCTTCTTCACGTGTCTCGCTCCAAATTCTCCTCTTCGGCGAGACTGCGAATCCTTTGAGGCTATTCCTCAGTTTTCAGCTGAAGCAGAACA
>Ga0209168_10001359_pt1 | contig 19386 bp, 13 predicted proteins | sample Coa_R1_FD_187156 | JGI IMG/M metagenome (GOLD analysis project Ga0209168, IMG submission 187156) | Surface soil microbial communities from Centralia Pennsylvania, which are recovering from an underground coalmine fire - Coalmine... | ecosystem: Environmental > Terrestrial > Soil > Unclassified ...
CTTCTTTGAAGGCCTGGTCGAGCAGTTTATTGGCTTCGTTGGAGAGAGTGGCCTGCGCGGCACTGCCGGAAACTTTCGGCAGTTTTTCCAGTTCGCGATAGACCTCGGCGAGCACGGCTTGGGGACCGATGCCGATCTTTTCCAGCACCGGCGGAACAATGCCTTCCTTGTCTTCGAGCAAGGCGGCGAGCAGATGGATGGGCTGCAGCTCGGGATTGCCGTGCTCGGAGGCGAGCTCGTTCGCGCGCTGGACGGCTTCCTGCGCTTTGACTGTGAATTTGTCCCAACGGATGGGCATGGGAAAACCTCGATTGAGTAATTTTGTAACTTGGTAATTGAGTAATGGTTGTGGCCTCACAGTGTGCCCTGCTGCAATATTCCGAAGGTGGGATTTTTTAAAATTGCCCAATTACTAAATTACCCAATTACCCAATTTTTTCTATGTTCGCAAAAATCCAACGCATCCACTTCGTAGGCATCGGCGGGATCGGCATGAGCGGTATTGCCGAGGTCTTGCTGAATCTTGGCTACAAAGTCTCCGGCTCCGACCTGAGGAGTTCGACGGTCACGCAGCGCCTCGCCAGTCTTGGGGCAATCACGTTTGAAGGACACCGTGCCGGAAACATCGCCGGAGCCGAGGTCGTCGTCACCAGTTCGGCTATTGCCAAGGACAATCCCGAGGTCACCGAGGCACACAAACTCCACATCCCGGTGATTCAGCGTGCCGAGATGCTCGCCGAACTGATGCGCCTGAAATACGGCATCGCCATCGCCGGCATGCACGGCAAGACCACGACCACGTCGATGGTCGCCGCCGTCCTCGCCTCCGGTGGTCTCGATCCCACTGTCGTCGTCGGAGGCCGCGTTGACGCCATGGGCTCCAACGCTCGTCTCGGCAAGTCGCAATATCTTGTCGCCGAAGCCGATGAGAGCGACCGCTCGTTCCTTAAGCTATCGCCGATCCTCTCGGTTGTGACGAACATCGACCGCGAGCACATGGACACCTACCGCAACATGCGCGACGTGAAGAAGACTTTTCTCGAATTCATGGATCGCGTCCCATTCTATGGGATGATCGTCGCCTGCAATGACGACCCCTTGCTGCGCAAGCTGATTCCCGAGGTGCAGCGGCGTATCGTGACCTACGGCACGAAGCGTGGTTCCGATTTCCTGATCAGGTCGGAGGAGACGAAGCGGGAAGGCAGCGGCGATTCACGTCCCTACAGCCGTTTCCACGTGGCGTATCAAGAACGCGATCTCGGAGAGTTCACGCTGCACGTCCCCGGCGCGCACAATGTTCTCAATGCCACAGCCGCAATCGCAGTCGGGATTGGTCTCGATGTTCAGGTCGAGGCGATCCGCTCGGCGCTCGATCAGTTCCGCGGTGTCGATCGCCGCTTCCAACTCAAGGGACGTGCTGCCGGCGTCAGCGTGATCGACGACTACGGACACCATCCCACTGAGATCAAAGCCACGCTGGCCGCAGCCCGCCAGTGCGGATTCCGAAAGATTCACGTGATTTTCCAGCCCCACCGTTACACCCGCACACGTGACCTGATGGAAGAATTCACGACCGCCTTTAACGACGCCGACACGCTCGCAGTACTCGATATTTACGCCGCGAGCGAACCGCCGATCGGAGGAATCACCGGAGAAGCTCTGGCAGAGAAGATTCGCGAAAAGAGCGGCAAGCCCATCCAGTACGTGAATTCCTTTCCGGCGGCAATCGAGGCCGCAACGGACTCAGCGCAGGAAGGCGATATGATCCTGACTCTGGGCGCCGGCAGCGTATCGCAACTGGGCCCGATGCTGCTGGAAAAGTTGAAAGGACGCCAAGGCGTCGCTGCGTCGTAATTCGACCCTCAGTTGCCGCTGCAGAAAAATTATCATCCGGCAAACTCGGCAGAAGCGACGTGCATCTCACGGCAAAGTCTCAGCTTCAAAGTTTCTGATTCAGGGTTCCTGAAGGCCGTTTCGCTTTTTGCAGGGAGGAAGCGATGGGGCGTGTCCTTGCTGGATTCCTTTTCCTGTTGTATCTCTTCCCAGTGATGTTCGGGCAAACGTCCAACGACAGGTTCGAAGTCTTCGGCGGATATTCGCTGGTAACGAGAGATTTTACCGGCACCTTCGCCGATCGCAATTCCCATCTTCTGAGCGGTTGGGAGGGTTCGGCCGCCTACAGAAGGAATCGCTGGTTCGGTATCGCCGCCGACATTTCAGGTTTCTATGTCGGCTACACGCCGCCGGGACTTGGCACCTACGAACTTCGAGCCCGCAGCCTGAGTTATCTGTTTGGGCCGCAGATCTCGTTGCCCCTGCCGCGAATCACTCCATTCGCCCACTTCTTGCTGGGAGCGACACACATCAATTACTCGTTTGGGAGTGCCTGTGGCACCCTATGTGCCCCTACGTCAGCCAACTCGTTCAGCTATGCAGCAGGTGGGGGGGTGGATTTCGCCCTGGCGAAGCATCTGGCTCTGCGCGGACAGGTGGACCTGCTGCACAGCGGCTTCTCCAACTCCGATAACCAGCTGACCTACAAGTATCACGAGACCAATGCCCGGATTTCGACCGGCATTGTGGTCCGGTTCTGAAGTCACTTGAGGAGTCGCTGTATGCGAGTGACCCATCGAGTTTCACCACATTTCCTTAGCACCGTCCGAAACATGCTCGGGTTTGCCTTGCTGACACTTCTCTTCGCCCCCTCGGCGGTCGCGCAGTTGAACTGGGAAGGCCAGACCGGAGGACTCATCACACCTTTCGCTTACACTGAGCTTTCGCCGCGGCATGGATTCGGGCATCCAGAGTTGGCTTTTCATTACATGAACGCCGGTCCTGCCCTGGGCAATGAGTTTCAGGCCTCAGTCACCATCGGCTTCGTGAAAATAGGCGAGATCGGCTTCACGCGCTCGTTCAATCAGCAAGGCAGCGTGACAGGCCTCAGTCCAGTGTTCGCCAACGGATTCAACATCTCCCACATCAAGTTCCGCCTCCTTCCTGAAAATGCCCGCAAGACCAGCTTCATCCCTGCGGTTGCGGCTGGGGCCGTAGTTCGTACGCAAGTGCGCCGCGTCACGGAAGTGCCGGAGCGCGAGAACACAACCTGCACCGATTTTTATCTCGTTGGCACAAAGACGATCGATCAGCTGAAGTTGCCCATCATCGTGAATGCAGGGATCAAGCTTACGAATGCATCGCTGATGGGCATCGCAGGGAACTCTCCCGATTGGTCGTTCCGCGGCTTCGGTGCATTTGCGCTGCGTATAAACGGGCCCGCGCATTCCAGGTTGGACGTGGGAGCGGAAATCTCTCAGCAGCCGCGCTCATTGAAAGAAGTGCCCGGACAGTATTTTTCAACTACCGCTACGATCCCTACAACCCTCGCTTTCTTTTTCCGCGTACACCCGAGAGGCGACGTCCCCCTCGCCGCTCAGTTCGGAGTAGCGCAACTGGCGGGGAAAGTCGGGCCGGGCATGGATCTGCAGGCCCGGCATGCATTGATCCTGGGTGTAAGCTACAGGTTCTGATTTGGCGCGTCCCCTGCAGAATCCAAAGATGAATCCGTTTGAAAACGGCTGCCTGAGCGAGGGAAACCTGTGAGAATTAGCCGAATGCTCCGTCGTTCCTTGTGGATTGCGTTTCTAAGCGCATTCTGCCCGCTGATGTTCTGCTTCGCGAAGCAAGCCCCGGCCGCCACAAAGGCTACGCCCGCCGAAGGCGATTACATCATCCACGACTTCCATTTCAAATCCGGCGAGACGCTTCCCGAACTCCGCATGCACTACACGACTTTAGGCAAGCCTGCTCGCGATACGAACGGCAAGGTGACGAATGCCGTCCTGATTCTTCACGGTACCGGCGGTACCGGACATCAATTTCTCTCGCCCCAGTTCGCAGACGTCTTATTCGGCCCAGGACAACTGCTCGACGCAAACCGCTACTTCATCGTCCTTCCAGACAACATCGGCCACGGAAAATCCAGCAAGCCCAGCGACAGCATGCGCGCCCACTTCCCGCAATACGACTACGACGACATGGTCGCCGCGCAGCGCGAACTGCTTGGGAAAGGGCTCGGCGTGAATCACCTTCGCCTCGTCATGGGCACGTCCATGGGCTGCATGCATTCGTGGGTCTGGGGAGAAACTTATCCCGACTTTATGGACGCCCTGATGCCGCTCGCGTGTCTACCGGTCCAGATCGCCGGACGCAACCGCTTGTGGCGGAAGATGGTGATCGACGGCATTCGCCAGGATCCGGACTGGAAAAATGGCGACTATACGACCGAGCCGCGCGCAGCGCTGCAGATTTCCGCCGATTTTCTGCTGATCGCGGGCAGCGCGCCGCTTCTCATGCAAAAGAATCTTCCGACGCGCGACGCTGCTGACAAGTACCTCGACGACTCCGTAAAGCGCATCACGGCGCATCTCGATGCCAACGATTTCCTTTACGCGGTCAATTCATCGCGCAATTACGACCCGTCTGCGAAACTCGAGACGATCAAGGCTCCGGTGATGTTTGTGAACTCCGCCGATGACTTCATCAATCCTCCGGAACTCGGAATCGCCGAGCGCGAGATCAAACGTGTGCCCCATGGGACGTTCGTGCTGATCCCAATTTCCGACCAGACCCACGGCCACGGCACGCACACTTGGGCAGCAGTGTGGCAGCGGTATCTGAAGGAGTTGCTGGAAAAATCAGGAAAGTGAACGGTCGCGCGGATAGAGTATGAGCGCTGTTCGCGACAGGGGCGCTACTTGCTTCGAGAATACCGCGAATTAATAATGGCTCCTATGCGTTGGATGCTGGCCATCGTGCTTACGTGCGCTTTCTTCGTCGCCTCTGGACAGGCATCACGGCAACTCGTAATTATCGAAGAGCCCCAGTCCACTCAGAAACTCGAAGGTGTTGTCCTTGACCCTTCCGGAGCTCCAATCCCAGACGTGACCGTAACAGATCGGACCGAGAATTGCGCCTCCGTGCTTCGCTCCACTAAAACGGACGTCAACGGGCGTTTCCACTTCCGTAAACAACGTGGAAAGAGTGTTTACTGTTTCCGTTTCGATCACCCTCTCTGGAATCCATTACAACTGACGGTCAAGATCGACAAGCACGCTCCCCGACGAGGCATTACGGCAAAGCCCGAAATTGGTGGCTGAGTTGATCCTTTTCACAATGGTGCCGGTCGGCGAAGAATTGAAGCACGCCCGGAACTAATCGAACTGGCGCTGATGGCAGGGAACTGCCCGCCGACCTCTTCCGTATCTTTCTTTGCTAACGCTTTCGAGCGCACTCCGTCTATCTGGCATACGGGGTTAAGGTCATGAAAACACAAGCATGGGGATGGCTGGCCGTCGCGGTTCTCGCCGCCGGCTTGAATGCCAACTATCAGGACGGCGGAATGCCATGGGCCCACCAAATTGTCGACCGGATCCAACATAACAGCCGTGCCGTGATGGCATTGGCCACCGGACACGCCGACCAGTTTCTGGCGGAAGCCAGTTTTCTAACGACCCGGGATGAAGTGGCCTCCTGCCGGTTCAGCGAGGCGATCGCCCGGGCCCAGAGCCGAATTGACGAGTCCGAGGCGAACTTCGACCGCTTCCGCGTGGTGTCGGACCGCGAAGAGGCCCAACTCGTCCGCCTCGAAGCCAACCGCGCCCGCATTGAAGCGAGGATGGCACTGGTTCGGATTCCTGCCGTGACGTTCAGCCCGGTAGTCGTGCGTGTCCCCAGAATCGACGTTTGCCCCCGCATTCACGTCAGCGTCCCGCGACCGCCTCATATACAGATGCCGCGAATCCCTGAGATTCACATCGCATCCGCCGGCGCGGGCCCGGTCTAGAAATCTTCCAACCTGCCTCCTGGAAGCGCGGGCGTGGAATGGGAACCACGCCCGCTTTTTTGTTCCCCGCGATTCCATTCGAAGGCAACTGCGGCGAGCAGATTGGCAAAAAAACAGGTTCCTCCTCCACGCTTTGCTCCTGCGCGGGAATGACAAGATGGTGATGTCTGCCTCGCGCTAGCTGCGAACGACCAACGACGAACGACCATCGACGAGCCGCATGGTGATGACGCACAACTGACGACGGATGACGGATGACTACCCTAGCCCCTAGCCTCTTACCCAACCCGGTTCCCACCTGTGCAAAACCTCTAATTTTTGGTCTATCTCATTTCGAGAATTGCAGCTATAGTGAAAAAGCTCAGCGATTCCTCTCGACAACTCTGGTTTGATGGCGCGAAAAAGTGGTTCCACCATCATGCAAGAGGAGTTGTACCCGCCCAGCGCGTCGCCTCGGCGCGGCGACCCCTCGCGCGAAGAACTTGACGACGCGCGTCTGGTCGATCTGGACGTCGATGAGGAATCTCCGTTTCTGCGCGCACAGAAGCGCGTTCCCGCCCGCCGCAGTTCACTTCCGAAAAAGACCGCGAATCGAATTTTGTGGGGTTCGGTTGGAGTTGTGGCCCTGTGTGCCGGAGCCATCGCGGCTATCAGCCTTTATCACTACAGCGAGCACTCCTGGCGCTTCCGCATCGAGTCGAGCGACGACATCGAAGTCACGGGCATGCAGAACGTGACCAAAGCGCAGATCATGGAAGTTCTCGGCGCCGATATCGGGCGAAATATTTTCTTCGTTCCGCTCAGCCAGCAGCAGGCGCAGCTCGAGCAGATCCCTTGGGTCAAATCCGCCAGCGTGATGCGCTTCGTGCCCAATCGCCTGCAGGTCGAAATTCACGAGCGCACTCCCGTAGCTTTCGCTCGCGTAGGTCCGCGCATTTTCCTGATCGACGCTGGCGGTACGCTCATGGACCTACCGCAGAAGCACAGATATTCCTTCCCAGTGATCCTGGGAATGAATCCCGGCGAACCCCTCTCCACGCGCTTGCCGCGGATGAAGGCATACAACGAGCTTGTCCAGGAACTCGACTCCAGCGGGGCGCGCTATTCGCAGGACCTGAGCGAAGTCGATCTCGCGGATCTCGACAACATCAAGGTGCGGGTGAACGATCCCGCGGGCGACGTGCTCGTCGAACTCGGATCGTCCGATTTCCTGAAGCGATACAGAACCTACGTCACACACGTGCAGGAGTGGCGCCATCAATTCCAGAAGCTCGAGTCGGTCAACCTGCGCTACGACAACCAGGTCATCGTGAATCCCGATCTCGAGGGCCTGCCGAAGCAGGCGCAACTGACCGCCTCGGCGGCTCGCGCGGCAGCAGCGGCCGGGGTGAAACAGGCGGCCCTGACTACCCGCATCAATCCGCATGATCGGTCGATTCCGAAGCCGGCATTTGAATTGAGCGAGAAGAAACTCGATCCCAAAGCGGCCGCGGCGAAGAAGCCCGCAGCGAAACCGCATTGGAAGAAAACGGTCGCGAAATCCACGCCGGCTGGCAAAAAAACGGTCACTCTGAGGCGAGACACCGCGAAGCACGTGGCTGCGCCGAAGCCAAAGCCGGTGGCCGTGAAGAAAACGCATAGGCCAGAACAGAAGAAACCAGTGCACGCGGCAGTCGCAGTGAATTCAGCTAAACCAAGCGCTGCCATCAGGCAGCCAAGTACGGGATCCAATTAACGGAAGCGGGAACCTAAATCGGAGATGGGAAACCAGCAGGGAAGCTACTTAACGGCGATTGATGTCGGCAGCGCGAAAACATGCGCGCTCATGGCGGAGGTGACCGACACCGGCTTGCGCTATCGCGGGCACGGAGTTGCCGACTCTCGCGGCTCGCGCAAAGGCGTCATCGTCGAACTCGATAAGGCAGTCGCGGCCATCCAGCAGGCGGCCGAAGCCGCCGAGGACGTCGCCGGAGCGCCCGTCGAGCACGCCATCATCGGAATCGGCGGAGCCCACGTTCGTGGCGTTAACACCCACGGGGGCATCAGCTTGGGAACGCGTCCGCGCGAGATCGGGCGCGATGAGATCAAGCTGGCAGTCGGGCGGGCCCGCGCCATTGCCCTGCCGGCCGATCGCGAGATTCTGCATCTTCTTCCGCAGGAGTTCATTCTCGACGATCAACCCGGCGTGCACGACCCGCTTGGCATGATGGCCGCGCGTCTTGAAGTTCGAGTGCACATGGTCACGGCAGCGACCAGCGCCACCCAGAATGTCATCACCGCTGTGAACAAAGCGGGCGTTCACGTCGATGACACGGTCTTCGAGCCCCTCGCGGCCGCCGATTCCGTTTTGCGCTCCGATGAGCGAGAACTTGGCGTCTGTCTCGCCGACATCGGCGCCGGATCCACCGAACTCATCGTTTTCCAGCAGGGAGCAGTCGCGCATACGTGTGTGATTCCCGTCGGCGGCGATCACTTCACCAGCGATCTCTCGGTAGGACTCTGCACTCCTCTCGCCGATGCCGAAAAGATCAAGAAAAACTATGGCAGCGCTGTTGTGACGCTGATTCCTGAAGGCAACGAAGTCGAAGTGCCCTCGGTCGGAGATCGTCCATCGCGGCTTCTGCCGCAGAGATTGGTCGCGGAAATTCTCGAACCTCGCGCGCGCGAACTCTTCGAAATGATGCGCGACGCGCTCCGGCAGAGCGGCATGTTCGAAGCCTGCATCGCAGGCGTCGTGCTTACGGGAGGGGCTTCGCGTCTGCCGGGAATCTTCGATGTAGCCGAATCCGTCGTGCGACGCTCGGTTCGCCTGTCATGGCCCGCACCGCTGGCGAAAATGCCTTCGACATTGTCGGAGCCCGAATTCGCCACTGTGCTCGGCATGGTGAACTACGGCCACCGTGCCCGCATCGCCCGCGGCTTTCAGGAAGGCGGCTTGGGATCGAGATTGAAAGCGATGTTGGTAGGAAAAGGAGCGTAACAGCAGTGACTGGTGGCTAGTGGTCAGTTGTGAGCATTTGCTTCTAACTAGCCATTATCCACTAATCACTAACCAATTCCGCACAAAGGCTATGACGCAAGAAACAACCGAAATCCAACCAGGAGTCGAACATGAGCAACGATATCCGCATCAGCTTTAACGAAGAAGCCCGTAACGACGCCAAGATCAAAGTGATCGGCGTAGGCGGCGGTGGTGGCAATGCTGTCAACCGCATGATTGATGCCGGAGTAGAGGGTATCGAGTTCATTGTCGCCAACACCGACCTGCAGGCGCTGCGGATGTCCCATGCTCCGGTCAAGCTCCAACTCGGCGTGAAGCTGACCAATGGACTCGGGGCCGGCGCTAATCCCGAAGTCGGCCGCAAAGCCGCGCTCGAAGATTCCGACAAGATCATCGAAGCGCTTGAAGGCGCTGACATGGTTTTTGTCACTACCGGCCTTGGCGGAGGCACCGGCACCGGAGCCGCTCCCATTATCGCCTCGCTCGCTTGCGAGATGGGCGCCCTCACCGTCGCTGTCGTCACCAAGCCGTTTTCCTTCGAAGGCAAACGCCGCATGCAGCAGGCCGAGCGCGGAATTTCCGAGCTGATGGAATCCGTCGACACGACCATCGTCATCCCCAACGAAAAGCTGCTCGCTGTCGCTGAAGACGCCGGCTTCTTCGAATCGTTCCGCATCGCCGACGACATACTGCGGCAGGGCGTGCAGGGAATCTCCGACATCATCACGATCCCCGGAATCATCAACCGCGATTTCGCCGACGTGAAAACGATCATGGCCCGCATGGGATACGCCGTGATGGGTACAGCCTCCGCATGCGGCGCGAAACGCACCATCGAAGCGGCGCAGCGCGCGATTGCGTCTCCCCTGCTCGAAGCCGGAGCGATCGACGGCGCTCGCGGCATCCTGATCAACATCACCGGATCGACTTCGCTGAAGCTGGCCGAAGTGCAGCAGGCCTGCTCGATCATCCAGGGCGCTGCTCACGAAGATGCCAACATCATCTTCGGCGCCGTTCTCGACGAGAAGATGAAGGACGCGGTGAAGATCACCGTCATCGCCACCGGATTCCGCGAGATGCCGACAACGCGTCATCGCCAGCAGGAAACGCGCACTTCCTTCGCCGCCATTCACGACGAAGCGATGGAGTTTCCGGAACCTGTAACCGAGCGCGATCCGATGCCCGAGGACGTCCCCCCGCACATCATGTCCGAGCCGATGCCGGAAGAACGCCCGTACGCGGATGAAGCGCCCGCTCCGGTTGCAATGACGCAAACGGATCGCGTCGCCGCCGATGTGCTGTCTCTTGAAACCATGCGCAACGCGATGGTCACGAACTTCGAGCAGAACGATCTTGACGTTCCCGCGTTCCTGCGCAAGCGCAACGATGTAATGTAGGCCGGCTTTCATTCTCTAACAGATTTCAAAGTTCCAGCGATTTGCGACAGTGTTTGAAACTTTGAAACCTCTGAAACTTTGAAACTTGCGATTGAAACTTGCCGTACGCAAACCTTTTCACCTGGAGAGAGTGCCTTTCCAGTAACCTGGTAACCCGTTACCGAAGGGGTCTGGCCTGCGGTAATCGTGACTTATGTCCTTGTTCCAGAATGGCTTGTAGAGAAATTAACGTTTTATAAGATCGAAACTTTGTCATTGCCGAAACCGCCCTAACTCTCTTACTATCAGCACAGTTAGGCGAAAGGACAGTATTACCGTCCGCTGGCACTGAGCGTGCATCGTAGTTCATTAGACCTCCGGGAGTGAAAACAAAGAGATGTTTAGGGGAATGAGCCTTTTTCGTCTAGTTGTTACTCTTTGCGCGAGCTTTTGTCTGGCAAGCGTAAGTTTTGCAGCACACATCAACACGCATACCCCCACGAAATCCAAATCCCAGAAGATCAACGAGACGCAGCGCACCCGCCGCCGTCTCCATCATCTTGCCCGTAGCCACAGCGCGACCGTGCATCGCGCTTCGGTGACCACGCGCCGCCGGCATCATTATTACGAGCGCTTCACCATGAGTTCGTTCGCCGACGACATCACGTCCGGCGACATCACGGGGGGCGAGGATCCAGTTGTACGCCAGGCCGCGATCGACGCTCTCGGCAACATGAACGGAACGGTTGTCGCCATCGAGCCGACCAGCGGACGCATTCTCGCCATGGTCAACCAGCGGCTCGCGCTTTCCAGCGGCGCACAGCCCTGCTCGACAATCAAGCTCTCCGTCGCGCTTGCCGCGCTCAGCGAAGGAGTTATTTCCAAGGAAACCCCGGTTTCTCTTGGCGGTCGCTATCGCATGAATCTGACGACCGCCCTGGCGCACTCGAATAACGCCTATTTTGAAGCCGTCGGGCGCCGCCTCGGTTTCGAAAAAGTCGCCTACTACGCCCACCAGTTCGGACTCGGCGAACTCGCCGGCTACGACATTCCCGGCGAACAGCTGGGCACCTATCCCGACGAAGCGATTCCCGCAAAACTCGGCGGCGTCGGGAAAATGTGCTCCTTCGGCGAAGGCGTCTCCATGACTCCCTTGCAACTCGGAGCGCTGGTATCGGCAATCGCCAACGGCGGCACGCTCTACTACCTCCAGCATCCGACGACTCCCGAAGAAGTTGCAGATTTCCAGCCTCGCGTAAAGCGACAGCTCGACATCAAGCCGCTGATTCCCGAACTTTCCGATGGCATGGCCGGAGCGGTTCAATACGGCACGGCCCGCCGGCTTCTGCTCAACTTCAACGAAGAAGAGATCCTCGGCAAGACCGGAACCTGTTCGCACGCCGGCACGCGCTTCGGCTGGTTCGCTTCTTATGCCAACACCGACATTGGTCGCATCGTCGTCGTGATTTTCCTCGAAGGCGGACGTCCCACTTTCGGTCCAAAGGCCGCGGAAATTGCCGGACGCATGTACCGCAACATGTATGACCACAATTTCTTTACCGACACGGCCACTGTGAAACCAGTCAGCACCAATCCCTGATTCGCGCAGATTCTGATTCCGTAGAGACGTAGCTACGCAGCTTGCTACGTCTCTTTTTCTTGGCCCAAAGACTCCACTGTTTTTCCCTCTGAGCCCATCTCAGTCACTTCTAACGAAGAAAAGCCCTTGCCTTGCCGATATCGTTCTAGCTGGCCCTAATCCGAGGGAGACCCGCGCTTGTTCGATATCCCATGCGCCAACTTGCTTGCGGCTGAGTCCACGCTCTTCCATGAGTTCCATGATTACCTCCTGCTCACGTTGGCGATTCTCTTTGCCACCGCGGCAGCCCTCATGGCAGTGCAACTCTCCCGCCGCGCCGCCGCACTTGACGTCGAAAAACAATTCCGCACTCTGGCCGAAGCGATTCCCCAAATTGTCTGGATCGCCGGTCCCGAGGGCCTGACCAGCTACATCAATCAACGCTGGTACGAAATGACTGGCATGGATCCCGGCAAGGGCCTCGGTAGCGATTGGATGGAAGTTGTTCATCCCGACGATCGCGAGATCTGCCGGACGAAATGGCTGGAATGCCTGCATTCCGGCAAGACCTTTGAGATAGAGTATCGTTTGCGCGACGGTGCCAAAGGATTCCGCTGGTACCTCGATCGCGCTATTCCGCTGCGCGACGCCTCCGGCACGATTCTGCAATGGTTCGGAACCTGCACCGATATTCACGACCAGATGCTTAATCAGCAGTCTCTCCAGGAGCAGATCAAGCAGCACACGGCTGCTCTGGTCGACGCCAACGCACGCCTGGAAAGTGAGATGCGTGAGCGCACTCTTGCCCAGCAGGAACTCAACGATCAGAACGAACGCATGCTCACTGATCTCCGGAAGCGCTCCCATCGCGCAACCATGCTTGCCAAAATGGCTGAGTTGCTGCAGGGGTGCTCCGACATCCACGATGTCTTTTCCGTTCTCGTCGGAATGGCTTCCAAAATCTTCCCGGAACTCTCCGGTGCTGTGCTGCTTTTCAACTCGTCTCGGGAAATGCTGGACGTGGCCGCTTCCTGGACCGACTGTCCATTGCCTGCCAAGTCGTTTGGGGTGCAGGACTGTTGGGCGCTGCGCACGGGCCATCTGCATTACGTGCTCGCCGGAGATCACACGGCTCGTTGCAAGCACGTCATCACTCCGGATCGCTCCTACGTTTGCCTGCCCCTGGTTTCACTGGGCGAATCGATTGGTGTTCTTTATTTCCAGATGATCGATGCCGGCGAAATCTCCGAATCGATCACGCTGATGGTCAATATGTTCGCCAAGCAGGTGGGACTCTCGATCGCGAATCTCCGCCTGCGCGAAGCGCTTCGCAACCAGTCCATTCGCGATCCGCTCACCGGAGTATTCAATCGCCGTTATCTCGAGGAAACACTGGAGCGCGAAGTTCGCCGTGCAAAGCGCTCCGAGCAATCTCTCGGCGTGCTCATGCTCGACCTCGATCACTTCAAAAAATTCAACGACACCTACGGACACGAGGCGGGGGACGACGTGCTGCGTGAAACGGCCACATTCCTCTCCAAATGCGTTCGGGCCGAAGATGTCGTGTGCCGCTACGGAGGCGAGGAGTTTGTCATCATCCTGCCCGCGGCGAACCTCGATGTTTCCCAGTCCCGTGCCGAAGATATTCGCTTGCAGTTGCGCGATCTGGCGATCCTTCATCAAGGGCAGCCTCTTGGAAGAATCACAGCATCGTTCGGAGTGGCTTGTTTCCCGGAGCACGGCGCAACCCGGCAGTCGCTCCTCGAAGCCGCCGACGCTGCCCTTTACCGCGGCAAACGCGAAGGCCGGGACCGCGTCGCCGTAGCCGAATCGTTACCCATGTCGAACGAAGCCGATCATTCGATCGCGAACCATGCGTAATCAGGGCTTCGGCGGATGCCTGACTTGATTTGCGAATACCCGCATTGTTCTGGAGAAGTGCGGCTCCACTTCACAGTCGTATCGTTGCGACCTGCCACCTTGACGGGTCTTACTCGGGCTGCGAAAAAAGTAAAAACGCCCAGCCGAATCCGGCTGGGCGTTCATCCTGATCTTTGATGCTACCACTGGCCAGTCTTTCCTGATTCTAATCGCTAATCCCTAGCCCCTGACTGCCGGTGATTCTCGCTCCGCTGGTCGCTAGCGATCACGCCGTCCTTAATGTGAATCACGCGATGCGCGTACTCGGCAATGTCATGCTCGTGCGTGACCAGAATGATGGTATTCCCCTCGGTCTGCAGCCGATCGAACAGCGCCATAATCTCCACACCGGTTTGCGAATCAAGGTTTCCGGTTGGCTCGTCTGCCAGGATGATCGAGGGCTTGTTGACCAGCGCTCGCGCAATCGCGACGCGCTGTCGCTGACCGCCGGAGAGTTCGTTCGGCTTGTGCTGCATGCGTGCTCCCATGCCAACCGCTTCTAGCGCAGATTTTGCCCGCTCAAGTCGCTCATTCGTCGGAATGCCGGCGTAAATCAATGGCAGTTCCACATTGTGCAAAGCAGTGGCTCGCGCCAGAAGATTAAACGTCTGAAACACGAACCCGATTTCCTTGTTCCGGATGCGCGCCAGTTCGTCATCATCCAGTTCGCTGACAAGTTGCCCATTCAGCCAGTACTTGCCTTGCGACGGAGTGTCGAGGCATCCGATGAGATTCATCAACGTCGACTTGCCTGAACCCGACGGTCCCATGATCGCAACATATTCGTTGCGCTGAATGCGGAGATTTACGCCGCGGAGAGCGTGGACCTGCTGCTCCGAACCCATGTCATAGGTCTTCCAGAGATCCTCGGCCGCGATCATGCACGATTCCGGCGGAGCTAGCGTGTCGGTGTTGGGCAAATTGATGACTTCCGCGGTTGCCATGTTTTTCTCCTGGTCAAGTGCCACTGACCCTCTCCGATCTTTGGCTGCGTTCCCTACTTTTTGGGCTCCGATTTCTGAGACCTCTATCGGCTTTCCCTTTGGACGTATCAGCCCGCCTAAGGTTATGACGATTCTTCCTCTGATTTCTTGGGAGCAGAATTGTCAATCTTGACGCTGCTTCCCGGACGCAGTGAACGCAATATCTTGTAGCTGCCCGTGATCACCTCGTCGCCTTCTTTCAACCCGCTCAACACTTCAATGTCGCTGGTCCCCATGATTCCGGTCGTTACCGGAACAAAAATCGCCTTTCGGTTGCGGATGACGAACACACCTTGTATTTCGTTATCCTTCTTGCTCTTGGATGCCACTTCCTTGACAGCAGGTGCCGCGGCATGTACCGATCCCGGGGCATTATTTTGCGCGTCGATCTGATCCTGCGTCCGCATCGTGAGCGACTGGATCGGTACCGAAAGCGCATTGCTCCGCGTCGCTGTCGTAATCTTCGCGGTGGTCGAAAGACCGGGCCGCAGGTCCCCCGGCGCGTCCGTCAAGGTCACAACGACCTTGAAGTCTTTCGCCTCATCGCTCGTCGTTGCCGTCTGCGAAGTCGAAACTCCGCTGCTGCGAACGATCGCGTTATCGCCGATTTCCGACACCTGGCCGTGAAAAGTCTTGTTCGGCAGCGCATCAATCGTCACCGCGGCCGGCTGCCCAAGCGCCACGTTCACAATATCGGTTTCGTCGATCTTGACCTCGGCCGTGATCACCGACATGTCGGCGATCGTCATCAAGGTGCTTCCCTGCGCGTTCTGAATGCCGATGACTACCGTTTCGCCTTCCCGCACTGGGAGATTGGTGACTACCCCATCGAACGGCGCTGGATAGGTGGTCTTCCGTAGCAGATCGGTGTAGTGGATCAGCGTTGCCTTTGCTTGCGCAATGTGCTTGGCCGCCGAATCTTTTTGCGCCTGTGCCTGCGCCACTCGTGCCTGTGCCTGGGCAAGTCCGGCATCGGCGGTCTCCCACGCATTCCGGCGACTGTCAAAATCTGATTTTGAAATCAGGCCATCTTTGTAGAGGCTCTGTGCGCGGCTCCAATCCAGCTTGTTGCGGTCGTAGTCGGCTTGTGCCCGGAGCAGGTCGGCCTGCGAGGTCTTCAAGCCGGCATCCGCCGCGAGCGCATCCGTTTGCGCGGCCTGCAGCGAGGCCTGGTTGGCATTCACGTCGGCCTCGGGCTGCACGTTCTCAATCTGCGCCAGCAACTGGCCCTTTTTGACGTGATCTCCCTCCTTCACGTAAAGGTGAGTGATCTTGCCGAACGCGTTGGCTCCAATATTCACGTAAGTCTTCGGCTTAATTTCGCCCGAACCGCTTACCACCGTCGCCAGATCTTGCCGCAGGACCTTGCCGGTCTGGACCGTCGCGACATTCTTGCTGCTCTGATGAACGGTAAAGCCGACGATGATTGTAAGTACAAATGCAACGCCGACGCCGATTGCTGCTTTTTTCCAGGCTTTCATAGTTCCCGTCACTCCGGGTATTTTTCTCCCAGCGGCCCCATCGCGCCAAATCGATTATCTGGCGACAAAAAGGGCCTTCGCTTCGCCAGGTGACGGACACACATCTTCTGTTACGAGCTTGGAGCCGAGAAAGTTCCCGATCAGAATTAGAAGAGCGTTACCGCGACCCGTTACAGCGGGGAGTGATTAGTCTGCCCCCGAAACATGACATTATAGCCTTGCGCCTGACCCATTTGCAGCCCCAGATTCGATACCTCTCCGGGCAACTCGCTGCATCCCCCACCGCTTCTAAACGGGTTATCGGTACTTTGTTTTTAATTTGTTCTCCGGACAAGACTTAACCTTGCTTTCACGTAAATAGCGGCCTTAGAATAGGAAAACGACGGCTGTCTTGGCAGGAGTCCCTCTCATGTTCCGGGTTTCTTATCGAACCGCGCTCCGACTCGCAAGTGTTTCGCTGCTCTGCATCTTCTCATTGGGCGCCATGGCCCAGGACAAATCGCAGTCCGACTCAAAATCCCAAAACCCAACCCAGGCGCAGCCCCCACAGCAGGCGCAGCCGGCACAGGATGCCGCACCGGTCCCCGGGCTCTCTGACGACGAACAGGCGATTATTAACAAAGATCAGGGCAAAACTGCGGTCGATCCTCTCAAGCGCCCACCCGACGAGAAACAGCGCAAGAAGAACGCCAAGGCTCTCAAGCAAGAGTTGAGCAAGCCTTATAAAAAATGGCTCGACGAGGATGTCGTCTACATCATTACCGATGAAGAGCGCGCCGCCTTCAAGCAGCTCTCCAACGACGAAGAGCGCGACAACTTCATTGAAGCTTTTTGGCAGCGCCGCGACCCCACTCCCGACACCGAAGAGAACGAATATAAAGAGGAGCACTACCAGCGCATCGCCTACGCGAACGAGCACTTCGCCGCTGGCGTCCCCGGCTGGAGAACCGATCGCGGCCGCATCTACATCGTGTTCGGCAAGCCTGACGAGATCGACTCCCATCCTTCCGGCGGAACCTATGAGCGGCCCATGGAAGAAGGTGGCGGCGAAACATCCACCTTCCCGTTTGAAGACTGGCGCTATCGCTACATTGAAGGTATCGGACAGGAAGTCATCATCGAGTTCGTCGATACCTGCATGTGCGGCGAATATCACATGACGCTCGACCGCTCTGAAAAAGACGCTCTCCTTATGACGCCGAACGCGGGCCTTACTCTCTGGGAGCAGATGGGCTTGTCCAATAAGGCGCAGCGCTTCACCGGCAATGGCATGGAGCGGCTTGGCCTCGGTCCCGACAGCAGCATGTTGCAGACCAAGGAATTCGATCGCCTCGAGCAGTTCGCGAAATTGCAGCAGGCTCCCAAGGTGAAGTTCACCGATCTGGAAGAAGCAGTGAACTCAAAGATCATCCTCAATCCGATGCCCTTTGACGTTCGCACCGACTTTGTGAAAGTCACCGATGACACCGTCCTGGTTCCCATCACCATCCAGATGAAGAACCGTGACATCACCTTCGTTAATAAAGACGGCATCCAGCGTGGCACGGTAAATATCTTCGGCCGTCTCTCGACCTTGACCGGCAAGATCGCGCAGACTTTCGAGGACACGGTTCAGGTGGATGTCCCCGCGGAGTTGCTGCCGCGCACTGCCGAAAACGCCTCCGTCTACTGGAAGGCGCTTCCGCTCCGTCCCGGCCGCTATAAGCTCAACATCGCAATCAAAGACGTCAACGGCGACCGCAAGGGCGTCTGGAGCCGCAGCGTAGTCGTTCCGGAATTCTCCGATGACAAGCTCGCGACTTCATCTCTAATCGTGGCTGACCAGATGGAGCCTGTTCCCACCAAAGCCATCGGAAGCGGTAGTTTCGTCATCGGTACCATGAAAGTCCGTCCGCGTGTGGCTCCGGCCGACGGCAAGCCGGCTGTGTTCCACCGCGACAAGGATCAGAAGGCAAGTTTCTGGATGCAGGTCTATAATCTCGGCGTTGACGAAAAGACGCACAAAGCGTCAGCAACGTTCGAGTACGACATCACCAACATTGCGACCAACAAGCCAGTGGTTCAGTTGGTCGAAAGCACCGACAAGATGGGCAACGTAGGCGACCAGATCACGCTGGAAAAATCGATTGCTCCGGCCAAACTGGAACCCGGCGTCTACAAGATTCAGATCAAGGTGAACGACAAGGTCACGAATCAGACCGTTGATCCGTCGGCCGTGTTTGCAGTAGAGTAACTCCCTGCATTCCCCCAGGGGGTGGGGCGAAGGTGAAGCTGTCTAGGCTCGCAACTTGGGCTGTGGTGATAGGTCTCACGCTTCCCGCGTGGGCCGCCGAGCGCCAGGGCAAAATCTCGGGATACGTTCGCGACCCCTCGGGCACGCCGCAGATGGGTGCCGTCGTGGAGTTGCTGGGCTCCGCTCACCGCACCATCACGGTCTTCAGCGACGGCGCGGGATACTATACCGTCACTAATCTCCTTCCTGGCCTCTACACCTTAAGAGTCACTGCTCCTTCTTTCCTTCCAGCTCTTCGCGAAAAAATCGGCGTCCGGCCCGGCGTCAGCCTGAACGTCAACGTTACTCTCAGCACCCTGCTCGGCGTGATGCAACTCGGCCCGGTGCGCAATCTTCCCGATGACGATGACTGGAAATGGACTCTCCGTTCCGTTGCCAATCGCCCGATTCTCCGCGTCTTCGACGACGTCAACGGAACCCCCGAAGCGAAGCAGTCCCACGAAACCACCGGAACCGTTTCCTTCCTGGCGGGCTCCGTCGCCGGCGGCTATGGCACCGGCTCCGACATGAGCACCGGCTTTTCGCTCGAGCGCTCCATCTTCTCCGACGGCCATCTCGCTCTCGCCGGCAACGTCGGATACGGCGCCGCCCTGCCCGCGGCAATCGTCCGTACGAAGTACACACGCCATCTCGCGAACGGATCGACTCCGAGCCTCGGCCTCACCGTTCGCCGATTCGCCCCCTCCGATCCCAATCTCCACAACGCCGCCCTCCAATCTCTGGCTCTTTCGGCCGGAGACGATTTCTCTGTCGGCGACGTTCTCGAGCTCAAGTTCGGCAGTGAACTGCAGACGATTCAGTTCCTTGGCCACCTCGATGCTTTTCGCCCCTACGCTTCGGCCGACTTCCACCTGTCTCCCAATACGGTCCTCGAATACAGCTACACGACGTCCCGTCCCAGTCTCCGCCCT
>Ga0209168_10001361_pt1 | contig 19317 bp, 15 predicted proteins | sample Coa_R1_FD_187156 | JGI IMG/M metagenome (GOLD analysis project Ga0209168, IMG submission 187156) | Surface soil microbial communities from Centralia Pennsylvania, which are recovering from an underground coalmine fire - Coalmine... | ecosystem: Environmental > Terrestrial > Soil > Unclassified ...
TGATGATCGGGGTCCCCGGCCCGGACCCGGACCCTGCTGCCCGCGGGGTACCCGGATGTCACGCCACGCCCTTCTCTGCGACCAGCATCTCGACCGCGCCCAGCCACCGCTCGTAGTACGACGCGCCCAGGTAGACCTCCGGTGGCAGCCGCTCGATCGCGTCGCGCAGCTCGTCGCTGTTGAACACCCCTCGCCGCCGCAGCACCGTCGCCAGCGCGTAGACCCGCGCCTCCCAGTCGGCCGCGAACGCCGGGCCGCCGCCGCCGTCGTCGTCGGCCGGCACCGGCCCGAACCCGGTCTGACCGCCCATGTCGTGAACCCTGCTCACCCTCGTGACCCTAACATTTATGCCGAACGGGCCATCGTGCGTGTCCCCGGCCCTGCTCTTAGCGTGCCGCTGATGTTAGGTATTAAGGCATGACGGCAAACGGTGAACTGCGCAGCAGCCAGTGGTTCGGCGCGACCGGGCGGACCGGCATGGCCCACCGGTCGTGGATGCGCAGCCAGGGCTTCACGCCCGAGGTCTTCGACGGCCGCCCGGTGATCGGGATCGCCACCACCTGGTCGGAGCTGGCGCCCTGCAACGTCCACCTGCAGCGGGTCGCCGAGTCGGTCAAGCGCGGGGTGTGGCAGGAGGGCGGCTTCCCGCTGGAGTTCCCCGCCATGGCACTGGGCGAGACGCTGCTGCGGCCCACCGCCATGCTGTACCGGAACCTGCTGGCCATGGAGGCCGAGGAGCTGATGCGGGCCAACCCGCTGGACGGCGTGGTGCTGCTGTCCGGGTGCGACAAGACCACGCCGGGGCTGCTGATGGCCGCGGCCAGCGTGGACCTGCCCGCGGTTATGGTCACCGGCGGGCCGATGCTCAACGGCAAGTACCAGGGCACCGACGTGGGCTCGGGCACCGCGGTCTGGCGGTTCGAGGAGGATCTGGTCGCCGGGCGGATGACGCAGGAGGAGTGCGTCTTCGCCGAGGGCTGCATGGCCCGTTCCAACGGGCACTGCATGACCATGGGCACCGCGTCCACGATGGCGTCCATGGCCGAGGCGCTCGGCATGCAGCTGCCGTACTCGGCGACCTGGCCCGCCGTCGATTCCCGGCGTTATGAGACCGCGCAGCGCGCCGGGCAGGTAGCCGTCGGCCTGGTCCGGCGGGACCTGCGGCCTTCGGCCATCATGACCAGGGCGGCGTTCGAGAACGCGATCCGGGTGAACGCGGCCATCGGCGGGTCGACGAACGCGGTGATCCACCTGCTGGCCATCGCCGGGCGGCTGGGCGTGCCGTTGTCCCTGGACGACTTTGACGTGCTGGCCCGCGACGTCCCCACCCTGCTCAACCTGCAGCCGAACGGCCAGTACCTGATGGAGGACTTCTGCTACGCCGGCGGCCTGCCCGCGGTGATGCGGGAACTGGCCGGGGCGGGCCTGCTGAACGCCGAGGCGATCACCGTCACCGCTGCCGGGATCGGCGCGAACGTCGCGGACGCGCCGTGCTGGAACCGCGAGGTGATCACGACGATGGCCGAGCCGTTCCAGCCCGCGGGGACCGGGACCGCGGTACTGCACGGCAATCTGGCCCCGGCCGGTGCGGTACTCAAGCAGTCCGCCTCCTCACCGCACCTGCTCAAGCACCGGGGCCGCGCCCTCGTCTTCGACTCCCCCGCAGACTACTACGCGGTGTCGAACGATCCCGAGCTCGACGTCGATGAGGACACCGTGCTGGTCATCCGGTACTGCGGCCCGCGCGGTTACCCCGGCATGCCCGAGGTGTCGAACGTGGCGCTGCCGCGCAAGCTGCTGCTGCGCGGCGTCCGCGACATGGTGCGGATCTGCGACGGCCGGATGTCCGGCACCGCCTACGGGACGGTCGTCCTGCACGTCGCGCCGGAAGCCGCGGCCGGCGGTCCTCTGGCCCTGGTCCGGACCGGTGACTGGATCACCCTGGACGTTCCGGACCGCACGCTGACCCTCGAGGTGAGCGCCGAGGAACTGGCCGAACGCCAGGCTGCCTGGACCATGCCGGAGCCGCACGCGAGCCGGGGCTGGACGCGGCTGTACTGCGAGCACGTGCTGCAGGCCGATTCCGGCGCCGACCTGGACTTCCTGGTCGGCGCCAGCGGCCACGAAGTTCCCCGCGAGTCGCACTAAAGCAGGTAGTGTTCACCTCTGCCCTTTTCCGATGTCCTGCTGTATCCATTTCGGCCACCAAACGGGGAGTACGTGGAGAACGTTGTCCTGCTGGACGAGACCGGGTCGGCCTGCGGCACCGCCGCCAAGGCCGTTGTCCATCACGCCCAGACACCGCTGCACCTGGCGTTCTCGGCCTACCTGTTCAACGAGGCGGGCCAGTTCCTGCTGACCAGGCGGGCCGACTCCAAGCTCACCTGGCCGGGCGTCTGGACCAATACCTGCTGCGGGCATCCGCTGCCCGGCGAGCCGGTCGCCGACAGCGTGCGCCGCAGGCTGCGAGACGAACTCGGCATCGACACGGCTGAACTCGTCCTGGTCCTGCCCAGGTTCCGCTATCAGGCGCGGATGGACAACGGCGTGCTGGAGAACGAGGTCTGCCCGGTCTACGTGGCCTACTCCGACGCGGCGCCCGCGCCGGACCCGGCCGAGGTCGCCGAGACCCGGTGGGTGGACTGGGACGAGTTCTGCGTCGCGGTCCGGGCCGGGCAGCAGTCCATCTCGCCGTGGTGCGCCATGCAGCTCGACGAGCTCAGCACGCTCGGTCCCAAACCGCTGACCTGGACGCCCGCCGACACGGCGGACCTGCCGCCGGCCGCCGTCCGGCCCGAGTTATCCACAGGCCACGGTCGACAGTTCCCCAGTAACAGGCAGTATCGTCCCCACGATATCCACACGGTTATCCACAGCAGGGAAACCCTATGCGCCGCCGGGCGCGTCCGGCTCGGTACCCGGGCCCGGCTCGGCCTTCGGGGCCAGCCCGCGGCCGAGCAATTCGAGCACGTCGTCGAGCACGTCTTCGGGGACGTGGCCGCCCGCGGTCCACTCCGCCCAGCGCATGCCGACGAAGTTGCCGATCCCGGTGTAGGCGTACGCGATGACCTCAGGGTCGTAGCGGGCGTCGATGTCGCGGTCCATCTGGGCCGCGCGCACGCCGCGCGCGTACCCGCGGGCCAGGTGCTCGTAGTACTCCCGGAACAGCCCGGGGTCGACGAACTCCGACTCACGGACGATGCGGTCGATCCACGGCCGGGTGGAGATCATGTCGAAGTAGGCCCGGAAGGACGCGCGCTCGCGGTTGCGCTGCCCGCCGTCGGTGCGCTCGAGCGCCTGCTTCATCGCGTGCCGCAGATCGGTGTTGATGGCCCGGACCACGGCGGCGAAGATCTCCGCCTTGGACTCGTAGTACGAGTAGAAGCTGCCGGTGGCCATCCCGGCCCGGGCGCAGATGTCCGCGACCGTGGTGCGGTGATAGCTGCGCTGACCGAACAGCTCCTCGGCCGCGGTCAGCAGCCGCTGGGCAGGCGGCTTTTCTGCCGGACCGGATGGCGGGCGGGCACGCCCGCCCGCCATCCGGCTGGTTTCCGCTGTCATCTTGACCTCAGGACGAGGCGGCGGGAACCCCACTCGCTGGTGCCTGCTCCTCGGATCCCGTGTAGGTACTGATCGGCCCGGTCGCGGTCGAGTCCGTGGTCAGCACCGATCCCTGCTGAGTCACCACACCGTTCTGGATGATGCCGATGTAAGCGCCGGTGACACCCAGGTGGTTGCTGGAGGAGAAGGCGAACGGGGCGACCATCGGACCCTGGGGCAGCCCGCCCTGGATGGCGTTGACCAGGTCCGCCCGGGTCGGGTTCCGGCCCGCCTTGAACATCGCCTGGACGAAGCTGTAGGCGACCGACATGCCGTAGAAGAAGTTGCCGTCCAGCGGTGCCTTGGGCTCGTACTGGTCGTGGACCTTCTTGAACAGGACGTACCAGCTGTCGCTGGCGCTCAGCGCCGGCAGGTACGCGTCGGTGATGATCCCGGTGGTGAGCTGGTTGCCGTTGACCGTGGCGCCGCCCTGCTTGGCGAACGCCTCGAGCAGCCCGGACAGCGTGATCGGGTCCGAGCCGACGTTGCTGACCACTAGCGTCGGGCTGAAGCCGAGCTTGAGGCTGGTCAGCTTGAGCAGCGCGGTGAAGGCGGGAATGGAGAACGAGACGACGACCTGCGCGCCGGCTGCGCGCAGCGCCGCGACCGCCGGGCCGACGTTCACGTTGGTGGGCACGTAGCTCTGCTTGGCGACCACCATCGAGGCCGGGAGCTCATCGAGGAGGCCCTTGACCCCGTCCTGGCCGAACTCGTCGTTCTGGTAGAAGAAGCCGATCTTCTTGCCCGCGAATTTCTGCTTGATGTACTGCCCGAGGATCTTGCCCTCGCTGATGTAGTCGAGCTGCCAGCCGAACGTCTCGGGGTAGGTGCTCGGCGCGTTCCAGCAGTCGCAGCCGGACGCCACGAACACGTCGGGGACCTTCTCGGAGTTCAGGAAGCTCACCGCGGCCAGGTGCGTCGGCGTACCCAGGCCGTTGAAGATCGCGTAGACGTTGTCCTGCAGCACCAGCTGACGGACGATCGACGCGGTCTTGGTCGGGTCGTAGCCATCGTCGAGGTACTTGTAGACGATCTTGCGCCCGTAGACACCGCCGTTCGCGTTCACGTACTGGAAGTAGGCGTTCGCCGCGGGGGCGATCTCGCTGTAGCCGGGGGCGGCCGGGCCGGTGAGCGGCTGGTGGCTGCCGATGGTGATCGTGGTCGTGGTGACGCCGGGCGCGGACGCGGTCAGGGCCGCGCTTGAGCTGCTGCCTCCGCTCGCGCTTGAACTCGACGAGCTCGAACCCGACGAGCACGCGGCCACCCCGAGCAGGGCCGAGGTCATAATGGCCGCCGCCTGCCAGCGAAGCCGTTGAGATTTCTTCATGAAGTGCCTTCCTTCTCATGTTGGCTGGCCGGTGCCTGATCGGCCGAAGGAGTGACGTGGGGCGTGGGCGCGTTGCGCCGGTTGCGGGATTTCTGGTCCGGACCCAGGAACGCGGAGATCAGCCGGAGCAGACCTCCCTGGATCCCGTTCGGGAACAGGAGCATGACGAGGATCAGGACGACGCCGTAGGCGGCGATGGGGATGTTGGCGGCGACGGTGCTGGACAGGCCGTGGCTGGTGGCCACGTCGGTGACGTAGGTCGGCACCAGGACGATCACCAGGCTGCCCCACAGCGCGCCGGGCAGGCTGCCCAGGCCGCCGATCACCGCCGCGGTCAGCAGCGCGATGGACAGCGTGAGCGTGAAGCCGCCGGGCGCGACCAGCCCGGTGACCAGGGCCAGCAGGGCGCCGGCCAGCCCGGCGCAGGCGGCGCTCACCACGAAGGCGCGCACCCGCGCCGCGGCGACGTTGATACCGTCCAGCGCGGCGGCCACCTCGTTGTCGCGGACCGCGCGCCAGTTGCGGCCGATCCTGCTCCGATCCAGGTTGGCCAGCAAGACCAGGACGATCAGCGCCGCCGCGGAGCTGACCCACGCCTGCCATCTGGTCAGCGGGAAGTTCACGCCGAGAAATGAGGGGGCTGAGAAGACGACGTTCAGGCCCTGGTCGCTGCCGAAGATTCCCGGGTAGGCCAGGGCCAGCGACGGGAGCGCGACGCCGAGCAGCAGGGTCGCGCCCGCCAGGTAGGGGCCGTGCAGCCGGGCCGCGGCGATGCCCACTATGGCGCCGGCCGCAGCCGTAATCGCGGCCGCGATCACCAGCACGACGTAGAACGGCCAGTTGAGGTGGAGCAGCAGCAGCGCGGTGGCATAGGCGCCGATGGCCATGAACGCCCCGTTGCCCAGCGAGATCTGGCCGCTGAGCCCGGTCAGCACGGTGAGCCCGGCGACCGCCGTGACCTCCACTGCGATCTCGGCGATCTGGAAGTCGCGGAACGCGTTCAGCCTGATGGACAAGAACGCGACGATCACGGCCACGACGATGGCCACGCCGAGCCTGCGGGGTAGGGTCGTCGCCATCGTCACACCCGCCGCATCCGCGCCGTGGCGAACAGGCCATTGGGCCGGATCATCAGCACCGCGACCAGGATGCCCAGCGCAACCAGCGAGGTCAGGTCGGAGTTCAGGTAGCCGCCGACGTAGCTGAGCGCGACGCCGAGCAGCAGTCCGCCGACCACCGCGCCGACCGGGCTGTCCAGGCCGCCGATCACCGCCGCGGTGAAGCCGAGCACGAAGATCGCGTCCATGCTGTTCGGGTACAGGAACGTCGATGGCGAAACGAGCACCCCGGCCAGCGCGCCGAGCAGGCCGGCCAGCGCCCAGCCCACGGTCAGCACCCGCGCGACGCGGATGCCCGACAGCCGCGCGACCGTCGCGTTGAACGCCGCGGCGCGCATCCGCAGCCCGGCCGAGGTGTACCGGAACGTCACGGCCAGGATCAAGGTGACGGCCAGGACCGCGAGGGCGGTGAACACGTCGAAGCGGGACACGCCGATCGGCGTGCCGCTGACCCGTATTCCCTTGATGGAGAACCCCGCGGGGAACGACCGGTACTGCCCGCCGAAGAAGATCCCGGCCAGCCCTTCGATCAAGATCAGCAGCCCGATGGTCACGATCACCGAGTTGAGCTCCGGCTTGCCCACGGTGGGCCGCACGACGGCCACCTCGCTGACCGCGCCGAGGACCAGGCCGGCCGCGAGCGCGATCAGGAACCCGGCCCAGTACGAGTTGGTCTTGTAGATGACCTCGATCGCGACGTATGTGGTGAGCATGGCCATGCCGCCCTGCGCGAAGTTCAGCAGGCGGGTGCCCCGCCAGATCAGGACCAGGGACAGCGCGATCGCGGCGTAGATCATCCCGAAGACGATCCCGCTGAGGGTGAACTGGAGGAACTCGACCACTGGCATGCTCCCTGCGTGTGCCTAGAACCCGAGGTAGTGGTGGCGTAGCGCGACGTCGGCGGCGAGGCTGGCGGCGTCGGCCGAGGCGACCACCCGGCCGAGGTTGAGCACCACCCCGTGGTCGGCGATGGCCAGCGCGCCTCGTGCGTTCTGCTCGACCAGCACGATGGTGAGGCCTTGCTCCCGGCTGAGCCTGACCACAAGGTCCATGACCTGTGCCATGACCCGTGGCGCCAGGCCGAGTGACGGCTCGTCGAGCAGCAGCACCCGGGGCCGGGCGAGCAGGGCGCGCGCGATCACCAGCATCTGCCGCTCGCCGCCGGATAGCGTGGAGGCTAGCTTGCGCCGCCGGTCGGCCAGCGGCTTGAAGCGGGTGTACTCCTCCTCCATCGCGGCCGTGCGGGCCGACCGCGGTCCGCGCCATGACATCATGCCGATCCGCAGGTTCTCCTCCACGGTGAGCTCCGGGATCACGCCCTGTCCCTCGGGCACGTGGGCGATGCCGGCCCGGACGATCTGCTCCGGGCTGCGACCCGCCACGTTCTGGTCGGCCAGCAGGACCCGGCCCCGGCGCGGCCTGATCATGCCGCTCACCGCGCGCAGCAGGGTCGTCTTGCCTGCGCCGTTCGCGCCGAGCACCGCGGTGATGCCGCCCGCCTCCGCCGTCACCGTGACCCCGTCCAGGGCGGTGACCTCGCCGTACCCCGCGACCAACGCATCCACCGTCAGCGAGGCCGAGCCGCGGTCCGCCGCCCGGGATTCGGCCGCCCCGGCGCTCACTGGGCCGGCCCGTCGCCGGCCTCGGCACCGAGGTAGGCCGTGGTCACCGCCGGGTTGTCCTGCACCTCGCGCGGCGACCCGGTGGCGATGACCTTGCCGAAGTCCAGGACCACGATCGAGTCGCAGACCGACATCATCAGGTCCATGTGGTGCTCGATGACCATCAGCGATCCCTCCGCGGCCAGGTCGCGGATGAGCGCGCCCAGTTCGGCGAGCTCGGTCTCGCTCAGGCCGCTGGCCGGCTCGTCGAGCAGGATCAGCCCCGGCTTGGCCACCAGCGCCCGGGCCAGGGCGATCTTCTTCCGCATGCCGTAGGACAGCTCCGTCGGCCGTGCGTCCGCCACGTCGGCGGCCCCCACCCGGTCGAGGGCCTGGCGGGCCAGGTCGCGCAGCATCCGCTCGTCGCGGCCGGCTCGCGGCAGTGAGAGCAGCGCGGACCAGAATCCCGCCTTGGCCCGGTGAGTCGCGCCGACCATGACGTTCTCCAGCGCGGTCAGCCCGTTGTACAGACCGACGCCCTGCAGGGTCCGGGCCACGCCGAGCGAGGCGAGCTGGTGCGGCCGGACCTGGTGCCGCCGGCCGCCGATGAGCACCTCGCCGTCGTCCGGCCGGATGAAACCGCACAAGACGTTCAGCAGCGTGGTCTTGCCCGCGCCGTTCGGTCCGATGACGCCCATGACGTGCCGAGGCGGGACCGCGAGCGACACGGCGTCCAGCGCGGTCAGCCCGCCGAAGCGCACGGTCACGCTCCGCACCTCAAGGACTGAACCAGGATTCATTGGTCTTTGTCCTAGTTAATATGAATGAGATGTTCCGGCATGAATCCTCATTCAAGGATGATTCCCGGGCGGCGGGCAAGCCCAATACCGTAGTTGGTGCCGATTCGTAGCTGAACCGCAACCCGGATCGGGCGGCACTAGGCTGGATCAATCGTGCCGACACCGGGAGCATCCGCGAGTGCGCTGACCCGCGCCGAGGCGCGGGAGCGCACCCGCCTGATCGACGTCCGCGGGTATCACCTGGACCTTGACCTTAGCGGTGTTCAGGACACGTTCGGCTCGGTTACCGACGTCAGGTTCGGCTGCCGGGAGCCCGGCTCGACCAGCTTCATCGAGCTCAGGCCGGCCCGGCTGCGCCGGGCGGTGCTCAACGGCCGGGAGCTTGATCCGCGGACGCTGGACGGCAACCGGCTGCCGCTGCCCGGCCTGCGGGACGTCAACGAGCTGCGGGTCGAGGCGGAGATGGCATACTCGCGCGACGGCACGGGCCTGCACCGCTTCACCGATGCCGCCGACGGGCAGACCTACCTGGCCCTGCACGCCGGGCTGGACAACGCGCAGCGGGTGTTCGCCGCCTTCGACCAGCCGGACCTGAAGGCTCCGATGGCGGCCGCCGTGGTCGCGCCGGGCTCGTGGACCGTCCTCGGCAACGGCGTGGCCAGGCCCGCGGGCCCGGCCGGGCCCGCGGGCGGCCGGCGCTGGGACCTCGCCGCCACCCCGCCGATCTCCAGCTACCTGTTCACGCTGGTGGCGGGCCCGTACTACAGCGTCCGCACCGAGCACCACGGCATCCCGTTCGGCCTGCACTGCCGGCAGTCGCTGGCGGCGGCGCTGGACCGGGACGCGGCGGAGATCCTCGCCATCACCCGGGCCTGTTTCGACCGGTACCTGGAGATCTTCGCCGAGCCCTACCCCTTCGACTCCTACGACCAGGCGTTCGTCCCCGAGCTTGAGGCCGGAGCGGTCGAGAATCCGGGCTGCATCACCTTCCGGGACGAGTTCTTGTTCCCGTCCGCGGTCACCCAGGCCGAACGGCGGACCCGCGGGATGGTCATCGCGCACGAGATGGCCCACATGTGGTTCGGTGACCTGGTCACCATGGCCTGGTGGGACGACGTCTGGCTGAGCGAGTCGTTCGCCACCTACATGGGCTTCCAGGTGCTCTCCGAGGCGACCGACTTCACCGGTGCCTGGACCGACTTCGCGCTGTCCCGCAAGCCGCGCGGCTACGACGCCGACCAGCGGCCCTCCACCCACCCGGTAGCGCCGGGCCCGCGGGAGGTGCCCGACACCGACGCCGCCCGGTCGGCCTACGACGACATCTCCTACGCCAAGGGCGCGTCAGTGCTGCGCCAGCTGGTGGCGTGGACCGGCTGGCCGGCCTTCATCGCCGGGATCAACGACTATCTGGCCCGGTACCGGTTCGCCAGCGCGACCCTGGACGACCTGCTCGACTGCCTGGCCCGTTCGTCCGGCGCCGACCTGCGCGAGTGGGCCGCGCGCTGGCTGCGCACCCCGGGCGTGGACACTCTCGCCCTCTCCTTGTCCGCCTCCTTGTCCGCGGCCGGAGCCCTCACGCACGCCGGGGGCAGGGCGCACCAGGTGTGGGTCGGCGTGTACGACCAGGCGCCGGGCGGCGCGGGCGAGCTGGTCCTGCGGGCCCGGGTCCCGGTGCGGATAGAGGCTGACGCGGCTCAGGTGACGTTGCCGGCGCCCGCAGGCCTTAGGCCCGTTGCTTCTCCGTCCGCCGCTCCCCCGCCGTCCGCTCCCCCGCCGTCTGTTGCCGGGCCGCCCGCCTTGCTACTGCCGAACGACGGTGACTTCGGCTACGTCAAGGTGCGGCTCGACCCGCGCTCCTGGGCCACGCTGGCGTCCGGGCTCGGCCGCCTGCCCGACGCGCTCAGCCGGGCCGTGGCCTGGAACACCGCCCGCGACCTGGTCCGCGACGCGGAACTGCCCGCCGGGACCTATCTCGAGCTCGCGAGCAGGCACCTGGCCGCGGAGACCGAGACCGCGATCGCCGGACCGGTGCTTGACTTCGCCCGCTGGACGATTGCCGATAGGTACCTGCCCTCTTCGCTGCGTCGGCAAGCCGCGCTGGCCGACCTGTCCAGCGTGTGCCGGGCTATGCTCCGCCAGGCCGCCGGGCCTGATGCCGGCGGGATGCGGCTGGTGGCCGCGCGCGGGCTGATCGACAGCGCAACCACGCCGGACCAGGTGGCGGAGCTGCGGTCCTGGCTCCAGGCCGGAGGCCTGCCCGGCGGCCCGGACCTGGACTCGCGCCTGCGCTGGCAGATCATGCTCCGGCTGGCGGTCCTCGGGGCCGCCGGGCGGCCCGAGATCGACGCCGAGGCCGGACGGGACACCACCGCCCCCGGGCAGCAGAGCGCCGCGCGCTGCCGTGCCGCGCTTCCCGGGGTGGTCGCCAAAGACGCCGCCTGGGCCGAGATGCTCGGACCGGATCCGTCCCGTTACCTGCTGGTCGGGATGGCCGACGGGTTCTGGCAGGCCGACCAGGCCGAGATGCTGGCCGGGTACGTGCCTCGTTACGTCACCGCCCTGCGGGACCTGGTAGCGCGCGGCGACGGTGCCACCGCCCGGGTGCTGGTCCAGCATGGGTTCCCGCTGCCCGTGGTGACGCCCGAGACGCTGCGCGCCAGTGAGGACTGCCTGGCCGGTGCCGGACTCCCCGCCTCGCTACGCCGCCCGCTGTCCGACCACATCGATGACCTGCGCCGCGCCCTGCGCGTCCGTTCGAGCGGATAGAGGGCCTAACGCTATGTGCTGAAACCGCACGTTCAGCACATCAGGAGGTAGTGAATCCGCGGTTTCACTGCCTCCGGGCCCGGCAAGAGGGCGTTCCGGTGCCTTGGATCAGTTGATGAACGCGGTCATCCGGATCGAGACGAGCAGTCCGGGCAGGTCGACGCCGAGCTTAGCGACATAGCGGGTCGGTGGCTCGGACGGGAACCACCGCGCGTATTCCTCGTTCAGGCCGGCGAAGTCCGCGGGGTTGGTGAGCAGTATCCCCACTTCGATGACGTCGTCTAGGCCAGCGCCGCCGGCTTGGAGAATGGCTTGGCAATTGGTCAGTGCCTGCCGTGTTTGCTCTTGGATCGTGTCTCCGGCCAAGCTGCCGGTGCTCGGATCGATGCCGACGATGCCCGAGACGAGCACGTGCGGCCCGGCCTTGACCCCCTGGCTATACAGCGGCGAACTCGGCGCGTTCGTGGTCGTGATGATCTGGCGTGGCATGACGGTCCTCCCTGCTCCTGGCCGAATCAAGGCGCCATGGCAGGATCGCAGGTTTAGCGGTCATCTGCGAGGAGGGAACATATGCAGCTGGAATTCAGGCACGGCGGCACACTCGTGCGAGTGGACGGTGAGGTCACGTCGGCGCCAGGCGACTGGCCGCTGTACGAGTTGTATGCGAAGCCCCGCTACAAGCGAGGCGAGGTAGAGGCGTTCATCCCGGTCGAGGATGAGCCGCTCTACCGCCAGTTCTTTACCCAGGTGGCGCAGCTCTGCGGCCGCTCCGTGGTGGCCTGACGAGGCCCGCGCATGGACCATTGTGGCTTAGGACTATCGAGTCAGGTAGGCCGCTGAGCGGCCGCCGGTCGTGGTGACCAGCCCGTCGTAGTCGTACTCGGCGATGACGAGTTCTGGATCCTTGGTCTCATGCACCACGACATGGTGAGCCTTCAATGACATCGCGTGGACTGGCCGCTCCGCCTAATACTCCCCGGGGGACACCGTGCAGAGCTGAGGATACTCAACGACCATAGACCTATGGTGTACCGATCCCGAGGACCCGAGGAGTGCGCATGACCACCCTGACCGCTTCGGCGACGATCGGCGACCGCTTTGCCGCGGACACCGGGCGGTTCCCGATGTCGGGGGTGCAGGCGCTGGTCCGCCTGATCCTCGACGTGCGCCGCGCCGACCTGGCCCAGGGGCTGGACACCGCGGCGTTCGTCTCGGGTTATGAGGGCTCGCCGCTGGCCGGCCTGGACCTGGAACTGCAACGCCGCGAACAGCTGCTGGCCGAGCACGACATCGTGTTCCGCCCGGCGGTGAACGAGGAACTCGCCGCGACCGCGGTCCAGGGGACCCAGCTGGTGGCCGGGCACGAGGACGCGCGGGTGGCGGGCATCACCGGCTTCTGGTACGGCAAGTCGCCCGGAGTGGACCGCGCCTCGGACGCGTTGCGGCACGCGAACCTGATCGGCACCCACCCGCGCGGCGGCGCGGTGGCGTTCGTCGGGGACGACCCGGCCGCCAAGTCCTCGACCGTCCCCGGCGCCTCGGAATACCTGCTCGCCGACCTCGGCATGCCGGTCCTGTACCCCGCCGACCCGCAGGACATCGTGGATCTGGGCCGGCGCGCCGTCGCGATGTCGCGGGCCAGCGGGCTGTGGGTCGCGCTCAAGATCGTCGCCACCGTCGCCGACGGCGTCGGTCTGGTCGAGGCGGGCCCCGGACGGGTGAGCCCGGCCGCGGACCACGGCCGACCGTACGCGCACCAGCCGAACGCGCGCATGCTTCAGCCGGGCCTGTCGGAGATGGAGCGGTCGCGGGAAGGGATCCGCCGCGAGGCGGCCATCGCCTACGCGCGCGCCAACGGCGTCAACCGCGTCGAGGACTTCGGCGCGGCGCCTCGCGTTGGCATCGTGGCGGGTGGCAAGACCTACCTGGAGCTGCGCCAGGCGCTGCGGATCATCGGCCTGGACGAGGCCGAACTGAGCGCGCGCGGGATGCGGCTGCTGCACCTGCGCATGATCCACCCGCTGATCCCGGACCAGATCGAGGAGTTCGCGGCCGGCCTGGACGAGATCATCGTGGTGGAGGAGAAGCGCCCGTTCGTGGAGTCGGCCGTCAAGCACATCCTCTACGGCCGGCCGGACGCGCCCCGCGTCACCGGCCGCGGCCACGCCGGCGAACCACTGTTCCCGCCCGACGGCGAGCTGGACGCCGACCTCATCGCCCGGGGTCTGGCCGAACGGCTCGGCGGCCCGCAGTTCCCCGCGGTGCAGGCCTGGCGCGCCCGCACCGGGACACCCCGCACGGTGACGCAACTGCCGCTGCTCGCGCGCACCCCGTACTTCTGCTCGGGGTGCCCGCACAACAGCTCGATCAAGGTGCCGGCCGGCTCGATGGTCGGCGGCGGCATCGGCTGCCACGCGCTGGTCCTGATGATGGAGCCCGACGCGGTCGGCGAGGTCACCGGCCTGACCCAGATGGGCGGCGAGGGCGCGCAGTGGATCGGGATGGAACCGTTCCTGCGGACCCGCAAGCACCTGCTGCAGAACATCGGCGACGGCACCTTCCACCACTCGGGCAGCCTGGCTGTCCGGGCGGCCATCGCCAGCGGCGCCGACATCACGTTCAAGCTGCTGTACAACTCCGCGGTCGCGATGACCGGCGGGCAGGACGCGGTCGGCGCGATGGCGATCCCCGCGCTGACCCGGGCGCTGGCCGCCGAGGGGGTGCGCCGCATCATCGTCACCACCGGTGAGCCCCGGCGGTACCGGCAGCGGTCGTTCCGGCTGCGGCACGGCCGGCTGGCGGACATCGCCGAGGTGTGGCCTCGCGACCGCCTATCCGAGGCGCAGCAGGTGCTGAGCACGCTGCACGGCGTCACCGTCCTGATCCACGACCAGGAGTGCGCGACCGAGCTACGCCGTAAGCGCAAGCGCGGGAAGGCCGCGGAACCCCCGCAGCACGTCATGATCAACGAACGGGTCTGCGAGGGCTGCGGTGACTGCGGTCAGCAGTCGAACTGCCTGTCCGTCCAGCCGGTCGACACCGACTTCGGCCGCAAGACCACCATCGACCAGTCGTCCTGCAACAAGGACTTCTCCTGCCTGGCCGGCGACTGTCCCTCGTTCGTGGAGGTCCGCCCGGCCGGGACCCGGCCGCGTCGTCGCACCGCCACCCCGCTGAGCGCCGCGGACCTGCCCGCCCCGACGCCACGGTTCGACCTCGACGCCGACCCGCAGACCCCGCACACCACCCGCATCACCGGGGTCGGCGGGACCGGGATCGTGACCGTGTCGCAGGTCCTGGCGGCCGCGGCTGGGTTCGCCGGCCGGGAGGTCCGCACGCTGGACCAGATCGGCCTGGCCCAGAAGGGCGGTGCGGTCGTCTCCGACGTCAAGATCAGCGCGTCGCCGCTGCCCGTGGCGAGCAAGGCCGCCGCGGGCGAATGCGATCTGTACCTTGGCTGTGACCTGCTCGTCGCCGCCGACCCGAAGAACCTCACCGTCGCCGACCCCGCCCGCACCGTGGCCGTGGTGTCCACCACCAAGGTCCCCACAGGCCGCATGGTCACCGATCCCGGCAGCGCGTTCCCCGACGTCGACGAGATCGCCGGCCAGATCCGTCAGGCGATCGGCGGCCGCGACCCGGTCCTGCTGGACGCCCGCCGCCTAGCCGTGACCCTGCTCGGCACCGACCAGTACGCCAACATGCTGCTGGTGGGGGCCGCCTACCAGGCGGGCGCGCTGCCGCTCCCGGCCGAGGCGATCGAGCAGGCCATCGGGCTGAACGGAGTGGCGGTGGACGTCAACCTGCAGGCGTTCCGCCGCGGCCGGCAGGCAGTCGCCGACCCGGCCGCCTTCGCCGAGCTCGTGGACGCCATGACGGTCCGGCTCCCGGCCTGCCCGCGCAACGAGGCGGCGGAGCGTCTGGCGGACCAGGTCGGGGCACCTCCGGGCTCCGAGCTTGACCGGCTGGTCCGCGACCGGACCGCCGACCTGGCCAGCTACCAGAACCTGCGCTACGCCGAGGCGTACGCCGGGCTCGTCCAGCGTGTCTACGCAGCCGAGCGGGCCGCCGGTCCGGCCAGCACCATGCTGTCCGAGCAGGTTGCGCGGTACCTGTACAAGCTCATGGCCTACAAGGACGAGTACGAGGTGGCCCGGCTGTCCCTCGACCCGCAGCTCGGCTCGGCGGTCGAGGCCGAGTTCGGGCCCGGCAGCACGGTGAGCTACCGGCTGCACCCGCCGGTCCTGCGGGCCCTGGGCCTGCGCCGCAAGATCCGCCTCGGCCCCTGGTTCCGGCCGGTCTTCCGGATGCTGCGCACGATGAAGGTGCTGCGCGGCACGGCGTGGGACCCGTTCGGCCGTACCCGTGTCCGCCGCCTGGAGCGGGATCTGATCACCGAGTACCGCGCGGCCATGGAAGCCATGATCGCGAGCCTGACCGAGGACAACCTGGCCGAGTGCGCTCGCATCGCCGCCCTGCCCGACCTGGTCCGCGGCTACGAGCAAATCAAGATCGCCAGCGCCGCCCGCTACCGCACCGAGCTGCACGCCGCCTTGGTTACGCTGCGGACGGCGGACGGTCGCCGCGGCTAACGCCGCGTTCCGCGACCTCGGCTTCCAGCAGACTCACCAGCTCCATGAGGTGACTGGAGTCTTCACCGCGTGCCTGGTCCTCGGCTACCAATTCAGCCCGTACGGGTAGAGCTTGCTGGCCAAATGCTGCAGGTCGCGCTCTGCCAGAACCACACGAGTCAGCTCGACGAGTTCGCCCCAGCCCCGGCCTCCGGTGCTCCAGCTCTCCTCGTTACTGAAGCCAATGATCACCGACATGCAACCACGATAGGCCTCCGCCGGCGACCGGCGGGGTGAGCCACGGTCCGTTCGGAATAATGGTTGTGATTTCGGCGGCCAGGCGGCTACGGCGCGAACCGGGCCTAGCTGCCCAAGCCGAGCAGGCGGACGGCGTTGTGCTTGAGGATCTTGGGCCGGACCTCCGGCTTGACGTCCAGGAGCTCGAAGTCGCTCAGCCAGCGTTCCGGGGTGAGCAGCGGATAGTCGGTGCCGAACAGCATCTTGTCCTGCAGGTAGGAACTGGCCGCGCGGACCAGCTGGGGCGGGAAGTACTTCGGCGACCAGCCGGACAGGTCGATGTAGACGTTGGACTTGTGGGTGGCGATCGAGATCGCCTCGTCCTGCCAGGGCACGGACGGGTGGGCCAGGATCACGGTCATGCCAGGGAAGTCCGCGGCCACGTCGTCCAGCAGCATCGGGTTGGACAGCCGCAGCTTGATCCCGCGGCCGCCGGGCAGGCCCGCGCCGATACCGGTCTGGCCGGTGTGGAAGACGGCGGGCAGGCCCGCCTCCTCGATGACCTCGTACAGCGGGTAGTAGCGCCGGTCGTCGGGCGAGAAGGCCTGCAGGCTCGGGTGGAACTTGAACCCGCGCACCGAATGCTCGCTGATCAGATGGCGGGCGCGGCGGACCGCGGCCTCCCCGGCCAGCGGGTCCACCGAGCCGAACGGGATCAGCACGTCGGAGTGGGCCGCGGCCCGGTCGGCCAGTTCCTCGCTGGACAGCGCCGGATGACCGGTGGCGGTCCCGGCGTCCACGGTGAACACCACGGCGGCCAGCTGGCGCGGCCGGTAGTAGTCCGCGATGTGCTCGACCGTGGGCGCCCGGTCATTGTCGGCCTTGAAGTACTTCGCCGACGCGGCGAGCAGCTCATCGTCGAGGGAGAGCTGCCCGTGCCCGTCCGACTCGACGTGCACGTGCACGTCGATCGCCTGCAGCGCGGAAACCTCCAGGCCAGCCATCCAAACACCCTATACGGCGGGTTCGCCCAGGCCAGCATGGTGCGACCAGCATTTCGGCGATCCGCATTTGTGCGGGCAGCACATTGCGGGGGCGGCGTTGCTGTGGCACCGTCTGCGTGTGGAGGCGCGAGGTCAAGGGGTACCAGCCCGCGACGGCGACCTGCTGTGGACGCCGGGCCCGGACCGGGTCGAGCGCGCCAACCTGACGGCGTTCACCCGCTGGCTCGGCCGCGAGCGCGGCCGCCGCTTCGACGGCTACCAGGACCTGTGGCAATGGTCGGTGACCGACCTCGACGCCTTCTGGCAGGCGGTCTGGGACTACTGCGGCGTGCAGGCGTCCGTCCCGCCCGCCGCGGTCCTCGGCACCCGGACCATGCCCGGCGCCGACTGGTTTCCCGGCGCCCGGCTGAACTACGCCCAGCACGTGCTGCGCCACGAGCGGCCCGGCCAGGACGCCCTGTACCACCAGTCCGAGACCACCCCGCTGACCGGGCTGCCGTGGCCGGAGCTCGGCAACGCCGTCCGCGTCCTGGCCACCCAGCTGCGCGCCCTGGGCGTCCGGCCCGGAGACCGGGTCGCCTCCTGCATGCCGAACATCCCGCAGACCGTGATCGCGATGCTGGCCACGACCAGCATCGGCGCCATCTGGACCAGCTGCTCGCCCGACTTCGGCAGCCGCGGGATCAGCGACCGGTTCGGCCAGCTGTCGCCCACCGTGCTGTTCTGCGTGGACAGCTACCGCTACGGCGGCCGCGACCACGACCGCCGCGCCGAGATGCGGCAGGTCATCGCGGGCCTGCCCAGCCTGGAGCAGGTGATCTGGGTACCCGGGCCGCTGAACGGCGCGATCGCGGGGCCGGGCGGCGGGCCGCGCCTTCATACCTGGGACGAGCTGCTGGACCACCCGGCGGTGCCGGCCGCCGGGTTTGACTTCGAGCAGGTGCCGTTCAGCCACCCGCTGTGGATCTTGTTCTCCTCCGGGACCACCGGGCTGCCCAAGGCGATCACCCATAGCCACGGCGGCATCCTCATCGAGCAGCTGAAGCTGCAGACCCTCAACATGGACCTGCGCGCGGGCGACCGGATGTTCTTCTACACCACGGCCGGCTGGATGATGTGGAACTTCCTGGTCAGCTCGCTGCTGCTGGGCGTGCGGCCGCTGCTGTACGACGGGCACCCCGGTTACCCGCGCCCGGACGTGCTGTGGGAGATGGCCGAGTCCGCGCGCGTGACGTTCTTCGGGGCCAGCCCCGCCTACGCCGACCTGCTGGCCAAGGCGGGCCTGGTGCCGGGCGAGAGGTACGACCTGTCCGCGCTGACCGGCCTGATGCTCGCGGGCTCGCCGGTGTCGGCCGAGTGCGGCGCCTGGTTCTACCGCAACGTCAAGGCCGACCTGTGGCTGCACGTGGGCAGCGGCGGCACCGACGTGTGCAGCGGGTTCACCGGCGGCGCGCCGACGATGCCGGTCTACGCCGGCGAGCACCAGGCGCGCAACCTCGGCGTCGCCGCCTACGCGTTCAACGAGCAGGGCCAGCCGGTTACCGGCGAGGTCGGCGAGATGGTGATCACCCAGCCGATGCCGTCGATGCCCGTCCGGTTCTGGAACGACGACGACGGCGAGCGGTACCGGCAGACGTACTTCGACGACTTCCCCGGGGTCTGGCGGCAGGGCGACTTCTTCAAGGTCAACGAGCGGGGCGGCTGCTTCGTCCTCGGCCGCAGCGACGCCACCTTGAACCGGCATGGGATCCGGATCGGCACCGCGGAGGTCTACGCCGCGCTCGAGTCGGTGCCGCAGCTCACCGGCGCCCTCATCGTCAACCTCGACCTGCCCGGCGGCCGGTTCTTCATGCCGCTGTTCGTCACGCTCGACGACGGGGCCGTGCTCGACGACGCGCTGCGCGCCGCGATCGCCGAACGGCTCCGCAGCCAGTACACCGCCCGGCACGTGCCCGACCGGATCATCCAGGTTCCGGCCATCCCGGCCACCCTGACCGGCAAGAAGATGGAGATTCCGGTGCGCAAGATCCTGCTCGGCGTGCCGCCGGACGAGGCGGCCAACCGCAACGCGATGGCCAACCCGGACTCGCTGGCCGCCTTCGCCGAGTACGCCCAGACCCAGCAGGACTACCGTGTCGCAGGTGAGCGGTAACCCGGCACTCTCCGGCTACTCTTCGTCCTGGGCCGGCTTGACGTAGCCGAAGAACGCTCGGCGCTTGATCAGGTCGGCGACCTCGGCCGGCACCATGGTTTCCCACGAGTCGTCCTGCGCGGCGATCCGGCGCAGCACGTC
>Ga0209168_10001362_pt1 | contig 19315 bp, 16 predicted proteins | sample Coa_R1_FD_187156 | JGI IMG/M metagenome (GOLD analysis project Ga0209168, IMG submission 187156) | Surface soil microbial communities from Centralia Pennsylvania, which are recovering from an underground coalmine fire - Coalmine... | ecosystem: Environmental > Terrestrial > Soil > Unclassified ...
GCATGCAGCCCACCGCACCCAGCAGTACCAGTAGAGGCGTGCGCACATTCTTGGCAAGATCGTCGATCATCGGCCGGAACCACACGTCTTCGGCTACAGGCTTCGACGCATTGGCGAGGTGGATCTGATACTGCAGCGCACTCACCTCGCTCGTCGCCGCCGCTGCACTCACACCCGGCTTGAGTCGTGCCACCACCATGCTCTGGTGGTCGGCGTGCCCGTAGTCGCCCGGCGAGTACGAGAAGGTCTGCGCATACGGCAGCCAGAATTGAATCTTGGCATCGGGATACGTAAACCAGCTCGGAAGCACGCCAATGACTGTAGTTGGTTTCGTGTCCAGATGAACCTGCTTGCCGATGATCGACGGATCGCCGGCAAAGCGGCGCTGAAAGATGCTCCAGGTCAGCAGCACAACGGGCTGCCCTTCCGGCTGGTCTTCAGCGTCAGTAAAGGTCCGCCCCAAAACCGGCGACACGCCGAGCAGTGGAAAGAGATTGGCCGAACCTGCGGCGCTCTGTACAACTTCAGGTAGCTCACTCTGCACGCCGGAGATGATGCCTCCGTATGCGCGCATAGCGGCCATGTCTTCAAAGCCGTGGCTCTGCGCGCGCCAGTCGCGGTAGTCGCCGGCGGCGACGGTACTAAACCCATCCCCGCGTTCGTCGTGGCGAAAATGATCGTAGAGCATCACCAGCCTGCCGGGATCGCGAAACGGCAGGGGCCGCAGAAGCACAGCGCGAACAATGGTGAACAGCGATGTGGTTGCGCCGATACCGAGCGCCATCACGAGCACCGATACGATCGAGAAACTCGGCGAGCGCCACAACGTGCGCACGCCATATTTAAGGTTGCGCAGCAATCGCTCGAGCCAGTTCCAGGTCCACACAGCGCGCGTCTGCTCACGAATCAGCGTGGGATTGCCGAAAGCGCGCACGGCGGCGAAACGGGCATCTTCCGGGGACAAGCCGCGTTCTCGCTGCTCTTCTTCTTCCAGTTGAAGGTCGCACTGGAGTTCTCGCGCCAGGTCCTCATCCCGATTCTTCCTCGGCCACCATCGCATATCAGTTCTCCTCGGCCGCAGGCCACATCACGCGAGCCACCGCGTCCGCCATCTGCTTCCACTGCGATTCTTCGACCACAAGCTGCTTCTTGCCTTTATCCGTCAACCGGTAGTACTTGAACTCGCGGTTGCGGTCCGGCGCCGTCTCCCATTTGGACACCACCCACCCTCTCTTCTCCAGCCGATGCAAGGCGGGATAAAGAGAACCATGCTGCATCTGCAGAAACTCATTCGTGGCCCTCTGAATATGCTTGCCGATCTGATGTCCGTGCGCCGGCCCATACAGAAGCGTTTTCAGGATCATCATGTCCAGCGTTCCCTGCAGAACGGCACTGCGTTGCTTCGACTCTTTCGGCATGGAAGAGACTCTACCCTCAATAACGCCGATGGTAGTCATTCGACTATCAAATCGTCAAGATGTAGCGCGAAATGACGAGATCAGGGCAAATGCACTCATTGAAGACCTCGCTGACTATAAGTCCCGTGAAACGCGCTTATCGCCATAAACTCTCGAATTGTCAGCAAACAAGAAACTGATCATTCGTTCTCGTTGGCTTCCGATTCGCCGGTGATCCGGGAAGTTCAAGAAATTCGACGAGTGGCAGTGTCGTGCAATTCGCAGCTTCAGTCCTACTGGGCGCTAGTCTCTGCGCTGCCAAGCAGTCCGTTAAATTGTGCGCGGTACGCGTGCAGGTCTCGCGGGCAAGGAGTAGCATTTCTGCCATGAAAACCGTCGAACGCCGTAATTTCTTAAAGGTAGCGGTGGCGCTGCCTTTTGCCCCGCCTTTAATATCGTTCGCTGAAGTTGCAAGCCCGTCGAGAAAGCCAGTGTTTGTCGCTGCGGGCGCGGACGCGACTGGGACAGAGCATCATGGGCCGCGCGCAGGCACGCATCTAGATTTCAAGGTCCTTACCAAAGACACCCAAGCTGGTTTTTTTCTGTTAGAGCATCGCAATGTTCCGCAAGGCGGGCCAGTGCGCCATCTGCACTATGCACAAGAAGAATGGTTCTACCTCATTGAGGGCAACAAGGTGGTAATCGAGGTAGGCGACGAGCGCTTCACGCTTCGGCCCGGCGATTCCATACTCGCGCCACGGAATGTGCCCCATGTGTGGGCCTACGTCGGTGAGAAGCCGGGACGGATGCTGATGGGGTTCACGCCGGCTGGCCAGATGGAAGATTTCTTCACCCTCTCTAGCAAGCAGCCAGTGGATGCGAAAATCGCAGAGGCGCACGGCATGAAATGGCTGGGGCCACCTCTCGACGTGTCGAAGCTCGTTTGATGACTTCCGTATCGCTCGTGATGCACCCAGGGGAGTGTAGCTACTCCGGGTCATTGCAGCTAAGCGGTTAGCAACAATCACTCTCGACCGTCGCATTCCCCTTCGCATTGCAAATTGTAAGATTAGTCTCCTTTTATGGATGGCATTTGATTTCTATTCGAAGAAGGCCGGGACGGCCGTCACGAAGAGTGGCGGCACCGTTGGGATTCCCCACAGCCTCGACGGCGTGCATCGGCTCTGGCTGCATCCAATGCACACTCCACTTGCCGGGATGACTTGGCTCTTCCGTGCTTGGGCGGTCCTGCACGGCCCCGTCGGGGCCGTGATAACGGATATGCGGCGTTCCGCCTCCAGTATCCCAGTCAAGAAAGAAGCTCGGCCAGCGGTGGTGGTGCATCGGTTCCGTGGTGCCCGGTGGTGGCACAGTAACTTCGAGCACGCGTACGAATGCATTTTCGAAAATCACTTTGTGACTATTTGGGGCGGCTTGCACGGCATCGAAGCCATCGGGAAAACCAGACTTGCCCTGTCCGTAAGCGTAAAAATACCTGCCCAGCATCATCAAAGAAATCACGGTAACGAAGGCGATCGACGCGAGCTTTTGGGCGTGCGGAAGTCTTTCTGATTGGTTCATGGCGCAAATATTAACTCCTTTGTTGAAGCGGAAGAACTTTGCTTGGCAGTAGGATTAGTTCCGTCTTCTAAAACCGAGAGAATGCGCTCCATTAACGTGAGCACATCACTTAGCAACCCTCGAACCGGCGCTGGTGTCGCGCAAGAGAATCACATCGGAGACAGAACTAAAACGGAGCATTCCCAGAGACTTGCCGTCGGGGGACCAACGGAAATCCTGGATTTTTTCAGAATCGTTGAAGTGAGTCAGCTTTCGCCCTTTTGACCCGTCCACAGGCTGCATCCAAATGTTGTCTACTCCCGCGTCGTCGATCACAAAAGCGATAGATTTGCCGTCAGGAGAAAAGCGGAATCCGGCACTGTCGGGTGGTCCCTGAGAACGGAATACCACATTCAGGGCGGGATCGATGTCGAGGTTTCGCACGCCGGTGCTCAGGTTGTCGAGCACGATCCGGTTGGAGTAGGTCTTCGATTCAGGATTCAACAGTCGGGTAAATATCGCTAGAATCCTGCCGTCAGGAGACAGTACGGCCTGACCCGTGAGCGAATTCGGAGGGTTCGCTCCCGGCACGAGTTCCGGTTTGCCGCCATCGGAAGCGATTCGCCAGACACCGTTCGTGATTTGCGTCGAGTAGTAGAGCCACTTCCCGTCGGGCGAGCATCCCCAAAGGCTGCCGAATTCTTTGGAGGTGAGCGGCACAGCGTCGGAGCCGTCAGAATTCGCCCGCCAGATTCCGTTGCCGCTCTTTTCGCCGTGAACCATCCAATTCAATCCAATCCAGCGGTCGTTGTCGCACGATACCGGGTCGCTGATCCAGGCCGCCGGATCGCTCAGAATGGTTACCGCGTGAGTGCCATCGGTATGCTGCCGGACCAAGCGATCGCCGTGCGAGACGAGCAATTGCCCATCCCCTGTCCACGAGAAGCTTGGGAGGGTTTCGCGGGTTGCGATACCGGGCACGGGAGTAAGGGATCCTGCACCGTTGGGCGGCATCAGAACGATCTGGGTAGAGGTCTCCTTCTGCACCGTAGCTAGCGTGTGGCCATCAGCTGCAAGGGAGAGGGAGTTGTGGGACGTCAGATCGTTGGTAATGGGACGGAACTCACCGTCGGGATAGGAGAAAAATCCTACCTGAGTTTGGACCGACAGATGTTCTCCGCGGGGCACATAGGCGACAAAGATTCCTCGTCCATCCGGTGCCCAGACATTGCCCAAAATTATCTTGTCGGCGGGGGCGACGAACGGTTCCACGCTCCCGCGGGCAAAATCAAAGAAGCGAATCTCGCTGAGAGATTTGCTGTTCGGAGTCAGTGTTGAAATGGCGACGCGTTTGCCATCGGGAGACCACGAGAGCTCGGCGGCCGGACCGCTTGGCGCAGTTTCGACCAACAGCGCTTTCTCGTTGCCGCCGTCGGCGTCTGACTGTAGCAATCGCCACTTGTTCAACTCGGGATCGTTGTAGCGCGAATACACGACGCGCTTACCGTCTGGTGAAAATATCGGACCACCGTCCACGTCCTTGGCAAGCAACGTGGGTGAACCGCCGAGAAGCGGCGCCCGGAAAAGATTAAAACGCCGATGCGCCGCCCTCGGTTTCACGGAAATAGAAAGAGTTGCCGTCGGGAGAGAATACGAGCGAAGCGAACGAGTGATCCGATGCCGGGAGCACTTGCGTATTACTGCCGGTGGGAATATTTCGCAGCCACAGGCTTTCGCTGCCATTATCGGATTGCACGGTGAGCAGAAATCTGCCGTCTGGAGAAATTGCCGCGTCCTGCACTTTGCCGGTATTGGTTAATGGGGTGATGGAAAAGTTCCGAAAGGGAGTGTCGGCCGGGCGTCGCAAAAGGGTGAATATGCCGTAAGCGGCGGCGGCCACGATCAGCAGGCCGGCGAGCAGAGCGGCCCCGGTGGCGGTCTTGTGCCGCCGGATCGCGGCAACTGCAGAGGACGATCCACTGGAGGGCGCTGATGAGTCAACGGCCGAACTCGCGGCAGCGGACGATTGCCCTACAGATGCCACAGGGACTGCCGAGGCTCCGGAAGAAGCCGAGGATTCGCTGTTCGAGGCGAACGGACGCCCACTCGAATCCAGATCGCGCTTGATGCGCTGCAGGTCCGTCCCCATCTCGGCTGCATGCTGGTAACGCAGATTGCGATCCTTTTCGAGCGCCTTGTGAGTGACTTCTTCCAGTCGATGAGGAAGATCGGGGGTTCAACCTAACTGGCGCAACCGGAGATTTATGGAGAATTGCGTCGAAGATCGCAGCCGAGGTCTCGCCACGGAACGGCAGCGTCCCCGTCGACATTTCATAGAGCACCGCACCGAACGAAAAAAGATCGGTGCGATGATCCAGTTCTTTTCCCAGCGCCTGTTCGGGCGACATATACGCGACCGTGCCCAGGGTAGTGCCGGGGCTAGTGAGGTGCTGGTCAGTGCCTTCCACTGTAACCTGTAGTCCCCCGAGTTGAGAAGATTGGGCTTGTTCCGCCTTCACCTTGGCTAGCCCAAAGTCGAGCACCTTCGCATGACCGCGTTTGGTGACAAAGATGTTGGCTGGCTTGATATCGCGGTGCACGATTCCGGCCGCATGTGCCGCATCGAGCGCATCTGCAATTTCGATCCCCAGCCGGAGGATCTCGTCAGTTTCTATCGAACGCCCGCCGATCTTGTGTTTAAGGGTCACGCCTTCGAGGAACTCCATCGCAATGAAGGCATGGCCATTCTCTTCGCCAATGTCGTGAATTGTGCAGATGTTGGGATGATTAAGAGCGGAGGCGGCCTGGGCCTCACGCCTGAATCGTGCCAGCGATGGTGAATCTCCGGCCACTTCGTCAGGCAGGAACTTGAGCGCGACGAACCGGTGCAGTCGCGTGTCTTCAGCTTTGTAAACCACGCCCATGCCGCCGCCGCCCAGTTTTTCCAAAACACGGTAGTGCGAGATGGTTTGACCGATCATGGGCACCGCAGAAACCTTAGGTGCCGTATGTTAGGGCGCTACCGCTGAGGAAGTCAAAGCGCTACCGTGTTCAGGACGGATCGCAGGGTGGTTTGTCGGCAAACAAGAAACTGGGAACGCGTTTCCGATAACGTAGAAGTCTGCTCGTCCTTCGTCATCTCGCCATTTCGTTGTCAGACTACGGGCGTTATAGCGTTGGATGCCGCTTGTCGAACAGGTGGGAGCTACTAGAACCTTTCACTCGCAGCGCAAAGCTGCTATTGGATCGATTCTCGTTGCACGTCGTGCGGGAATGTAGCTGGCCAAGATGGTTACAGCTGTTAACAACAGCGCGACCGTTACAAACGTGATGGGGTCGCCCGCTTTAACCCCAAACAGCAAATCCCGCATTAGGCGCGTCACAGCGAAGCCCACGGCTGCTCCGATGACGATACCCAACAAAGCCATGCGCAGCGCGTTGCGCAAGACCATCCCGAGCACGGTGCGAGTATCGGCGCCAAGTGCCATACAAACGCCAATATTGTGGGTGCTCTGTGCGACGAAATAAGAAACGACGCCATAGATGCCGATTGCCGCCAGCGTCATTGCCAAGGCTGCAAACACCGCCAACAGCATCCGAGTGAAGCGCCTCGCCAACAGCGAATCTCTGATTACGTCCTCCATACTTTCTTCGTTAAACGAGACCATATTGCCATTGATGCGGTTCACCGTACGTTTCAGTGTCGGCAGTACCGAATACGGATCGCCAGCCGCGCGAAGCACGAATGCCGAGCCGCCTGAAACGACGTCCATGATCCGGTCTGGGAACTGACGGAATTCGAAGTACATTTGTGAATGTACTTTCGCCGTATCGTCGGAATCCAGGCCCCACTGTTTGATATGACCTACGATGCCAACGATCTCACATTGCATTCCGATCTGGTCGAGATTGATACGCTGGCCGAGGGGATCTTGTGTCGGGAACGCCTTCCGTTGAAATTCCTGATCAACGACTGTGACACACGGGCTATTCTCAGCGTCCTGCGAGGTGACGAAGCGCCCCCGGAGCAGAGGAATTCGCATAATGTTCAGGTAGTCGGGACTGATCCCGTAGAACAGAGCGAGATCCATCTGGCTCTGCTCGGCGGGTTTGGGACGGCCTTCGACCCAATAAGGCATTTCTGAGTCCCCGCTCATGGGCATGGCGCCCATCATGACGCTCACCGCAGTGACACCCGGAATAGAGCGCAACTGATCGATGGTTTGCTGGTAACCGTTGCGGACTGCGCTAGGCGTGCCATGCACAGCGGGTGATCCAGCGATTGAGAACATCAGTACTTGCTGCGGATCAAAACCGGGATTAACGCTCCACAATCGTGACATGGTGCGGATCATCAACCCAGCGGATGCCGTCAAGACAAGCGCCAGAGCCACTTCCGTGCAGATTAACGCGCGCTGGAACCCGTGACGGGTCGTCTGACCCCGGCCGCCCTCTTTTAGAGTTTCGCTCAAATCAGCACGCGAGCCTTGGAGGGCGGGCACGATGCCGAACAGCACGCTTGCTAGAATTGAGGTGGCGGCCGTAAAGGCGAGTACGATCGGATCGAGGTGGATTTGATCTGCGCGTGCCAGTTGGTTCGCCAGCTTGGCAATGAAGATCCTATCAAGCAAGTTCGCTACTGCTAGGGCCAGTGCACCTCCAGTCAGAGCCAGGAGCAGACATTCGGTCAGCAGTTGCTGGATCAGCCGACTGCGCTGCGCGCCCAGCGCCCCGCGGACAGCGAACTCACGCTTGCGACCACTAGAGCGAGCCAGTAGTAGGTTTGCGACGTTGGCACAAGCAATCAACAACACAAATGTCACCGCGCCAAGAAGGATCATCAGAGGCGCCCGCGCGTCACCGACCACTTCCTCACGCAGAGAGACTGCACGTATGCCGTGATCTTTATTTTCCTTGGGATATTCCTGCGCCAGCACGTTGGCAATACCGTTCAGTTCTGCTTGCGCTTGCTGTGCGGACATGCCCGGCTTGACCCGAGCGACCGCACGCGTACCCATGCCGACCCCTCGATCCCAGAACAGCGGCTCGGACCATTGGCCAATGGGAACAAGCACCGAGATTCGGTCGAATAAAACATCGTCGCTGGGCACAACTCCGATGACCGTAAAGAGTCGCCCGTTAAGGATGAGAGTGCGGCCGAGAACCAAGGAGCTGCCCGCAAAGCGCGTCTTCCAGTAGCTCGTAGTGAGCAGCACCACCTGCGCTCCGCCCCGGCGATCTTCGTCGCTCGTAAAGATCCGTCCCACCACCGGATTTAACCGTAAGACCGGAAACATCGTGGCGGAAACCATTAGTCCCTGAAGCCTTTCAGGATTCGGTTGGCCTGTCAGATTGAAGTTGTCGAACCGATAGGCTGCCATCGCTTCAAACGAGCGGCTCCGTTGTTGCCAGTCGAGAAAATTGGGATAAGAGATGGATGCTTCCTGGAATTGCGGCGTGCTCGTGGACAGTTGAAGGATGCGACCCGGTTCGCTATATGGGAGTGGCCGCAGCAGGACTCCGTTCACGATGCTGAACATCGCGCTATTTGCGCCGATGCCCAGCGCTAGCGTAAGGATTGAGATCACGGCAAATCCGGGCGTCTTCCAGAGCGAGCGCGCACCGTGGCGGATGTCCTGCCACACTCCGTCAATCATTTTGATCTCCTCGACTGCACTCACATCAGTATTCGGAATAAGCAAGCAGCCGCCCGCCAAGGCCAATCTTTAGTGGCTGCATCAAATTTCCCATCAAACAGCGCTAGAGTTACTGGCTGGTCGCCGATTCCTCAGAAACGGATCTGCGTCCGTCCCGATTGCCATCGGATTGCCCAATCAAGATTTTGATACTCACGGGTGCGCGATAATGTGATGGGAATCACCGATGACGTTCTCGGACTCGATGTGCCCGTTCTGCTCAAACTCGATGGGCCGGCAATAGACATGGTTTGGCGTGACTCTTATGCCTTGATGAACGCTCTTGGCTGCTCTCCCGTTCCCGTTGCCGTTGCTATCACAGGACACGCTCCCCTGATGGGACAGCGCTGGCGTTTTTCTGCGATTGGCGAGTGGCGGCGCAGGGGGATTTCAAAATTGGACTGAGCGAGGTGCAGGTGGGTCTGCCTCTACCTCCGGTGACCTTCGCTGCGTTGCGCCGTCTCGTCGGTCCCCGTGCTGACGCGGCGACCTTGGGATTGGTCGACGAGGTGGTGCCCGCGGAGCAGGTCGTGGACCGGGCGATAAAGTGGTGCCAGGATCTGCTCGCACTTCCTCAGTCCGCGATGAACCTTACTCGCACACAAGCGCGCGGTGATTTGGTGGCTGTGGATTGTCTTCGGGGACACGCTATCCTCTCCGTTGTCGCTGTCGCGGCGGTTGTTCTGGGTGTGCATCTGTTCGTAATCCTGTACGAAGAACCGACGCTCCGCCGGAAATTTGGTGCCGATACGAGGCGTATTGTCAGAACGTAAGCCGCTGGTGGCCTCGCTTGAAGGGATGGGACAAGCTGGAGTAGCGCCCTTGAGTTACACCGCGCGCGTAAGCCAGCTCTCCATGGTGGCTGCGTCCACCAGGCCCGCCTGCTGAAACTGAATCTGGCCTCGCGCGAACACCGCGAAATTTGGAATGCTCCGAACGTTGTATTGTGCTGCCAGGCTCGGGAACCTTTCCGTATCGACCTTCAGCACAACTGCACGTCCGGCGAGGTCCTGGGCGGTTTGTGCCACGTGAGGCGCCGCCATGCGGCATGGTCCGCACCAAGAAGCCCAGAAGTCCGTCAGAACTGGAACCTTGCTCTCGCGAATGATCTCGTTGAACTGCTCTTCGTTGACTTCGATCGGTTCGCCGATTGCCGGCAGCTCTGCTTTGCAGGCACCGCATTTGCCGACATCGGAGAGGTGTCTGGCGGGAACGCGATTGGACCTACCGCAAGTGGGGCAATTTCGAATCAGCGGCATGGACCTATTCTAGGCCACCGATCAGGGCGCGACTGTTCCGATGGATGGATCGTTGGCACAGGTGCCGAGTGCGCCAACTGGGTTACGAGATTACAACAGTGGCGCGGCGGCGGATGCCCCGATGCAGAGCGCTTTGAGGGAAACACCCATTCAGCGCAACAGTGGCGTCGGGCAATTCTCGGCGATTTGGACCAATTCGGCATACGTTGACTTGGGAAGAAGAGAACTTGCCTCAAGTTTGCTCCATTCAGTCGGATCGCTCGCTCATGGGCGATATTCTCCCGCGCTCTGCCTTAGGACATTACTGTCGTCTGTCTTTGATGGAGAAAGTCCTCAACTTCCTGGAGTGTCGGCATGGACGGTTGGGCGCCGGGTCTAGTAACAGAAATCGCCGCTACCCCGGAGGCAAACACTGCGCTGCGCGCAGCGGAGTAGCCCCGCAACAAACCGACCGCGAAACCAGCATTGAAGGCGTCTCCAGCGGCAGTCGTATCTACCGCATCCACCTGGAACGCGGGAACGTGGTCTTTTTTTTGCAGGGATCCTTCCGCCACCAAGCACCCTTGTGAACCCAGTTTCAACAAAACATTCTGAGCACCGGCGGCCAGAAGTTCATCCGCGGCGCCTGCGGCACCCCGACCATCCACCAGTCCAACTTTAAGCAGTTCCGCGGTTTCTGTTTCGTTGGGCGTGATCCAGGTAACGCGTCGGAGCAAACCGTTAGGGAGATCGCGTGCAGGGGCGGGGTCCAGCATCAACGGGATATCGTGCTGCTCGGCGAATCGCGAGAGAAAGTCGACAGTGTCCAAGGGGATCTCTAGTTGCACGAGCAGGAATCCTGCCATTTGCAGTAAGGGCTCTGCCTCTTCCAGCGACTTCGCACTGAGTCTACCGTTGGCGCCAGGCACAACCACAATACTGTTCTCGCCGCGCGATCCGATGGTGATCAATGCGATGCCCGAAGATCCGTTTACGGTGTTGACGTACGCGGTATGCACGCCGGCCGTCTGAAGGCCATCACGCAATTGTGCGCCGAAGGCGTCGTCGCCGACATTGCCGACCATCGAAACCGGATATCCGAGCTTAGCCACCGCTACCGCTTGGTTTGCTCCCTTTCCTCCAAAGAAAGTATCGAAACTTGTTCCCGTGATTGTCTCCCCAATCTGTGGAATACGCTCGGCACGCGCGACGAGGTCTAGATTGATACTCCCTACCACAACGATTGGCTTCTGCATAAAGCTTCCAATTCTATTGTTTCACCATGGGTGCTATCGCGATTGATCCTAGCCCAAGTAGGAAACAGGCAAACATGGCAGGAATCAATTTGCGAGAGGCTGGGGGAGCGTTCACAAATTCCTTCCAGATGAAGACGCCCCACAGTGCCGAAACCATCGTTGCGCCTTGGCCAATCGCGTAAGAAACAGCCGGGCCCACAATTTGTGCGTGAGACGCAACGAAATTGAACACTGCTCCTGTGCACCAGATCAAACCGCCGATGATGCCCCAGAAATGCCAGGCGCTTCTCGCTTGCAAATAGCCCGACATGCTCACCGGAGACGCGCCAGTGATTGGCTTCTTCATCAAGAGATAATTCACGGGAATGGCACAAATACCTGTTCCGATCGCGAAGAAGAACGCAACCGAGTAAGGACCCAGCGAAGCCGGTCCAGTCACCGCCTTCGTCACCAGAGGATAAAAAACTCCCATCAGAATGCCGCATGCAACACTGATCCAGATTCCCCGGGTGCTGAGAGTTCGATGTTCAGCCTCACGACTCCGGTAAGCCAGCGCGTCAAAGAGGATGGCGAGCACCACCAGCAACATTCCACCAAAGAGCAGTGCAGGATGTCCTTTCGGAGCAATCGTGTAATTCAGCAAAACGCCAACCACCAGCGCCAATCCGATTCCGATGGGGAAAGCGACTGCGAGTCCAGCAATGTCGATCGCTGCAACCAGAAGAAGGTTTGCAATGTTGAAAACCACGCCGCCTGCGATAGCGTAGAGAATGTGCGGACTGTCGGCTTGCTGAATGTTAGGAAGGAAGGCAAGCGGACCACCGCCTAAACTGCCAAGAGTGAAGCCCCAGAAGAGACTTCCTAGGATAATCCCGATCACGTAATCCCAATAGAACAACTGAAAAGGATACCCGGCGGTAAGTTTCATGGTGTTCGCCCAAGAGCCCCAGCAGAACATGCTCACAATCATGAATAGCAATGCAATTCCGTAAAGTTCGGGTTGATACATGGCGCTCCGTAGGTCCCATCGGTCAATGTTTGAAACGTTTAAATTTAATACGTGGCTGACTGTATGCCTACCTATTTGTTCCTGTCAAGTTGAAACCATAATGAGGCTAGACTCGCGCGATGGTAATCGGAGATAGCAGGCAGGCGGGTGTTGTGGCCGTACGATTACAGCAAAAGAAACGCTGCGTCGCAGCCTTATCGGGTGTTGGCAGTGTCGGTAGGTCGGCCGATAAGCGGGACTGAAGGTTCATCCGGCGGCGGCGATACCGAGTGTCGCATCTGAAGTTCGGTCGGAAGTACTAGCTTCTGAGGCGGTTGTTGAGAACCGGCAATGCGTTCCAGCAACAGCCGTGCCGCGGCTGTCCCCAGCTGGTACCCAGGCTGATGTACGGTGGTGAGCGCGGGGGCAGTAAACTCCGCAAAATCGAGATCATCGAAACCGACCACCGAGATTTCCTCTGGGCAGTGGAGCCCCAGCTCGCGAACGGCAGCCAGAACCCCGAGTGCCATCAGATCGTTGCAGGCGAAAATCGCAGTCGGTCTCGGCAGCATACGCAAAAGCCGCTTTGCTGCGCTGTGTCCACTGCTGCGCTCGAAACGGCCCTCTTGAACATAGTCGGCATCAATCGGGATGCTGGCCTCGGCTAATGCCCGCTTGAATCCGTTCAGTCTCTCTACCGCATTCGCCAGATGCAGGGGGCCGGTGACGACAGCCAACTGCCGATGGCCCATCCTCAGCAAGTGACGAGTCGCGCTGTACGCCCCGGCTTCATTGGCTACGAGTATCACATCGCCGTGCCAACCTTGAGGCTGGCGGTCCAGGCAAACTACGGGAGGACCCGGCATCTTGAGATTGAAATGCGACGCTATATCGCTGTCTACCGCGGGAATGACCAGCCATCCCGCCGGGCTATAGGAGCGCATTTCATTCAGGTATAGGGTTTCTTTTCGTCGATCATTGTCGGTATTACATAGCACCACGCGATACTTGCTCTTGAATGCAACATCTTCCACGCCGCGTACCACGGCCGGAAAGAAAGGGTTGGTCACGTCCGGAATCATCATAACCAGCATACTGGTCTGGTTGCGGCGGAGGCCCCTGGCAAGCTGGCTGGGTTGATAGCCAAGGCTTCGAATCGCATCCAAGACTCGCACCCGCAACTTCTCTCGGACTTTGGCGGTTCCGTTTATAACGTGTGAAACCGTACCGATGGATACATCGGCTTTTTCCGCAATTTGCCGGATTGTGACTTGAACCGACATTCGTGTGTGCGAGCTACAGTTTAACAGTCAGGCTTCATGACGAGCGCAACGAGCCCTGCTGCAGTAACTACTCCGGATCTTGAACACAGCGAAATCCTAACGCCCCCGATCTATCCATGCTGGGAGCCATCATCAGAAGCTTGCCGTGCTGGTTCAGTTTGTACGCCTGAGGGAAATACCAGATCGATCCCTGCGGTTGGTAGTAACTCCCTCCGCGCACAATCCCTCCGCGGGTGTGCTCGTCTTGAAATTCTTCCGTCCATTGCCAGACGTTTCCAACTAGATCCATCACACCAAAGGGACTGGCGCCTTGCGGATGGGTATCGACAGCGTCCGGACCGCGCATCGTGCGCGATCTGTCCGGAACAGGCACCGCCTCCGCTTTCCAATCGTTGCCCCAAGGATAGAGTCGCTGGTCTGTTCCTTGTGCGGCATATTGCCATTCCCACTCATGCGGCAAGCGCTTTCCCGCCCAAGCAGCATAAGCTCGCGCGTCTTCGAGGGAAACCCAAATCACGGGCTTGTTGTCCCAGCCTGCGGGGTAGTTTCCGTTCGACCAGTCCCGGAGGAAGTTCAAATCGTCCTGGGGATGATAGTGAGTGGCATCCAAAAATTTCTTGAACTGCGCATTCGTGACTGGGTATTTGTCAATCCAGAAAGACCTCACATGCATGGGATGATCATGAAAGCGGCGTGGGGAATCCTCCCATGCGTACTGTACATCCACGCCAATATCGTCGAAGCCTTCGATCTCGATCCCCTCGACCTTAAAGCGAAAATCTCCTTCGGGAATCTTTACCATATCTGCGGGCGCGCCTGAGGGCGGCTTGGTTGTGGCGATGGGAACGATTTGCTGCGGCAACACTTTCCATTCATGCGAGTAACTGACCAGAGGCCTTAGCGTCAGTTCCTTCATCTTCGATATCAGCTTCAGCATTGCTGCATCCGGATTTGAGGGGGTGACCAGCACAGCGCCGTACCCGTGCGCCTCTATGGCAAAGCTCAGCAGGGTTCGACCGTCTGCCATGTTTTCCGGCTTCAGTTCGATTCCGTGATAGAGATCGAAATAGCGCATTCCGTCTGTTCGGGGAAGTTCCATCTGCGGACCATCCGCGTCGTATTCATTGCGGTTCACGATGGTCCAGACCGTCTGCTGACCTAGCGGCCAGCGGCTCGCGTAGACGCCATAGCGCAACATCGGCGCGAGAGGCTCCCAGTCACTGCTGACCAAAAACGGAGCGACTGCGCGTTCGATCGTGGCGACCCGGCGGGTGGCCTCAGCATCTCGCGGAGTGATTCCGTTCCAAATGCCCCAGATGTTTTCCCAACTCTCCCAGCCAACTCCGTTGAAGAACGCGAACTGCAGGTCATTCGTCTTATCGCGATTCCAGCGATCAGAAATGTTCACCATGTGCCGGGGTTCGAGCCATTTGTACTTATCCACCATGGGAACGAACGGAAATTGATATTGCCCCCATGTCATTACATTCCAAGCCAGAGCCTCGTCCGATGGACCGCCCTCGGGCTCAAAGGCCAACGGGTGACCGATCTTGTCAGCAGCGCTTGAGAATGCCAGCGGCACTCCGTCCTGGGTGTCACCGTTGATTCCGTCGGCACCAATCTCAGCCATTAGTTTTGCGATTGCGTCCGGCCAGGACATGCCAGGATCTCTAGTTCCCTGGTCCCACATCATCATGGGAAAAAGCACGCGAACACTGCGGCGATGGAAGTCGTCTATCATCTGTCGGACGCCGTCGACTCCCCCGGGCATGCTGCGGATCATGTCCTGCTGATTGCGGTTATCGATTCCCATATTCGGGTAGGTGGGCCAGATGAGCACGGCGTCGATGCCGCCATATCTCTTTTCCAGATCGTCCAGGTAACGATCCACGGTATAGCGGTGCGCTACCGGATCGTAGAAGTAACGGTCCTGCACCATCATTTGCGGCTGAAAGAAACTGGACTGCGTCCACTTGAGGGCAGGCAGATCATAACGTGAGCCGTCATAGCCGATGCGTATGCGGCGTTCATTCCGCCAGTGCTTGATATCAGCGAGCCAGTCATCGTGCTCACTCTGCGAGCAAGCCGTGCCTCCGCCTTCCCAAGCGCCTCGCATCGTGACACAGGAAGGAGTCGGAATCTGCTGGCCTTTTGGGGGAAACTTCGAATCCTGTGCACAAAGCGAGAATGAGCCGCAGAACAGACCTATGGCGAACAACTGCAACCCGAACGTTTTCATGAAATGGCTCCTTGACAGGCGCGACGAAGCAATATAAAACGTTTCAATTTCAATGTCCAGACGTATCGAAGTCCGGGGTGAAATCACGGAGGGACTAAAGGCTATGCCGAAGCTCCTTTTTCGCGTTGTCGTTCTTACTATTTCGGTTGTTTGTTCTGCGGCGTTCGGCAACACGAAATCCGACAAAGAAAGAAAATTCGGACCGGAAAATACTGTTCAACTCTCCCACTCGGAATACCTCGACCGGGTTCAAGCCATCTGGATGGCGCAGATGATCGGTCAGTACACTGGCGTTCGATTCGAGCACCAGCCAGCTTCTGTTCTGCCGCAAACTCCAATGGGGCATCTTCCCGGCTTTGCTCCTGTAGACGACGACTACTATTACGAAATGGTGGCGATCCGTGCCTTCGAAAAATACGGCATCGGGCTCACTGTAGAACAATTGGGCCAGCAGTGGTTAGAAAACAATGCAGGCTCTTGGGGTTCAAGCGAACAAGCACTGCTGTTGTTGAAGCGAGGCATCAAGGCGCCGGATACCGGTCATCCCCGCTACAACAAGCTATGGTGGACCATCGGCCCGCAGTTCAGCAGCGACGTGTATGGCACGCTCAGCCCTGGGATGCCTAACGTTGCGGGTGATCTCGCTCGTAAGCTCGGGCACATAAACGGGTATGCGGAAGCCACAGACGGCGCCGTTTTTGTGTCCGGCATGATCAGCATCGCCTTCTTCGAAAAGGATCCGCATACCGTGGTTCGTAAAGCGGCGACTCTGATTCATCCCGACTCGCCATATCGCAAGTGCCTTGACATTGTGATCCAGATGGCGGATGCGGGCAGTACCCCGGAGCAAATCTTTCGTGCCATTGATCAACGCTGGGGAGTTGAGTATCCCGCAACCAACAACGCTGTCTTGAATGGAGGTGTTGTTGCCACGAGTGTGTGGTTTGGCGGCGGTGATTTTCAGAAAACTCTCCAACTCGCGGTACACGCGGCCGATTTCGCAGATACGGACTGCAACACCGCTAATTCCGAATCGGTGGTTGCAGCCATGTGGGGCATGAAGGCGCTGCCGGCGGAGCAGGTTTCCGAATTGCACGACCGCATTAGAGGCGCTGAGATGGGTTCGCTCCAGCTAACGCCCCCTGTGGATGAAAGCATTTCCGAGTTGGCCAAGAGAACCGAAAAGATAGGCATTGCTAACTTAGTAGCTCACGGTGCTGTTGACGACGGAAACTCTTCGCGGATAACTCGGCAAGAACCTGAGACGCAGCCGGCCGAATTGTTCAGACTCGCTGATCTGATGCGCTTCTGGAATCCGGATTGGTCGATGGAACGGGCCGGATTCGGGGGGGCCGGCGGCGGCATGCGAGGAATTCGTGGCATTACCTACTTGGATGGCGAAGTGCTCGCAACATATCCGCGCGATGAAGTACGGGGCACGGTTTTGCGCCGGACGGCGAGGCTTGATAATCAGCCGGTTTTGAGGTTTGACGCTGGTGTGGATCCCGGCCGAGCCTGGCAGCTGCAGGTTTACATCGATGATGAGAAAGTGTTGGATCAGCTCATGGAAGGATTGTCTGAGACACGCTCTTGGCAGCAAATCAGCGTTGACCTCTCGAAGTACAAGGAACAGGAGGTTGTACTGCGGCTATACCAGCGGGTGCTGGTTCCTTACCATGAGGCAGGGAATGCTTACTGGAGAAACTTAACAGTACGATAGGTTCGACGAAGCGATAATAGGGAAGCAGGCGTTCGGAAACGCCCGTCAACGCGTCTTCAGACCCTTATCAGCCAGCAGCAGAAACATCTCCGCGGCATGCCATGTATGTGGAGTCCCTAGTTTCGCATCCGTGAAATCAGCGGAGATGACGGACATGCGGGCATAGTTCGCCTGGCTCGCTTTGGCTTCCCAGCCCAGCGGATAGTCGGCGTCGGATACTGGCCCCGTGTACCCACCGCTAATATGATCTCGAGCCCATGCCAGATAGGGATAGTTCATCGCTTCGGAGACAGAGAACTCCGGGCCAATCTGGCCGTCGCGAAAGGCCCACCAAAATAGTGAAGAATAAGAGTCCTTTATTTTAGGAATGACCAGAGAATCATCCGGAAGCCCGAGTGATCTCAGACCGAACTTCAGCCACTTCGTCTGATAAACAGGATGTTCAGCGAAATCCGTCTTCCCAACAATGTAGTCACCTTGTCTGAATGACTCCGCCTGTTTCAGCGTCGCAGCCACGAGCGGGTGATTGCGGTCAGAAACACACGAGATCAGGTACAGCACCTCGCCCAGATTATCCGGCTCACTGGCTCCGGCGTTGTTGTGATCGAATGGATCGCGCAGGGACATGACCCAGTCGCGGATGAGCCCGGCATTCCCTGTGCGTTGCAGCACCATGGCCATCATGGCGCCGTCGCGATACCAGGGTCTGCGGTATACGAAGAAGTTCGGGAGCGGCTTGCCCTCAACGATGTTGACCAGGATCTCCTGATGCAACACTCGCAAGACGAGAGGGAAGCGCTCACCTTTGAAGTCGGGCAGATTCAACTGTCCTTCGGCGAGAACAGTCCTTTGGCCCTTCTCCTCGATAAGCAGCCCTGACTCATTCTCTGAGATATGAATTTTTCCCTGAGGGGTTACCAACCACACTGAATATAAAGGAGGGACGATAGTCTCCCGCTGCACGTTCCATTCACGGACGACTTGGCATGCAGGCCAAGCGATGAGTTTGCCAGCCCGATAAATGAACTTTGGTCGTGGCCCCATCCCGAAAAGAAAGAAGTCTTGACGCGGGAGGTTGAATGAAGGTCGGCTGCGGCGCAGTTCTTGAAGTTCGTCGTGGTATCTGGCGAGTACCTTCTGATCTTCCGCAAGAGATCGATCGTTCTGGGCGGTGGGCGATGTGACGCTCAAGAGCTCCGTCACGACGCAAAATGCCACGCATAGCCGAGATAGGTATGCCAATCGCAACCGGGTTGTGCCCGACATGGTTACTCGCTCAATCTCCCCTGACGTACTGTGTACGCATGATAACCGTAGGCAGGTAGGGAAACCGGGAGCCAGCCTTCTGAGATATCCGCGAGTGAACCGCTCGACAAGCCAGCCAACCCGCTCGTATCGATCGCTCCAACATCGACTCTTACAGCCTGTGGCGTAGCTTGGAAGTTATAAACCACGAGAAGTCGTTCCGTCCTGTCAGCACTGCTGCGAAGAATCGCATAAAACTTACTGTCATCCTGAGTTGGAATTCGCCGTCGGGTGCTGTCCAGGTACAGCGCTGGGTGACTGGCCCTCATCTTCAGTAATGCGCTCGCCTCTTCCGCGGGGACTTTGTCGCCAACATTGCAGTAGCAAACCAAGTCTCCAGAGGTCGCCAGCAAAGCTTCAGCGAACCGCTGTTGGTCGTCGCTTTGCATCTTTGGCACGGGAGCGTACAGTGAACCACCCGCGGCCAACACGCGGTCGTGATAGCCGCGAAGAGCCGCCTCCCAGATACGAGGGTCTCCTTTTTCCACGCTGTCCTTGAGAGGGTGGTGGTCCTTTTCCCACCAAATGCCTAGACCATAATCGTAGATGTCACTCCAATGGCCTTCGGTGACCCAACCCACCGGATCGTCCGTGTGAAACGCCCCGCCGCCTTCCGGTTGTGAGAAAGTAGCT
>Ga0209168_10001363_pt1 | contig 19303 bp, 14 predicted proteins | sample Coa_R1_FD_187156 | JGI IMG/M metagenome (GOLD analysis project Ga0209168, IMG submission 187156) | Surface soil microbial communities from Centralia Pennsylvania, which are recovering from an underground coalmine fire - Coalmine... | ecosystem: Environmental > Terrestrial > Soil > Unclassified ...
GCCCTTGACGTTGTCCGTATCGTTGCTGCCCTTGCTGCCGTTGGCGTGGCCGATTTCTCCGAGGAACTTGCCATCCAGGTCGAACTTCAGGATGAAACTGTCGTGGTAAACGCCGGGGCCCTGCGCGACACCCGCTTCTGGAGCGTTGAGCGGCGCTGGCGGTGCAGCTCCTGGAGGGGCTCCAGGTTGACGCGCGCCGTTTGCACCCAGCCAGACATTGCCCTTGTTATCGACCGTGATTCCGTGATTGGAGCTCGGCCAATCGTGACCATCCGATTTGCCCCAGTGACGAACCAAATTCCCCGCCGGGTCAAATTCCAGGACATCCGGCGCCTGGATGCAGCATTCGGCGCTGTTAGTTGCGAGATAGGATTCCTTGGGTTCCAGCGTGCCTTCCCGGTGGATGATCCATACGTTGTCGCTCGAATCCACGGAGACGCCGATGGTCTGGCCGATCACCCAATGGTTAGGCAAAGGTTTCGGCCAGAAAGGATCGACTTCGAATTTGGGCGCCATCGCCCCGCCGGCGTGCACTACCGCACGCCTACTGACCAGAACCGACCCGGCCGCGAAAAGCGCCGCCAAAGCCACGATCGTTCCGCCAACACACCACTTTCGATTCATAGTTATTCTCCTCGCCCGCGATACTTCCCTCGCCCTACTTCGGGTAACAGTCCCTAACTTTATAACGGTGTTGGTGTCTATACAGTATTGGCATTCGAATGTAAACTGAAAATATGGCGGTCAGCCCAGTGCGCCGAATGATAATTGCGGTCGCGGGACTGTTTTTGTTCGTTCCTTCCATGTCTCCCGCGAACCGCCCTCTTCCCGAAGACGTCATCGTAAAAGGCCTGATGCAGCGGGCGCCCGGCCGGCTCGAATTATTGGTTCGCCTACCTCTCGCCGCCGTGAAGGATATTCAATTCCCGACTCGCGGGGAGACGGGTTACCTCGACCTGGACGCCATAAAATCCATGCTCCCGGGAGCGGCAAAATATTGGATTGCCGGCTGCTTTGAGCTTCGGGAAGACGGCGTGGAGGATCATGCCCCGGAAATCCTCCAGACCCGCGTCTCTACGAGTTCCGATCCATCTTTTCGTTCGTACCAGCAGGCTCTCGCTCATTTCGATGTTTCAGATCTGCCGCCGGACACGGAGGTTTCCCCGGACCAGATGTGGTTCGACATCCACTTTCGATTCACCACGCGATCCGATCGATCGGTGGTCGAACTACGCACAAAACTCGCGGACCTGGGCGTCCGTGTCGAGACGGACTTGAAGTATGCGGGCCTGAATGGTGAATTCCGCGATTTTTCGTTTGAGGGCGACCCTGGACTGATTTATCTCAATGCCCGCCCACAGGATGCGCTGACGCAGTTCCTGCAGTCAGGATTTCGATTCATACTGACTTCCACGGATTTCCTGATTTTCCTCCTTTGTCTGGCGCTTCCCCTCCGGCACTATCGGGACGCCTTCCCGGTTGTGGCCGCGTTCGCGGCCGCGCTGTCTGTTACATTGCTGGCTTGCGCCTTCGGAATGGCCCCAGATACCCTCTGGCTCCGTCCTCTGATCGAAACCCTCAGCGCGATTCTGATTCTCTTGGCTGCATTTGCAAATATTATCGGGAACGTGACGCCGCGGCGCCGCACTCTTTTCGCGTTGAGCGCTGGATTTGTGTACGCATTCATTTCTTTGTTCGATTTCAGCGCGAAAGCGCAGTTTGGCGGAGAGCACCGTGCAATCTCCGCATTCTCCTACGATATTGGGGCGGTTTTTGCTATGAGCATCCTGGTTGCGCTGCTGGTGGTGCTGTCGTCCTGGATGTTTAAATTCGCCAGAGCCGCGCGCCTGGAGATGATCATCGTCTCGGCGCTCGCCGCCGATACCGCCTGGGGTTGGCTCGCGGAACGCTGGGGCCGCCTGAAAATGATCCCGATTCACGTGGTCTTCGATGCCAGCCTGCTGGCGCTGGTGCTCCGGTGCCTGTCCATTCTGGTGCTGTTCGGCGGACTCCTGTGGCTCACGGATGAATGGCTGAAGTCCCGCTATTTCCCGCCGGCGGAAATGTGCCCCAAAGACAAGCAAGAGACCGCAATATGAAATGGGCCGCTCTCGCCGCGCTGTTTAGCTTGTTGCTGTGCCCGGGCACTGCCTTCGCTCACGACGTTCCCAACGAAGTCGCGATCAAGATTTACCTTAAACCGGAGTCCGGCCGGATGCTGATGCTGGTTCGCATTCCCGCCAGCGCATTAATCGACATCCTTTTCCCCACTCAACCCGAGAGCGATTGGCTGGACCTGCGGCAGATCGACGGATTCGCACAGGAAGGCGCAAGAGTGTGGGTCGCGGATTTGCTTTCCGTACGAGAGGGCGGCCAGCTTCTTCCCCATCCCCAGGTGCGCTCAGTGCGCATCTCCCGGATTGGCAACCCGTCTTTCGATTCGTTCGACGGCGCCCTGGCGCACGTGAACGGCGAACGTCTGCCTCCCGACACGCTGCTGACCCAGGATCAAGCCGTGGTCGATGCGCTGCTCGAATCGCCGATCCAGTCGGCGCGATCGGATTTCAGCTTCGAGCCTCGCTTCGCGCGCGTTGGCGTTCGCGTCACTACGTCGCTCGCGTTTCTTCCGGCGCAAGGCGGAATCCGGCAGTTCGAGTACGATGGCGATCCCGAAACATTCCATCTCGATCCAAACGGGAGCCAGGCATTCACCCGCCTCGTGCCGGCTGGCTTTGCGCACTTTTTCCAGCACGCGGATTACCTTCTGTTTCTCTTGTGTGTCGCGCTGATTTTCGTGCGCATTCCAACGCTGGCGGCGTTCGCTGTAGCTTTTGCCGTGGCTCAATCCGTGGCCCTGTTCGGGTACGAATTCGGCTTGGCGCCTCCCGACGCGTGGATTCCTTTGTGGGGCATACTGATTTCTGCCGCGACGGTGTACGCGGCAATTGAAGTGATCGTCAGCGCGGGAGATGAGGAGAACCGGTGGGGACTTGCGATTGCCGCAGGGCTGCTCTTCGGCTCGGGATATAGCTTTGCCCTAAGTCCGTTCATCCAGTTTGGAGGAACGCGTCGTCTGGTTTCGGTGCTTGCGTTTAACGCCGGCATTCTGGCCGGCTACAGCCTTGCGCTGGTTCTGCTGTTTGCCGCGGTGGGAATCTTGTTGCGATTTTCCAGCGCGCCGCGGATCGCCTCCATCATCGCCGCCGCGGTCGTGCTGCGTGTTTCCTGGCATCGAATGCTCGAACGCGCCCAGGATTTCAGCCTCGCATCCATGAGTTTCCCGGCAGTGAGCAATTCAACGCTCACGCTAGCGTGCGTGGCCGTCGCAGCTGCCTTCACAGCGTATTTGTATCGAACGCGGCAAATCACATCCACGCGACGCTGAGGGTCAAGTGGCATAGACTTCAGTCTGTGGCTTTCCAAATGATCTTGGCGAACGAGTAGCTTCCACACATCTTCCGCCCGACGAATGAACCCACACAATTCTTAAGCTGAGTTCAATGCCGGGCTTCCGCCTGCGCGGCGGGTCCAGCTCCGCCTTTGTTTTCCACGGAAACAGCTCCGAAGTTTCGCGCGCTTCGGCGTTCCGGCAAATGCCCGGGAATGACCGGCAGGAGAACGAGACTCGTCCCGGCAGGGACGCCGTGAATGACGGAACCAGGCGGGAGATTCAACGGAGTGCGCAGAAAAAAAGTATGGGCGAATCGGGGCTTGTAGCCGCGCAGCCAGACCAGCGGTTCAATGCGGCCGCCGGGAAGTTCAACGGTAATCTGCACGGAAGGCGTTTCCGGAATGGCCTTCGGCCAGAAGCCGTCGAGTTGAAACAAGGACTCGACTTTATAATCATCGCCGACCACCAGCTCTCGAGGACGATCCACGATCGCAGGAAATTGTGAAAACTTCGGCGGGGCAGGCAAATCGTTCGGATCCCCTTCCGGCGCGCCGCCGTCAACCCAATTGGCAACCAGCTCAAGCTGCTCCTGCGTAAGGGCCTGATCGTTGCGGAATTGCCCAAATCCTTTCACCGCACCCCAGGGCGGCATCCTCCGCTCCAGCACCTCTTCCTTAATTGCCTTGGCCCAAGGGAGGGCTTCCTGGTAACCCATCAACGAGAAAGTCGAGCCGCCCAGGCGATGGCAGGCCACGCAGCGGGCGTAGACGATCCGCGAAATTTCGCCGTTCCAGGTCAATTTTGTGGTGATCGCGTCATGCCCCTGCGCCGCCAGACAGGAACAGAAAAGCGCGGCGATAGACAAAATGAATGGACGCCTGCCGGACATGAACCGAGTGTAACGCTAAATTCGAGGGAATTCACGAGCGGCGGCCGCGCGGGGGGCGAGGCCCGGACAATTGTTCCGTCACGCTGTGGAATCAGGCCCGGCAGTTAAATTCAAGTTGAATCCCGGCAACGTCGATAATATCGCCGGGAATCAGTTTGGTCGGACGCGTGGTGGGATTGCCGTTGACGCTAGGTACTCTGCTGGCCGCGCAAATATAGTAAGAATCCTTGTTGCGGCGAATGATCTGCGCGGCGGCCGCCGGGGCAAACCATTTTCGCAATTTTACGGTGGCCATTTCCGATTTTCCGATGACCGTCAAATTGCTGGTCAGGGAGTACTCGCTGGCGTCCGTCTTGCCTTTTCGCACTACCAGCGTCGGCACCTTCAGGCGCTCGGGCGACAGCTGCGAGCTTTCACCCTGGGCCGCGAGCTGCTGGAGAAATTCAGCGCGTTCCTTCGTGCCAAGCATGGCTGTCTCTTGAATTTTTGGCGCTTCCGCCTGTTTGGGGCCCACCCATACCATCAATCCTTCCGGTTCCCAGGAATCCTGAATGTGGATCTTGTGTTTCCCGATCGCGATCGTATCGGAGAGATTGAGGCAGACCGTTTTGATTCTCTGTCCATTCACGAAGGTGCCGTTCAGGCTGCCGAAATCCTCCAGCATTAGCTTGCCATCGGGCCCAATGAACGCTCGAGCGTGATGATGCGAGACCGCCGGATTGTCAATGACCAGGGCGTTGTCGGGAGCCCGTCCAATCCTCACTCCGCGTTCGCGAACTTCCGCTTCCTTCAGCACCGTGTCTTGAAATTGCAGTACCAGTCTGGGCATTTTACTTTCTCCGTCTCGTTCAGTTTCCGCGGCCGCTCAGCCATCTGCCGAAGCGAGTAAGATTGCCGCTCGCGCCGGATTCCTTCGGGGCATGGCGAAGAACGATGGCAGTGATGTTGTCGCCTCCGCCGGCGTCGTTCGCAAGCGTCACCAACTGGTCCGCCGCTTCCTGGGCGTGCCGCGAGTCGCGCAGAACCCAGCCAATTTCGCGGTCGGTCACTTCGCGCGTCAGCCCGTCGGAACACAGCAGTACGATATCGCCCTCCATGACCAGTTCGTCGAGCACATCCACTTCAACTTCCGGTTCAACTCCGACAGCCCGCGTAAGCAAATGATGCAAGCTGTTGCAGCCGAATTGAGCTTCATTGCCCGGATCCAGGCTCAACCCCGCGATGTAGGTGTGATCTTGCGTGAGCTGCTCGAGATGATCTCCGCGCAGCCGATAGGCGCGGCTGTCGCCCACGTGAGCCACACTCATGCATCCATCCGCAAGAAAAACGGCCACCACGGTCGCGCCCATTTTCTGATGATTGGCGCCCTCGAGTGCCGCCCGGTGAACGATTTCGTTTGCCAAACGAATTCCGCTGACCAGGCGGTTGGATGCCTCGCTGATTCCCTCAATGCGTTTGCCCGCGAGTTCCTGCGACGGGTTGGCCTCTGCATCCCGGCAGTATCCCAGGACGGTTTCCACCGTGAGGCGGCTGGCAACCTCACCGCACGCCATGCCCCCCATCCCGTCCGAGAGCACGTACAGGTTCAGACCCGGCGCTGTGCAGAAGCTGTCTTCATTGTTGCCTCGAACCCTGCCGACGTCGGTGCAAGCTCCCACTTCCCACTGTGGTTCAGCTGCCGGACCGGCGGCGGAATCCGTGACCGGACGAAGATCCAAGCTCATGATGGCGTTCTGCCGGCCCATGAAGTGACTCTCCCTATTCGCCTTCCGAAAACTCAATCTACTTTACGGCGTGCGGCTTAAAACCTTCGGCGATTAACCGCTCGCGAGCTTCTTCCAGATCCTTCTGGTTCGCATACGGACCCACTCGAACTTGATACGACTGCATCCACAAAACGGTCTTGTGATAGGAAATGCTGTGAAGTCCGAGCTGCCGCAATTTATCCACGGCGTTGTCGGCCCACGTCGGATCTTTGAAGCTTCCCACCTCGAGATACAGCGCTTTTGCGCCAGGAGCTACCGCGTCGGCGTCCACCACCTTTGTTTCCGCATTCGCGTCAGGGAACGCGGCGGCTTCCGGCGCGGCGGCCGCGGATTCGCGACTTGCATCGTCGGCGGTTGATTTTGCGGCGTCATCTCGCGCGTCCGTCGCCGTGGAAGCTACGAGCGCCGGCTGCGAATGCTGGGCCGCCGATGGCGACACGGCAGGGTGAGCTGCCGTCTGTGGCTTCACGCGCTGCTTCGCGACGACGGCTTTCGGTTCAGGCGTCTTCAGCGGCGCGTCCGTTTTCGTTCGGGCATCGGAGATGTTTTTTCCGGCGGCCGGGACCACGGACATGCCCAGGTTCACCGCGGAGCTTGTGATCATCGCGCTGCCGTTCGGTCGAGCCGCGCTGGCCGGCTGAAAACTGGATTCTTGTGCAACAGAAGACGTCGTAGCGGATTGCGGATTTACCGCAGCCGTCGCCGAGGCAATCACCGTCGGTGCGGCAACTTGATTCTTCCGGCTGGCGATGACGGACAACACGATCACACTCGTCAGCAGAACCGTGGCGCCGAGCGCAGCTCCGATGGCTCGCTTTGCCGGCCACTTTGTGACGGCGCTCCAATTGCGACTGCGCGCGAACTGCACGGCCTTATCAACCTGAGGCTGGACGGCATGGAGGAGATCCTCGGCAGCGCCCCGGATATCGGTGACAAACACATCCCACTGGGAAACTGCCGGACGCCGCGCAGTTTCACGTCGCAGTGCTGTCGTCAGCGCGTCCACGGATTGAAATCGTTTGGCGGAATCTTTTCGCAGGCACTTCAGAATAATCTCTTCGGCGTGCGGCGGCAGCGCCGGCATGAGTTCGCGCGGCCGCGTGGGTTCTTCCCGAAGATGCTTCAGCGCCACCGCGATCGGAGTTTCCCCCGTAAACGGCTGCACACCCGTCACCATTTCATACAGCAGCAAGCCCAGTGCGTAGATATCGGTGCGTGCATCGACGCGCTTCAGTTCCAGTTGTTCCGGCGCCATATACGAAGGCGTGCCCACCATCGTGTTCGTCAGTTGCCCGGTCCCCTGGAACTGGCGGGCGATTCCGAAATCCATCACCTTCACACCGCCGTTGGCGTCCACCATGATGTTGGTTGGCTTCAGATCGCGGTGCACAATGCCTTGCACGTGGGCTTCGCGCAGCCCGGCGCAGACCTGCAGCGCCAGGTTCACGGCGTCAGGCCAGGAAAAAGTTCCCACGCGTTGCAGCATGGACTGCAAGCTCTCGCCCTCGACCAGCTCCATCGAAATGAACACCGCTCCGTTCGAGCGATTCAGCTCATGGATGCGGCAGACATTCTTGTGAGTGACTTTTCGCGCCAGGCAGACTTCTCTTCGAAGGTTTTCCTGCATCGCCGGATCACCGGCGATCTCAGGCCGCAGGATCTTTAGCGCAATGATCTCGTCCGTTTCGCGGTCGCGAACCTTATGAACAATGCCCATGCCGCCCTTGCCGACTTCGGAGAGCACCTCATACCGGGATGGGAGATTCAATGTGGCCGTTTCACGCCAGATGACTTCGAAGATTTCCTCGTTGTCAGCGCCGTCGTCGATCTGAGTAGCCGGCATGCGATTGCACTGCAGCGTGGAGTGCTTCTCAACGCGTTGATGCGCATCTCTGGAAATCAGGATCTGGCCAAAAGAAGCCTGTTTTGTGAGACTTACGACCCCGCTGACCATGGTGCCGAACATCTCGATCCCGGAGCGTTCGCCGCCCAGGCTGTAGATCCCCACGCGCAATCCGTGCTGTTGCCCGTGGTGTAAATCGGGAATCGCCGCCGCTCGCCGCTGCAATTCCACAGCGGCCCGAACCGCGGTTACGGGCTCATCAAATTCGGCCATTACCGAGCTGGCCAGGGTCTTGATCACGCTGCCACCGTGGCTCTGCACGGTGCTGAGAATCACCTGATTCAGGGCCGCGATCACGCGGCGCGCGCCGGCGTCCTCTTCCCCTGACTCGGTGCTCGGGCAAACGAAATCGGCGAAAAGAAAGCTTACGCAACGATCCGGCGGCGCGGTTTGCGCGGCTGGCCCGGTGCGGACGGTCGGTTGAGAATCAACCAGGGTTGTCGCCATAGTCTCAAGCTCCACAGTTTTGGATCGAGATGAGAATAACTTTCCCACTCGGCTGCGCCAATGGACTAGCCGTATCAGTATTACTGGTACATTCGTACTAAGTGCCTGATAGGACTAGGTATGGCGTCGCCTCAAGAGACTGGGTACGCCCGGAGGACAGAATTCGGCGATTTGGGAAACGGTGAGGAAACCGCCACCCCGTGAAGAGCTGCGAATCGAGCTATTCAATTTAGAGCGTTCGGACGTGCCGCCTGGGATAGAATGGCGCGCAAATGCGGCGCGCTCTTTTTCTGCTTTTCCTCGCATCCGTTCCTGTTTTCCTCAGTGGGCAGGGTAAGCCTCTGTCCACGAAGCCGCACGGGTCGCGGCCCCAGTTCGTGGTCGCCAAGGCGAGTATCCCCGAGATGCAAGCCGCGATGCGGCAGGGACGCGTGACGTCGCGCGATCTGGTGCTCCAATATCTGATTCGCATCGCCCTCTACAACAGAAGCCTCAACGCAATTATCACCGTGAATCGCAATGCCTTGCGACAAGCGGAGCAACTCGACCGCGAGCGTGCCAGCGGCCATGTGCGCGGCCCGCTGCACGGGATTCCGATTGCGCTGAAGGACAACATTCACACGACGGACATGCCGACGACGGGAGGGGCGCTGGCCTTTAACGCGCTCGTGCCGCCGTATGAGGCAACGGTCACGCGGAATTTGCGAGACGCGGGAGCGGTGATTCTCGTGAAGACCACGATGACGGAACTCGCGAACTGGGTCGCCGGCGATCCCACTCCGATGCCCGGCGGCTACAACGCTCTGGTTGGATTTAGCATGAATCCCTACGACCCAAGGCGCGATCCGCGCGACGCCACATTCGACGGCCGGCCAGTCCTCGGCACCGGCGGTTCCAGTTCCGGCGTCGGCACCGCGGCGAATTTATGGGCAGCCAACGTCGGAACCGAAACTTCAGGCTCCATCCTCAGCCCGGCGAACCAAAACATGCTTGTTGGAATCAAGCCGACGGTGGGGCGCGTCAGCCGCCACGGCATTATTCCCATTACAGCGGACCAGGATACCGCCGGACCGATGGCCAAGTCCGTGACCGACGCCGCCATACTGCTCGGCGCTCTGGAGGGCGCCAAGCCCGATCCCGACGACCCGGCGACCACGAAGTGCGCTCCGCCCCCCGGCCGTGACTACACGCGCTTTCTCAAACCCGACGGACTGAAAGGCGCGCGCATCGGTATTCCGCGAGCCTTTTACTACGATCCGATTACTCCGCCCGGTGAGAAGGAGCCTCGCGGCGGGTTGGACGCCAATCAAAGAAAGGTGATGGCCGAAGCGATCGAGGTGCTCAAGCAGAGAGGCGCCGTCGTTGTAGATCCTGCCGACATTCCGAGCGTTGTCTCGGCCGATCCTGAACGCAATCTGCTCAAGTGGAACACCTGCTCCGGCGTCGATAACGCCAAAGGCAAGGATGACGGCTGTTCGATCGTATTCAAGTACGGGATGAAGCGCGACTTCAATAAATGGCTGGACTCGCTCGGGGCTTCCGCGCCCGTAAAATCACTTACGGAACTGCGCAAATTCAACCTGGCACACACGGCGGCCGGAGCTATCAAGTTTGGCCAGTCGCAGTTGGACATCTCGGACGAGATGAACTTGGAGCAAGATCGCGAGCGCTATGCGAAAGACCGCGCGAAGGATCTAGAATTAGCGGGTGCGCAAGGAATCGATGCCGCGTTGAAAGAAAAAAACCTGGACGCCCTGCTCTTTCCCGCCGCCACCGGGGCCGCCATTGCGGCCAAGCCAGGGTATCCCACGGTGATCGTTCCGTTCGGGATGGTTCCGAATGAACCTAAGGTCCCTTTCCCGGAAGGGTTCAACGCCAAGCCGGCGCCGTTTGGCGTCAGCTTCACGGGCACAGCCTGCAGCGAGCCGCGGCTCATCGAACTTGCCTTCGGATTTGAGCAGGCGACGAAACGGCGCGTGCCGCCCATGACCCAATAACAATTGTGGCTGCCGGAGTATCATCTTGCGCTGCGCCGGTGCAAACATTTTTGCGCGGGACTCATTGAATCGGCGTATATTGGGGCCACTTGGGGCCCCGCACGATAATTGCGCATGAGACGTGCCAAAACGGCAGAAATGCACCGTCCGGCGAAAGGATTCACGTCATGATCACTTTCAAGTTCAGGGTTGCGATGTGGCCCGCAGTTGCTGGAGGCATTCTTGGTGTCGCAGCTTTCCTGATACTCGCATATCCTTCGATCGCCGCGGAATCCACGAACGCTCCGGTGACGTTTACGAAGGACGTCGCGCCGATTCTGCAAGCGAAGTGCGAGGAGTGCCACCACAAAGGAACCGCCGCGCCCATTTCGCTCTCGACTTATGAAGAAACACGCAAGCAGGCCGCGCTGATCAAGCAGAACGTCGCTTCGCGGATGATGCCGCCGTGGCATCTCGACCGGACGGTTGGAATTCAGCGTTTCAAGAACGATCGATCGCTCACGGACGAACAGATTTCCACGATTGTCCGTTGGGTCGATTCGGGCACGCCATTCGGGGATCCGAAGGACCTGCCGCCCGCCAAGGTGTGGCCGAATGACAATGACTGGCAGCTCGCCGCGCAGTTCGGCAAGCCGGACATCATCGTCAAGTCAGCGCCCTACACGGTCCCAGCACATGGACAGGATGCCTGGTGGAAACCGTTGAGCGACGCGCTGCCCGTGACTGAGGCGCGATGGGTGCGCGCGGTGGAGATGCGGCCGGGAACTCCCGCGGGGCGCCTGGTTACGCATCATGCGCTCGCCCAGCTTTTGCAGGATGAACCGGGCGTCAGCAACGCCGCCGATGATGACGGAATCGACCAGAAAGCCGCGGCGATCCGCAACGACGGCGGGCTCTTGATGGAGTGGGCCATCGGAAAACAATTCGACGTCTATCCCACCAACACCGGCAAGCTGCTATTGCCCGGCGCGAGGATCCGGTGGGAAGTGCATACTCACGCGGTCGGCGAAGCGGTTCGTGATGACGTCGAGCTGGGAATCTATCTCTACCCCAAGGGCGTGGTGCCGAAGTACCGCACGCGTTTGATGGAATTTCACGCCAGCCAGATGGGTCATGTTCTGGATATTCCTCCGAACTCCATGACTCAAACGCAATCTTTCCATGTGCTCAAACAAGCTGCGCGGCTTGAGAATTTCCAGCCGCACATGCACCTGCGCGGCAAGGCCATGTCCATGGAAGCAATCTTGCCGGATGGCACGACGCAAATGCTGAGCTACGTCGACCGTTTTGTCTTCAACTGGATGAACAATTACATCTACGCGGAGGACGCGGCGCCGGTGCTGCCGAAAGGCACGATCATTCGGATCACCGCGTGGCACGACAACACCGCGGCCAATCCCAACAATCCCGATCCCAACCAGTGGGTCGGCTGGGGCGACCGGACCATCGATGAGATGGCGCACGCCTGGGTGAATGTCACCTACCTTACCGACGACGACTATAAGGAATGGGTGGCCAGCCATAAACCCGACCAGGCGATGCCGGAAGAGATGCATCACCACTAGTTCGAGACTCGCGGCCGGAGCGACGGCTCTTTCTGCGCTGCTGCTCCGCATCCTCACTGAGGAAGCCGAAATCAGGGAATACCGCTCATAGCGTAGAAGGAGAATCCTGGGTGTACACACTTCGGCCATTGGTGACATTTCTGTCTCGTGCGATCTTTCTGGCATTTTGGGCGCTGGTGTGGGCCACGTCGCCTGTGCACGGACAGGCCGGGCAGTTGCCGCTTGAGCCTTTGCATACCGCAGGTCAGAACGTAACCGCCGTGTACGAGGGCTGGTACAAGAATCCCGACGGCACGTTCAGTCTTCTTTTTGGATATTTCAACCGGAATTTGAACGAAGAACTGGACATCCCGGTGGGCGCGGACAACCGCATGGAACCCGGCTCGCCGGATCGCGGACAGCCGACGCACTTTCTGCCTCGACGGCAGTGGGGCGTGTTCACCGTAACGGTGCCGCAGGATTTCGGGACCAACAAACTCAGCTGGACGCTTGAGGCGCACGGCCACAGAACCTCAATTCCCGCGCACCTCGACCCGCGGTGGGAGATTTCGCCCTTACTCGACCCGGGCATCGGGAACACGCCGCCCATCATCAGCTTTGAAGACGGCGGCCCATCCGGACAAGGTCCGGGTGGAATCAGCACCGAACTCACGACCACGTTACGAAATCCGGTCACCCTTACCGTCTGGGCTGCCGACGATGCCAAGACGTTTCAAGGCGGCCGGGCTCCCGATTCCCCGCCCGTGACGGTGACTTGGGTTAAATTTCGCGGGACCGGCAACGTGACGTTCGCCAATAACAAGCCCGCGGTAGAGAAAATGAACGGAAAGTGGAAACCCGTTCCCGTCTTCAGCGGCAAGGCCACCACGACCGCCACATTCAGCGAACCGGGCGAATACGTGCTGCACGTGGTCGCCAATGACTGGTCCGGAGAGGGCGGCGGCGGATTCCAATGCTGCTGGACCAATGGCCAAGTGAAGGTAACCGTCAAACCGGAAGGCGCCGGCGGGCAATAATCCACTCTGAATTTATTGATTTCTGCGAAGTTGACGATTCTGCAGTTGCCTACCCAGCGGCAATTTTGACAAGACTGCCCGGCGGGAAATAAATCCGCGCCCAACGCCGATATTTTCATTACAATCGCGTGTCCCGCGAGAAATGATTCGAGGCTCGTTTTGGATTTCGGCAAGCTTCTGCGATCGAAACTGGAAGAGCGGCGAGGCCTGGTGGTTCCGGGCGCCGCCGACGCGCTTGCGGCGCGCGTCATCGCCAGCCTGGGTTTTGAGGCGGTCTATATCACGGGCGCGGGAGTGACGAACGCATTGCTGGGGATGCCTGATCTCGGATTCATCAGCCTGCCTGAACTTGCCCAGCAGACCGCGGCCATCCGCGATGCGGTCGAGCTTCCGATCATCGTCGATGCGGACACCGGCTTTGGCAATCCTCTGAATGTTCGCCACACGGTTCGGGTGCTGGAGAGAGCCGGCGCGAATGCGATTCAAATCGAAGATCAAGTGTTCCCGAAGCGTTGTGGACATTTCAGCGGCAAACAAGTGATCGCCGCGGAGGAAATGGCCGCGAAAATCAAGGCCGCCGTCGACGCCCGCCGGAGTGCGGATTTCCTGATTGTCGCGCGCACCGACGCTCGCGCCGTGGACGGCTTCCAGGCCGCCATAGACCGCGCCGCGAACTGGATTGATGCCGGCGCGGACGTGACGTTTGTCGAGGCGCCTGAAAGCCTCGACGAAGTGCAACGAATCCCCGCTCTATTGCGCGTTCCTCAAATCATTAATGTAGTTCCCGGCGGGAAAACTCCGATCGTGGACGCCACGACGCTCGCCTCCCTGGGCTTTGCCGCGGTGCTGTACGCAAACGCCGCTTTGCAAGGGGCCATCGCGGGAATGCAGGCCGCCTTATCGGAATTGAAAGCCAAAGGATTTTTGGATGAGACCAGCGGCAAGATCGCCAGCTTCGCGGAGCGGCAAAAACTGGTGCAAAAGCCGCTCTTCGACGAACTGGAGCGGAAGTATTCGCCAAAAATAAAAAACGCGCCGTGATTGCTCTTCGTATTTTTCAGACGAACATAAGTTGATTCTTATTCATGGAAGACTATGCGACGGCACTCTGTAAAGGTGTACGCCTCGGCGGAAAAACTTCCGAGGGAAGAACAGCTGGCCTGGAAGATCGCCGAGGTCGCCGCTGACCCCGCTGCGATCGATCCCGACGTGGCGGAAATGATCGCGAATCGCGTCATCGACAATTCGGCGGTGGCGATCGCGGCAATCAACCGGCGTCCGGTGGTCTCCGCGCGCGCCATGGCGCTTGCGCACCCGCGCAAAATCGGCGGAGCGATCATCGGAGTCGACTCCGACCAGTCTTTCTCGCCGGAATGGGCCGCCTGGGCCAACGGCACAGCGGTCCGCGAACTCGACATGCATGACACGTTCCTCGCCGCCGATTACAGCCATCCCGGCGACAATATCCCGCCGATCCTCGCCGCGGCGCAGGCCGCGGGAAAGTCCGGCAAAGAACTGATCCGCGGGATCGCCACGGCGTATGAAATCCAAATTAATTTAGTTCGCTCGATCTGTCTCCACGAACACCACATCGACCACATCGCGCATCTGTGCCCGGCGCAGGCAGCCGGAATTGGAGCGCTGCTAAATCTCCCGGTGGACGTGATCTATCAGGCGGTTCAGCAGGCCGTGCATGTGAGCTTCACCACGCGCCAGTCTCGCAAAGGCGAGATCAGCAGTTGGAAGGCGTTTGCGCCAGCCCACGCCGGCAAGCTGGCCATCGAGGCGGTCGATCGCGCCATGCGCGGGGAAAATTCTCCGAGTCCGATCTACGAAGGTGAGGAAAGCGTCATCGCGACAATGCTGGGCGGCGCCAAATCCAAATATGCTGTTCCGCTGCCAGAGGCGGGAGAACCGAAGCGCGCCATCCTCGAGAGCTACACCAAGGAGCACAGCGCCGAGTACCAGGCCCAGGCGCTGATCGACCTGGCGTTCCGCATGCGCACGAAAATTTCCGATCTCTCCCAAATCGAAAGGGTCGTGATTCACACCAGCCACCACACGCACCAGGTGATCGGCACCGGATCGAACGATCCCCAGAAGATGGACCCGCAGGCGAGCCGCGAAACGCTGGACCACTCGATCATGTACATCTTCGCGGTCGCGCTGGAGGATGGCCAATGGCATCACGTGAAGAGCTATGCTCCGGAGCGCGCCGCCCGGCCAAGCACCGTGCGCGTGTGGCACCGCATCGAGACGCGCGAAGATCCGGAATGGACGCGCCGGTATCATTCCAGCGATCCTGGTGAAAAAGCGTTCGGCGGCCGCGTCGAAATATTTCTTCGCGATGGCACGCGCATCGCGGACGAGATGGCGGTGGCCAACGCGCATCCACTGGGCGCAAGGCCGTTCGCGCGCGCGGATTACCTGCGCAAGTTCGAGTCACTGACCGGCGGCGTTTTGACTCCGCAAGAGTCGCGAAGATTCCTCAGCGCCGCTCAGGATTTGGGCGCATTGCGCGCCGGAGATCTCCACAGTCTCAATCTCGCGGTTCCCGCGGAAACACTACTTCGCGGCGGGCCAGGCCTGTTCTGAACCAGAATCTGCGCTCCATACCCGGTAAAACGGAATGGAGCTGGCGATACATCGTCGTAAAGCGTGGGAAATGACTGCAACGGAACAAACGATGGCCAGGCAAGCGGCAGCCGCGATCAACGCGCGACTCGACCGTCTCCCCGCGACTCGATACATCTGGAAGCTGGTCCTGCTGCTCTCGCTGGGCGGCTGTTTTGAATTCTACGATCTTTTCCTGACGGCCTACATCGGCCCGGGACTCGTCCGCAGCGGAATATTCTCCCGGGCGTCCGTTTCCTTCTTCGGCTTCAGCGGTCTGGCAAGTTTTGTCGCCGCGACGTTCGCGGGACTATTTCTGGGGACGCTGGTATTTGGTTTTGCCGCAGACATGTTTGGGCGGCGGCTCATTTTTACCACGTCATTGCTCTGGTACGCGTGCGCCACCGCCGTGATGGCTTTTCAAAATTCCGCCGCGGAAATTGTCCTGTGGCGGATGATTGCCGGCATCGGCATCGGCGTGGAGCTCGTGACCATCGATACCTACATCGTTGAGCTGATGCCCAAGGAGCTTCGCGGCCGCGCGTTTGCCATCAATGAAACGATTCAGTTTTCCGCGGTACCGATCGTCGCCTTGTGCGCGTGGCGGCTCGTTCCGCTCCAGCCGTGGGGATTCGATGGCTGGCGCTGGGTGGTTCTGCTCGGTTCCGTCGGCGCGATTTTTGTCTGGTTCATACGGCAGCAAATTCCGGAAAGCCCGCGCTGGCTGATCGCCCACGGCAACCTGGATGAAGCGGAGCGCGTGACCAGCGAAATGGAACGGCGCGTCAGCGCAGAGTTAGACGCGCCGCTCCCTCCGCCGAAACTCGAAAACACAGAAGAACAGCACGGCAGTTTTTTCGAGATTTTCGGTTCGACCTACGGCCCGCGTACACTGATGCTGATGGTCTTTCACTTTTTTCAAACCATCGGCTACTACGGATTCGCCTCGTGGGTGCCCACGCTGCTGATCGCCAACGGCATTGGGATCACTTCCAGCCTGCAATTCTCATTTATCATTGCGATTTCCTCGCCGCTCGGCCCGCTTCTCGCGGTGAAAATCGCGGATCGCATCGAAAGGAAATGGCAAATAGTCGCCAGCGCAATCTTGATCGCGGTGTTCGGTTTGCTCTTCGCCGTCCAGCGAAACCCTCTTTGGCTCATTGTGTCTGGTGTTTTGCTGACCTGCGCGAATAACTGGATGTCTGTAGGCTTTCACGCCTACCAGGCGGAACTTTTTCCAACGCGCATTCGAGCGCGCGCCGTGGGCTTTGTCTATTCCTGGAGCCGCCTGAGCGCTGTGTTTACTAGCCTGATGATCGGCTTCTTCCTGCGCGACTTCGGCGTGCCGGGCGTTTTTACGTTCATCGGGGCCTCCATGCTGGTGGTGGTTCTTTCCATCGGAATTTTCGGGCCGCGCACGCGCCACCTGGCGCTGGAAGTCATCTCGCACTGACCTGTTTCCCGCCTTCGAAATCATTTTTTGACTTCAATTGCTTGACATGAACTGGCAACCAAAGTATGTTTCGGCACAGTTCGGGTCAGGAGTCTCTATTCCAACTCGCCGGCAATTTTCGAAACTCCTCCTTGGGTCAGGTTTACTGACCAACAGCGAACTTTGGCCTGCCTTCGCGCAATCGAATCCCTCTGGCCCTGCCGCCGCGCCGGATTGCGATCTGTTAATCAAAGGCGGCACGGTCATTGACCCGTCACAAAAATTGCACGCTCCGCTCGACGTGGCAGTGAAGGATGGAAAAATTCTGGAGATTGCCCCGGACATTGCCGTAAGTCGCGCTGCCGATGTGGTGTATGCCAAGGGGAAACTGGTCACGCCCGGGCTCATCGATGTCCACGTGCACGTGTACGAAGGAGTTGGCGCATCGGGCGTCAGCGCCGACATGTACTGCCTGGGTCGAGGCGTCACCACTGTCGTGGATACAGGGTCGGCAGGCTACGCGGCCATTGCTGGATTGCGGAAGTACATTATCAAAACGTCAGCGACGCGAATCTTCGCTCTCGTGGACATCGGAGGCCTTGGAGTCCTCGTCGGGTTGAAAGACAGCCTGATGAATCTCAATTGGGTGAACCCGCAATTGACCGCGCGAGCGGCTGAGGAGAACAAGCCCGACGTCATCGGGATCAAGGTGCGTCTCACGAAGGACTACACCGGGGCGAATGACCTCGAAATTTTGAAGAGAGCGCTCGAAGCAGCCGAAGCCACTCATTTGCCGCTCATGGTGCACATCGGCGATTCGTATTCTCCATTGCCGGCGCTACTCTCGCGGATGCGGCGCGGCGACGTGATAACGCACTGCTACACGAGCCTGCCCCATGGCGTTCTGGACGCCAACGGGAAGATCTTGCCGGAAGTACTGGATGCTCGCCAGCGCGGGGTTCTGTTCGACGTCGGCGCCGGCACTTTCTATCTGGATTTCGAGGTAGCCGAAAAGTGCCTGCAGCAGGGCTTTCTGCCGGACACCATCGGCAGCGACCTGGCGTCTTCGAGCGCCAAGAGACCGACGTTTGACCTGGTTACAACGCTGTCGAAGTTTTTGCTGCTGGGGCTGAGTCTGGATCAAGTGATTGAGCGGGTCACGGTGGCCCCAACGCGCCTGTTTAATTTCGGAACCGACCTCGGCAGCTTGAAACCCGGCGGGGAGGCGGACATCACGATCCTCGAGAGCCGCGAGGGCACGTTGTTCATGGACCAGTACGGCAAGAGCCGCAAGACACAGCAAAAGCTGGTCAGCGCCGCGGCGGTGCGCCACGGGCGGCTTTATGTGACTCAGAGCGAGGAGTTAGTGGCCCGTGCGGCAACAACAGCCTCCGGCGCATGAATCGCGCGGACGGCTCGCGAAACCGGACGAGCGTCGAGAGATAGCGGCTAAGTAAAGTACCAAGAGTAATAGCTCGCAAGGTTTGGATCCGGGCACATACAGTAATCTGCGTATTGCTCCGGGTTCCTGTTCAGGTAGCCTCGGTTATGTATATATGTATATAGGTGATCGCCAGCCTCACCTAGAGGGAGACGCATGCGCCCTATAAAAATTCTGGTCGTCGATGACAACGCGCTGGTCCGGCAGCTGGTCTGCGCACACTTAAAATCAGAGCCCGGATATGCAGTCTGCGAAGCGGCTGACGGCGTGGAAGCGATTGAAACAATTGCGAAATCAAAACCGGATTTGATCGTGCTCGATCTGGTGATGCCCCGGATGGATGGGGTACAACTTGCCGCCGCATTGAAAAACGCGTTGAAGAACATTCCGGTAATACTTTTCACGCTCTATGACCGGATGGCACTGGAGCAGAACCTGCAGCTTCTAGGCATCAGCGCGGTCGTTTCAAAAACCGGCCCCATTCAAAACCTGCTTGAGGAAGTCCAGCGGCTCGTTCCGCTTACACGAACTGCTTCCGCCTAGGTTGAAGAACCCTTTATCGCTAGTGATTGGAAAACGGCTCATCGGCCGCAAAGAATCGCGGAGAGAACTCCGCGATCGCGGCTGTACAGCCGCCCTACCAAACGATGATGTTGAATCGACAGCCCGGCGATCAGGCTTAGTGGACGTTCTTGTCCAGCCAGCTCATGAAGTACCTGGCGATTCCGGCGCTGTTCTTCTCGGACATGAATTGGTGGCCGTTGCCCGGGAGTCCGACCGTCTCAAGCCCTACGAACGTCGTCTTCACACCGGCCTGATTCAGCCATTTGGCCACGCAATGAG
>Ga0209168_10001371_pt1 | contig 19260 bp, 16 predicted proteins | sample Coa_R1_FD_187156 | JGI IMG/M metagenome (GOLD analysis project Ga0209168, IMG submission 187156) | Surface soil microbial communities from Centralia Pennsylvania, which are recovering from an underground coalmine fire - Coalmine... | ecosystem: Environmental > Terrestrial > Soil > Unclassified ...
GCCTAACAGAATACACGGGGCGCGGCGGCCAGGCGTTACGCCGCCCGCCATGGTGATGAGGTCGCGCAGCGTGGCGCCGAATGTCACTTCGTACACACCCGGCTTCACCACCGAGCCGCACAGGCAGAAGAGCTTGGATCCCGTCGACTGCTCGGTGCCGATCTTCGCGAACGCCGGCCCGCCTTCCAGCATGATGAACGGCACGTTGGCCAGCGTCTCGACGTTGTTGATCACGGTGGGCTTGCCGAACAGTCCCGCCTGCACCGGGAACGGGGGCTTGTTGCGCGGTTCGCCGCGGTAGCCCTCGATCGAATTGAAGACCGCCGTTTCTTCGCCACAGATGTATGCCCCGGCGCCTTTGCGCACCTCCATGTCGAACCGGAAGGGCTGGCCGAGGATCGCGTCGCCTAAAAAGCCCCGCGCGCGCGCTTCGTCGATCGCGTTCTGCATGCGCGCGATGGCGAGCGGATATTCGCCGCGGATGTACACGAAGCCGTGCTCGCATCCGGTCGCGTAGGCGGCAATCGTCATCGCTTCGACCACCGCGAACGGATCGCCTTCCATGAGCACGCGATCCTTGAATGTGCCCGGCTCGGATTCGTCGGCGTTGCAGATGAGATAGTGCGGCCGCTCCGGCTGGCGCGCCACGGCGTCCCACTTGCGGCCGGCAGGGAACGCCGCGCCGCCGCGGCCCAACAATTTGGAGTCGAGCACCTCTCGAATCACGCCTTCGCGGCCGAGCTCGAACGCGCGGCGCAAGCCCTGGTAGCCGTCCGACGCGCGATACGCGTCGAGGCTCGTGGGATCCACCACGCCGATGCGCTTGAGCAGCCTGAGGCCGGGCTGCCCGCGCTGTGGAAGCGGGATGCGCTCCACGTTCTCCGCGTCGTCGTGGCCCTCGAGCATCGCCAGCGCGCGGTCTACCGTTAGGCGGCCGACCAGCCGCTCGACGGGCTCGCGGCCGGCCACCGTGAGCAGCGCGGCGGGCGCCTCGTCGCACATGCCGAGGCACGGGCTCGGCAGCCAGACCACGTCGTCGTCCGAGAGCGCGACCCGGCCGTCGCCTAACGCACGCGGGTGCGGCGCGCCGTGCCGCTGCTCGATCGTGTCGAGAATGGCGCGCGCGCCGCGCGTGCGGCAGCAGATGTCGTCGCACACGTGCAGCACGCGCTTGGGACGCGGCGTGGTAGCGAGCAGCGCGTAAAACGTCGCCACGCCCCAGGCTTCCGCAGGCGGCACGTCGAGCCGCGCACAGATGTAGTTGAACGCGCCTTCGCTGATCCAGCCGACGCGCGACTGCACGGCGTGCAGCGCCGGCAGCAGCTCGTGCCGGCGCGCGCGGGCGGCCTGCCCCCCGAACGCCACGTGTGCATCGCGCTCGGCGACGCGCTCGCCGCCGTCCCACCCGGACGCCGGCGGACCGAGTCGTGCGTCGATCGCCTCGCGTTCCTCGTCGGTGGGTCCGACGTCGAGCAGTTTCAGGTCCATCAGTCGCCTAACACAGGTTCCGAGTGGCGGTCGAGCGCGCTGGCGGGTGCATCGTCGGGCGCGCGCACCGGCTCGACCTTCACCGCGCACGCCTTGAACTCCGCCGTCCCCGAGCGCGGATCGGTCGCGTCGATCGTGAGCAGGTTGACGCGCACCTGATCCTGGAAATGGAACGTCATGAACACGAGACCGGCGCGCAGCGACGTATCGATGCGCGCCGGTGCCACGATGCTGCCGCGACGGGACGTGATACGCACGAGGTCCCCGTCGCCGACATCGAGACGCCGCGCATCCTCGGGCGCGATGTCCAGCGTCTCGCCGCGACGGAGCGGTGACGAGTAGCCGGCGGTCTGCACGCCGGTGTTGTACGAATCGAGCCGGCGGCCCGTGGTCAGCGTGAACGGATACTCATCGTCCGGCATCTCGACCGGCGGATCGTACTCGGTGAGCGAGAACGCGGCCTTGGGCAGTCCCACCGGTTCGGCCCACAGCCGCGCGTGCAGGAACTGCGCACCCGGATCCTGCTCGTTGGGACACGGCCATTGGATCCCGTCCAGTTCCTCGAGGCGCCGGTACGTCATGCCCGCGAACATGTCGGGCGCGAGCGCGCGCACCTCGTCCCACACCTGCTCGGCGTTCGGCGAGCCCCAATCGTGGCCTAACCGGCGGGCGAGCTCCGAGATGATCCACAGCTCGTCGCGCGCATCGCCGGGCGGTTCCAGCGCCTTGCGCACGCGCTGCACGCGGCGCTCGCTGTTCGTGACCGTGCCCTCCGCCTCGCACCAGCTCGCCGTGGCGGGCAGCACGACGTGGGCCAGCTCGGCGGTCTTGGTGAGGAAGATGTCCTGCACCACGAGGTGGTCGAGGTCGCGCAGCAGTTTCTCGGCGTGGTGTTGATCGGCCTCGGATTGCGCGGGATTCTCGCCGATACAGTAGAGGGATGTGAGCTCGCCGCGATCCATGGCCTGCATCATTTCGGTGACGGTCCAGCCGTAGTTAGGCGGCAGCGTCACGTTCCACGCGCGGTCGAAGCGGCTGCGAATCTCCGGATCCAGGACGTCCTGGAACCCGACGAACTTGTTGGGAATGGCACCCATGTCGCCGCCGCCCTGCACGTTGTTCTGGCCGCGTAGCGGATTGAGGCCGGAGCCATAACGGCCGACGTGCCCGGTGACGAGCGCGAGATTGATGAGCGCGAGGACGTTGTCGGTCGCGTTGTGGTGCTCGGTGATGCCGAGCGTCCAACAAATGATGGCGCGGTCGGCGCGGGCGTACGTGTGTGCGGCTTCGCGGATCACCTCCGCGGGCACGCCGGTGATCCGTTGGGCGACTTCGAGCGTGTACGGCTCGACGAGCGCGCGGTACGCCTCGAAGTCCGTCGTCGCGTGCTCGATGAACGCCATGTTGGCCAGGCCCGCATGGATGATCTCGCGCGCCATCGCATTCGCCAGCGCGATGTCGCTGCCGACGTTCAAGCCGAGCCACACGTCGGCCCATTGTGCCGACGAGGTGCGTCTCGGGTCGACGACGTACAACCGCGTCCCCTGGCGAACGCCTTTGAGGACGTGATGAAAGAAAATCGGATGGTTCTCGCGGGCATTCGCTCCCCAGAGGAAGATCACATCGGTTTCTTCGATCTCCCTGTACGAGCTCGTGCCCCCGCCCGCTCCAAAGATCGTCGCCAGACCGACGACGCTGGGAGCGTGTCAGGTCCGATTACAGCTATCGACGTTGTGCGTGCCGAACGCCACCCGGGCCAGCTTCTGCGCCAAGTAGTTCATCTCGTTGGTCGACTTGGAGCAGCTGAAAATGCCCAGTGCGTTAGGCCCGTGCTCGGCGATGTTGCGGCGGAATCCCTGGGCGGCGCGATCGAGTGCTTCGTCCCATGTGGCGGGACGGAGCGACCCGTTGTCGCGCACCAGCGGTTGTGTCAGCCGCGAATAGCCGAGCTCGGCATTGCCGTTGCCTCGCATAGTCCCCCGAACGCATTGAAGGGAAAGGCGGTAGCGATTCTCCACCTCTCAAATGAATCGCACGCCGCAACTGACAATTCAAGGCGAAAAGGGCCCCTTTCACGCCCGACGGCGCCCGGTCAGCCCACGGTACCGAAGCAGGCCGCTATGCAGTTGATGGAGAGGAGGAGGCTGGGAAGCCACCGTTCGTTGTCGTCGGCCCCGCGCACGCGCCGCAGGAGGTCGATTTGCTGCTGGTGGGCGCGATCGAGCAGCGGGACGCGCCGGGCGAATCGGCTGCGGAATTGCGGGAACCGCTCGGCGAGCTCGGCCTCGCCGGTGAGGCGCAGGATCGTCGCTGCCGACCGGCGATACTCGGCCCGGATGAGCTCGAGGATCGCGGCGCGGGCATCGTCGTTAGGCACGAGCGCGGCGTACGCGGCGGCGACGTCCAGGTCGACCTGCCGGAGCGTCTTTTCCGTTTCGTCGATCACGAGACGGAACACGGGCGACTCCATGAACATGCGCCGAAGGAGTGCCTCGCCGCGCTGTCCGCGGATGGCGAGGAATGCTTCGAGTGCGCTGCCCACGCCGTACCAGCCCGGGATGAGGTGGCGGCTCTGCGTCCACGCGAACACCCAGGGAATCGCGCGCAGGTCGGACAGCTCGCGCGTTTGCGCACGGCGCGCCGGGCGCGAGCCCAGGTTGAGGAGCCCGAGCTCGTCGACGGGCGTGGCCGCGCCGAAGTACTCGAGGAAGTGCGGGTGATGGACCAGCGCGCGATACGCCGCGTGCGCCGCACCGGACAGCGCTTCCATGGCCTCGTCGGCGCCCGGCACCGGCGGCGGCGGTGCGCCGGGCAGCGACGACTCGAGCACGCTCGACGCGAGCAGCTCGAGCTGGTAGACCGCCGCGTCGGCATATGCGTACTTGAACGACACCACCTCGCCCTGTTCCGTTAGGCGGAGCCGGCCCTGGACGGTGCCCGGCGGCTGGGCGGCGATGGCGCGGTGGGTGGGCGCGCCGCCGCGGCTCACCGACCCGCCGCGCCCGTGGAAGAAGGCCAGGCCCACGCCGTGCTCGGCCGCGACGCGCGCGAGCCTGGTCTGCGCCTTGTACAGTTCCCAGTTGGACGTGAGGAAGCCGCCGTCCTTGTTGGAGTCCGAGTAGCCGATCATCACTTCCTGCACTCCGCCTAACGCACGGATGCTCCGCTTGACGACCGGCACGGCGAGCAGCTCGCCAAGGACGGCCGGCGCGCGGCGCAGGTCCTCGATCGTCTCGAACAGCGGCACGATCGGGATCGTGCAGCTCTCGACGCCGGCGTCGTCCACGAAGAGGCCGGCGTGCTTGGCGAGCAGGTACGCGGCGAGCACGTCGCTCGCGCCCTCGGTGCCGCTGATCACGTAGCTCCCGAAGGCGCGCCTGTCGATCTCGGCGCGCGACGCGCGCATCGCGCGAAACACCTCGACCACGTCATCCGCCTGCTCGCCTAACGGGCGGTCGTCGTGCGCTCGCGGGATGGCGAGGGCGGCCCGGAGCCGGCTGGCGTCGCCGGCGTCGGCGGAGGCAACGCCGTTCGCCGCGCGCTCGCCAAGTACGGCGGCGGCCGGACGCAGGCGCTTCGCGTGGTCGCGGACGTCCAGTCGCACCAGCGAAAAGCGGAATGCTTCCACTTCGCGGCGCACCGGCGCGACGAGGGACCGTGCAATGCGGCCGCACCGCGCCTCGGCGAGGGCGCGCTCGAGCACGCGTAGATCGGCGATCAGTTCGTCGGCCGTGTCGTAGCGCGGCGCCGGTGCCTCGGGATCTTGCGATGCGGCGACGCGGGCCACCATGCACGCCACCCACTGGCGGAACACTTCGCCCGGATTGCGCGCCGCGACCGCGCCCGGCTCGCCGCTCCGCGCTCTGGCTTCGCCTAACGCAGCGCAAAACCATCCCGGCACGGTGACGCTCCGTTCGGAAATGCTGAGTCGCTCGAGCAACCCGGTGAGGCGCGTCCGATAGCGCCTGAGACACGCGCGCCGGTACTCGCGCACGGCGTGCCGGGTCACCGCCGGGGTGACGTTCGGGTTGCCGTCGCGGTCGCCGCCGATCCACGAGCCGAAATCGACCGCGATGGGGACCTCGATCGGCGCGTCGGGGAATGCAACCGATACCGCGTGCGCGAGCGCATCGTGCACGGCGCCGACGGCATCGAACAACGTGTCGTCGAAGAAGTGGATGCCCCAGGCCACTTCCTGCGCCACGGTCGGACGCTCTAGACGCAGTTCGCCGGTCATCCACAGCAGGTCGATCTCGTCGCGCAGTGCCTCGACGCGCCGCGCGCGCTCGGCAGACGTCCACGCCCCGGCATCGAGCTCGACGAGCGAGCGATAGATGGCGCGGTGTTTCTCGAGCACCGTCACGCGCTTGGCTTCGGTCGGGTGCGCCGTGAGGGTGGGCGTGACATGCAGCGACGCCAGCAGATCGCGGACCACGTCGGGGCCCACGCCGGCCGCGCGCCACCCGACGAACACGTGCGCGAAGGTGCCGGCCAACCGTGCTTCGCCCTCTTCGAGCTCGACCCGACGCCGTGCGCGCATGGCGTCGTGGAGCTCGGCGATGCTCACCAGTTGGGCCCACATGCCTAACGCTTGCAGCGAGCGGCCGATGCTCGCCGGCGTGCCGCCACGGTCGATGCGGGCGCCCCGAAGCGCCGCGGCCGCATCCGGCGCGCGCGTTCCAACGACGTCCACCAGCAAGCCCACGAGCAGCGCCTCGGCAACTGAGGCAGCCAATGGCAGCTCCATCGCGGTGGCCCCGGCGGGCACCGGCGCGCGCTGCATTGTTAGGCCGCGAACCGGCGCAGACATCACGCCACCCGATCGCGCGGCGCGCTGCCGTCGAAGAACGCGGCGAGATTGTCCACGGCGCGATTGCCCATGGCCACGCGCGTCTCTTCGGTGGCGCTGCCGAGGTGCGGCAGCAGCACGACGTTGTCCATGCCGAGCAGCTCGCGCGAGACCGAGGGTTCACGCTCGTACACATCGAGCCCCGCACCGGCGATCGTTCGCGCGCGCAGCGCCTGCACGAGCGCCGCTTCATCCACCACATCGCCGCGCGAGGTGTTGATGAGAAACGCGCCCTGGCGCATGGCGGCGAGCCGATCGGCGTTCATCAAGTGCTTCGTGTCGGGTGTGGCCGGACAATGCAGCGACACGAAGTCACTCTCTTGCAGCACCTCCTCGATGGACCCACGGCGCTCGGCGCCGAACGACGCGGTGACATCGGAAGCGAATGGGTCGTGCCAGAGCACGCGCATGTGAAACCCGCCGCTCGCGCGGGACGCGACCGCGCGGCCGATCCGCCCGAATCCGATGAGCCCGAGTGTCTTTCCTGTCACACGGGCGCCCAACATTTGCGTTGGGCGCCACCCGGTCCATTCGCCCGCCCGCACGAGCCGTTCGCCCTCGCTGGTGCGCCGCGCCACCATGAGGACAAGGGTGATGGCGAGGTCCGCGGTGTCGTCGGTGAGAACGTCGGGCGTGTTGGTCACGACCACGCCGTTCGCCCGCGCGGCGGCCACGTCGATGTTGTCGAACCCGACGCCGAAGGTGGAGACGATGCGGACGCGCCGGCCCGGCGTGCCTAACAGGCCGGCCGTGATGCGGTCGGTCACCGTGGGCACGAGCGCGTCGGCCTCCTGCATCGCGCGCGCGAGCGCCGCATCGTCGAGCGGCGCATCGCCCGGGTTGAGCCGCGCGTCGAACAGCGACCGCAACCGCTCCTCGACCGGCGACGGCAGCCGGCGCGTGACGACCACCGTCGGGCGGCCGCTCATGCGTGCACCGCCATCGCGGCCGGCCCCTGTCGCGCGAGCGCGAGCGCCATCGCTCCGCCTAACTCAGCCGGACTGGGCGCGACCACGAGCCCCGAGGCGCGCATGATCTCCGCTTTCTCGGCCGCGCTGTCGCCGAAGGCGCTGATGATCGCGCCGGCGTGCCCCATCCGCCGGCCCGCCGGCGCGGTCAGGCCCGCGACGTACCCGACGACCGGCTTCGACATGTGGTCGCGCACGAACAGCGACGCCTCGGCTTCCTGTGGCCCGCCGATCTCGCCGATCATCATCACGGCGTCGGTGTCGTCGTCCTCCTCGAACAACGCGAGAATGTCGACGAAGGAACTGCCGTTGATCGGATCGCCGCCGATCCCGACGCTCGAGGTGACGCCGAGGCCCAACGCCTGCATCTGCGAGGCGGCTTCGTAGCCTAACGTACCGGACCGCGACACGATCCCGATGCGCCCGCGCGTGTAAATGTGTCCCGGCATGATGCCGATCATGGCGCGGCCGGCGCTGATGACGCCGGCGCAGTTCGGCCCGATGAGCACCGGCTTCCGCTCGCGCGGGTATCGCCGCATGTAGCGCTTGACACGGATCATGTCCTGCGCCGGAATGCCGTCGGTAATGCAGACGATGAGCCGCACGCCCGCGTCGGCGGCTTCCATGATCGCGTCGGCGCAGAACGGTGCCGGCACGAAGATGCCGCTCGCGGTGGCGCCGGTGGCGCGCACCGCGGCCTTCACCGTGTCGAACACCGGAAGGCCCAAATGCCGCGTACCGCCTTTACCGGGCGTGACACCGCCGACGAGACGCGTGCCGTAGGCGAGTGCCTCGCGCGCGTGGAACGTCGCTTTGTCGCCGGTGAAGCCCTGGAAGATCACCGGCGTCGTTTCATCGATGAGGATGCTCATCAGGCCGCTCCATTGGTTGCCCCGTTAGGCGAGGCGCCGCGGCGCTCCAGCGCCAGCACGGCCTGGCGCGCCGCGTCGGCCAGGTCGGCCGCCGCCACGATCGGCAGACCGCTCTCGCGCAGAATGCGCCGTCCCTCTTCGACGTTGGTCCCGGCCAACCGCGCGACGACCGGAACCTGGACGCTCATCGAGCCCGCCGCTTGAACGATACCCTGGGCGACCCAATCGCACCGGTTGATGCCGGCGAAGATGTTCACCAGCACCACCCGCACCCGTGGGTCCGACAACACGAGCTGGAAGGCCGCGGCCACGCGCTCCGGCGATGCGCCGCCGCCGATGTCGAGGAAGTTGGCCGGCTCGCCGCCCGCGTGCTTGATCATGTCCATGGTCGCCATGGCCAGTCCCGCGCCGTTCACGATGCAGCCGATCGCGCCGTCGAGCGCGATGTAGCTCAGCCCGTGCTTCGATGCTTCCGCATCGCGCGGATCCTCTTCGGCGTAATCGCGCAACTCGCTCACGTTAGGCCGGCGGAACAGCGCGTTGTCGTCGAACGTCATCTTGGCGTCTAGCGCGAGCACCTTGCCGGCGACGGTCACCGCAAGCGGGTTGATCTCGACCATCGTGGCATCGAGGTCACGAAACGCCTTGTACGCGCCGATGATTGCCTTCACCGCCTGGTTCACTTCGGATGGGCGGACGCCCAGTCCGAAGGCGAGCTCGCGCGCCTGGAACGGCTGCATGCCGACGGCCGGCTCGATCACTTCACGCATGATGGTGTCGGGCCGGTCGCGGGCGATCTCCTCGATCTCCACACCGCCTTCCGGTGCGGCGACGACACAGACGCGCTCCTCGCGCCGATCGAGGACCAGCCCCAAGTAGATCTCGCGCGCGATCGCGACTGCCTCTTCGACGTACAGGCGATGCACCACCTTGCCGGCCGGTCCCGTCTGGTGCGTGACCAACCGCTTGCCTAACAGATCGCCCGCGGCCAGGCGCACCTCGTGCTCGCTGTCGCACACTTTCACCCCACCCGCACGCCCGCGCGCACCCGAGTGAATCTGCGCCTTCACTACCCACCGCGACCCTCCGATTTCCTCGGCGCGAAACATGGCCTGCTCGGCCGTATACGCCACGCCGCCGCGCGGCACCGGGACGCCGAAGTTGGCGAGGAGTTCCTTGGCTTGGTATTCGTGAATGTCCATCGGTCGTCGCGGTGAAGGAATATGTGGAATCGTCCGCCTTTCCTCGGCGCGGACGCGGCTGACGATCAGGCCGGCACCCCGGCCCGTGCTCCATGGTGTCCGAGCGATTCGGCCAGCGTCACGATGTTCTGTGCCATGCGCGCCGACGCGGCGTCGATCATCTTGCCGTCCAGTTGGGCGGCGCCGCGGCCCTGGGCTTCGGCCTCGACGATCGCATCGAGGATGCGCTTCGCCCGGTCGACCTCGGCGTCCGACGGCGTGAAGATCGCGTTGGCCGCGTCGATCTGCGTCGGATGGATGGCCCACTTGCCCTCGCAGCCTAACGCGGCGGCGCGGCGGGCCGCGGCGGCGTAGCCGTCGGCGTCCGCAAAGTCGCCGAACGGGCCGTCGATCGCGCGCAGTCCGCGGGCGCGGCAAGCGACCACCATGCGCGAGATTCCGTAGTGCCACTGGTCACCGGGATAGTCGGGCGTGAGGCCGCCGATGCTCGTCGTCCGCGCCCGCACGCTCGCGGCGTAGTCGGCCACGCCGAAGTGCATGGCTTCGAGACGCGGGCTCGACGCCGCGATGGCCTCGACGTTGGACATGCCTAACGCCGTCTCGACGAGCACCTCGATGCCGATGCGCCGCGGGACGCGCACCGCGTGCTCGATCTGCGTCAGCAGCGCATCCACGAGGTAGACGTCGGCGGGTACGCCGACCTTCGGCACGAGGATCGTGTCGAGCCGGTGCCCCGCGCGCTCCACCACGTCGATCAAGTCGCGATACATGTAATGCGTGTCGATGCCGTTGATGCGTACCGAGACGGTTTTCCCGTGGGCGCGCCAATCGATGCCGTTGAGCCCGGCGATGATGGCCTCGCGCGCGTGTTCCTTGTCCGGCGGCGCGACGGCGTCCTCGAGGTCGAGGAAGACGTAGTCGGCGGGACCCGCCGCGGCCTTCTCGAACAACTCGGGACGCGAGCCGGGCACGGCGAGCTCGCTGCGCTGCAGGCGAACGCGTGCCGGTTCGTACCTGGTGTGGCTCATCGCGCCACCGCCATCCGCTCGCGCGACGGCGGCGCGGCCGCGGGCTGCGCATCCGGCGACCCGGCGGCGGCGCGCGGCGGCAGCGGCGTCTGCGTCGCGCGGAACGACTCTTGCGCCGCCGCCACGCCGCTGCCTAACGTTACCGGAATCCCCACGTCGCGCAGCGTGAGCTCGACGCCGGCGAGGGCGCCCAGCAGCATCAACTCGTTGAGGTCGCCCAGATGGCCGATGCGGAACAGCTTCCCGGCCACCTGGCCCAGGCCTGCGCCTAACGCAAGGTCGTAGCGGCGGTAGGCGACGTCGACCACGGCCGCGCCGTCAGAACCCGGCGGCACCATCACCGCGCTCACGGTGTCGGACGCCCACCGCGGCTCCCGCGCGCACAGCGAAAGCCCCCAGGCACGCACCGCCGCTCGGCAGCCGTCGGCCAGGCGGTGGTGCCGCGCGTGGATCGCATCGAGCCCTTCTTCGAAGATGATGTCCAACGACTCGCGGAGACCATAGAGCAGCGGCACCGACGGGGTGTACGGGAAGTAGCCGCTCGCGTTGGCAGCCATCATGTCGCGCAGATCGAAGAACACGCGCGCGCAGCGCGCCGACTCGCGCTTCGCCAGCGCCCGGCGGCTCATGCCTAACAGACCCAACCCGGCCGGCAGCATGAAACCCTTCTGCGATCCGGTGATCGCCGCGTCCACGCCCCACGCATCCATCTCGAACGGGAGGCTCACCAGGCCGCTCACCGTGTCCACGTACAGCAGGGCCGGGTGCTGCGCGGCATCGATCGCGCGGCGCACCGCGGCGATGTCGCTCGTGACGCCGGTCGCGGTTTCGTTGTGCACCACGAGCACGCCTTTGATCTCGTGGTTGGTATCGGCGCGCAGCGCATCCTCGATGCGCTCCGGATTCGCGCCCGTCCCCCACTCCTCGTCTTGGACGTCGACGCGAAGCCCCAGTCGTTGGGCGCAGTCGATGAACAGGTGGCCGAACTGGCCATATCGCGACGCAAGCACCCGATCGCCCGGTGACAGCGTGTTGGCGAGCGCGGCCTCCCACATTCCCGTCCCCGTGGCCGGGAACACGAAACACTGCCCCTCGTCCGTGCGAAACACGCGCCGGAGGTCGGAGAGAATGGGTCGCGTCAGCGCGGGGAACGACGACGACCGATGATCTTCCATCGCCCGGTGCATCGCGCGGAGAATCCGGTCGGGCGTATTCGTTGGTCCGGGAACGAACAAGGCGTTGCGTCCGGGCATGGATCAGTCCTCGCGCTGAAGGAGGAGAGATGACGGATCGCGCACCGACGACGCGCGCGCACACTCGCGCGCCGCGCCTGAATGCGCGATCATTGACGACGTGAAAACACCGCTCGAGCGCCCGTTAGTGGCCGACGTTCCGCGCGACGCGAAGAGTGCGCTCACCGCCCTGTATTGGGCCGCCGTGCACGCCGTGGCACCGGGCCTGTCGTTGCGCGCGGCGCTCGAACGCGTGCCAATGCAGGAGCGCGGACGGCGTGTGTGGGTCATCGCCATCGGCAAAGCCGCGCACCCGATGGCCCAGACGGCGCTCGCCGTGCTCGCCGAATGGAACCGGACACCGGCGGGCGGCATCATCGTCGCGCCTAACGAAGAGGCGGCGCCGCATCCGGCCGTCGAGGTGCGCGTGGGCGACCATCCGGTGCCCGGCCCCCGCTCGCTCGAAGCGGCCGCGCGTATCGGACTCGTCGCCGGCCGCGTGCGCGAAGGCGACGAAGTCTGGGTTCTGCTATCGGGCGGCGCTACGAGTCTCGCCGCTGCGCCCGAAGGCACCGTCAGGCCCGACGAGCTCTTCCAGCTGTACGATCGGCTGTTGGGCTCCGGGCTCGACATCGCGCAGATGAATCTCATTCGCAAGCGCTTCTCCCGATGGGGCGCGGGGCGATTGGCCGTAGCGCTCGCTCCCGCGCGCGTTCGCAACTACATCGTGTCCGATGTGATCGGAGACGATCTGGCGGCGATCGGATCGGGACCCTGCGTGCCCGATCCAAGCACCGCCGCGCACATTCACCAGATGCTCGACGGAGCTGGACTGTGGAACGAGCTCCCACTGTCCATGAAGCGCAGCGTCAGCGGCGCCGAGCGTGATCCATCGTTGGAGACACCGAAGGCCGGCGATGCAGCCTTTGCTCACGTCGAACGGCGCATCATCGCCAGCAATCGCGTCGCGCTCGAAGCGATCGAGGCGCGCGCCCGGTCATTCGGCTATGAGCCGCGTGTCCTGGGCGCCGCGCTTGCCGGAGAAGCAGCCGTCGTCGGCCGCCGGCTCATCGCGACGTTGAGAAGCTATTGCGACCAGGACGCGTCGTCCCTATCCGGAAGAACGGGACGCACCTGTCTCATATGGGGGGGAGAAACAACCGTCACCCTCGGCGCCGCGCACGGTCGCGGCGGACGATGTCAGGAGCTCGCGTTATCGGCCGCGCGCGAGCTCGCGGAAACAGCAGGACTGTCCTCGGCGGCGCTGCTCGCGGCAGGCACCGATGGCCGTGACGGTGACACCGACGCCGCCGGCGCGATCGTGACGCGCGACACATGGCGAACGATCCAGGGCGCGGGCCGGGATCCGTCGCGCGATCTGGCGTCGCACGACTCGTATCCGTCGCTCGATGCCGCGGGCGCCCTGCTGCGCACCGATCTCACGTCGACGAACGTGATGGACGTCGTGATCGCCGTGTGCGGTCCGCCGGCGGACGAGAAACGGGCGCGACTCACGCCGGCGGTTGCGTTAGAAGCGATCGCGGGTTCACTGCGACGGCTCAAGGAATAGCCGGAGCGTTCGCCCTATACTTTTTCGCCCATGGCAAATCCTGTATTCACGGTCGGGCTGGTGCAGCAGGCAGTCGCCGCGAGCGCCGCCGAAACTGTCGAAGCTGCCGAACGCGGAATTCGCGAGGCCGCCGCGCGAGGGGCGCAGATCATCTGCCTCGAAGAGCTCTTCAACGCGCCGTACTTTTGCAAGGTGACGGACGCCGAGCGATTCGACCTCGCCGAGCCGATCCCGGGTCCGACCGTCGAGCGAATGCAGGGCGTGGCGCGCGAGTTAGGCGTCGTGATCGTGGTGCCGATCTTCGAGAAGCGGGGCCCGGGCCTCTATCACAACTCGGCGGCGGTGATCGATGCGGACGGCACGCTCCTCGGCGTGTACCGCAAGATGCACATCCCGGATGACCCGCTCTATCACGAGAAGTACTACTTCACGCCCGGCGAGATGTATCAGCACGACGAAGCGCGTCCGCCGTCGGGCTTTCGTGTATTCCGCACGAAGTTCGCGACGATCGGAGTGCTCATCTGTTGGGACCAGTGGTACCCCGAGGCCGCGCGCATCACGAGTCTCATGGGCGCGCAAATCCTTCTCTACCCGACGGCCATCGGCTGGCACCCGAAAGAAAAAGCCGAGTGGGGCGCGGCGCAGGCGGATGCGTGGCGGACGGCGCAGCGGGCCCACGCCATTGCTAACGGAGTGTACGTCGCGGCCGTGAATCGTGTGGGATTCGAAGCCGAGCCGGGAACCGACGGCCTCGAGTTCTTCGGTCACTCGTTCGTGTGCGACCCGTTCGGCCAGCTCATCGCCGAAGCGGGCACCGATCCGGCGATTCTCATCGCCGAGTGCGATCCCAAGCGCATCGAATATACGAGGCGAAATTGGCCGTTCTTGCGCGATCGCCGGATTGACGCGTACGGAGAAATCCTGAAGAGATATCTAGACTAGTTAGGGAAGCGACCGCCGGAGGCGGCCTGGGGGAAGCGGCGGTCAAGGCCCGCCTGCGGGAAGAGGGAAGGGGGCGGGAGTCAGTTCGCTCTGGCGTGCGACGTTCGCGGAGGCGTTGACTAAGGCGCTGCAACATGCGGCTGATCGAATCGACTTCCACAAGGATAGTAGAGGCATCGGTTGGCTCGATAAGCGTTAGGCGAGCCGCGATTTCAATTTGCGTACCGAGCTCGAACAGTGAACCGCGTGCAAGACTGAGATAGCGAATGTACTGGGCGCGGTGGAAGTAGGCGTTCCCTTCGGCAATGTTCGATGCGACCGAGATGGCTGCGCGCCTCATTTGCGACGACAGGGCGTACCGTTCTTCTGCCGGGAATCGTCGAACGAGCTCGTAGACGTGTTGCGTGAGGTCGACGGACTTTTGCCAAACGATGAGGTCGCGATAATCGTGAACCCGCATAAGAACCCCTTCCCGCTTTCGCCTAACATTAGGCGCGAGCGTCACAGGGCTTGCAGCGAATCGCTGCGGCCATATCCAAAACATTTCGCTGTGCGATGAGCTCGCCCCCGCCCCCTTCCCGCTTCCCCCAGGGCAGAGCCCGCTTCCCTCAGGCCGCCTCCGGCGGCCGCTTCCCTGCCGAGTGGTCCCGCCACCGCGCCACCTGGCTCGCCTGGCCCCATCACGAACCCGATTGGCCCGGGAAGTTCGACGCCATTCCGTGGGTATACGCCGAGATCGTCCGGGCGCTCCACGCCCACGAACTGGTCGAGATTTTGTGCCACACCGAGGACGTGCGCGAGGACGCGCGGCGTGTGTTAGGCGCACACGGCATCGACATGGGCCGTGTCCGGCTGCACCTCGTTCCGACGGACCGCGTGTGGACCCGTGACTCGGGGCCGACCGCCGTTAGGCACGCAGACGGGCGCATCGAGTGGGTGGCCTGGGCATTCAACGCCTGGGCCAAGTACGACAACTACGCGCGCGACGCGTGCGTGGCCGATCGCATCGCAGACCTGAGCCGCTTGCCGGTTCGACACGCGGTGCGTCCGGACACCGGCGAGCCACTCGTGCTCGAGGGCGGCGGCATCGAAACCAACGGCGACGGCGTACTGCTCGTCACCGAAGAATGGCTGCTGTCACCGGAGCAAGTCCGCAATCCGGGCTTGGGCCAGGCGGGCTACGAGCGCGCCTTCGCCCAGTACCTCGGCATCGATCGCACCATATGGTTAGGCAGAAGCTGCGTCGGCGACGATACCCACGGCCACATCGATGACGTCGCACGCTTCACGGACCCGAACACCGTCGTCCTTGCCTATGAACCCGACCCGGCGGACGCCAATCACGAAGCGTCGGCGGACAATCTCCGCCGGCTCGAGCTCACCGCGCGCGATGTCACCGGCGGCCTGCGTGTGGTGAAATTGCCTTTTCCGCGGCCCGTGATGATGGACGGCGAGCGGCTCCCGGCCAGCTACGCCAACTTCTACGTCGCCAACGACGTGGTGCTCGTACCCACGTTCAACGACCGGCGCGATCGCGACGCGCTCGACATCCTCGCCGGTCTCTTCCCCGCCCGCGAGGTCATCGGTATCCACGCCGTCGACCTGGTCTGGGGACTCGGCACCCTCCACTGCCTAACGCAGCAGGAGCCCGTCGCGGGCTGACACCGGTCACGGCGGACCGGCTGCCGCCTGCCGCAACACCGCGATTACCGTCTCGTCCGTCACCTGCTCGAAGTCTGCGTACCACTCGCCCACACCCCGAAAGTCCGGCGGCGTATACACGCACACCACCGTGTATCCTTCCGCCCCAAGCGTGCGGCACCCGTCTTCCGAGCACACGGGCGCCGCGAAGACGAGCGTCGCCGGCTTTGCGTGGCGCACCGACGCGAGCGCCGCCCGGGCCGTCACGCCGGTGGCCAGCCCGTCGTCCGCCAACACCACCGCACGGCCGGACAGATCGGGAACCGGACGCCCGTCGCGAAAACGTTGCATCCGCCGGTCGAGCTCCGCGCGCTCCCGGCTGGTGATCTTCTCGATGTACGCATCGCTCACACCGAGCGCCGACACGATCTCCTGGTCGAGCACGCGCGTGCCGTCCGGCGCCACGGCGCCGATGCCGAGCTCCTCGTGCCCCGGCGCGCCCAACTTGCGCGCCACGATCACGTCCAACGGAGCGCCTAACGCACGCGCAACCTCGCGGCCGATGATCACCCCGCCGCGCGGGACGCCGAGCACGATGGGGCGCTGGTCCGCGAGTCCCGGCAGGCGCGCCAGGAGCGTCTCGGCCAACTGCCGGCCGGCATCGGCGCGGTCCGCGAACAACATCTCATGCTCCGCGCGCGGGCGGCGGCAGATGGTCGACGAACCAGTCGCACGACAGGCGCGCCACCTCCTCGAGTGCGCCCGGTTCCTCGAACAGGTGCGTGGCACCCGGGATCACCACGAGCTGCGCGATGGACCCGAGCAGCTCACACGCCTCTTCGTTGAGCGGAATGATCGGCACGTCGTCGCCGCCCACGATGAGCAGCGACGGCGCCCGCACGCCCTTCAGGCAGTCGCGCGCCAGGTCGGGCCGCCCGCCCCGCGACACGACCGCGAACACGTCGTGCAGTTTCGACGCCGCCTGCAACGCCGCCGCGGCTCCGGTGCTGGCGCCGAAATAGCCCAGCGCCATCGCCGATGACACAGGACGCTCGCGCAGCCATTTCGATGCGCCTAACACACGCGCGCCGAGCAGGTCGATGTCGAACCGCAAGAGACCCGTGCGGGCATCTTCTCGTTGCTCGTCCACGGTCAGCAGATCGATGAGCAGCGTGGCGAGCCCCGCGTTCTCGAGCGCATGGGCCACCATCGTGTTCCGCGGGCTCGCGCGACCGCTTCCGCTTCCGTGCGCGAACAACACGACGCCGCGAGACGCAACCGGAACGCTCAACAGCGCGTCCAGGTGGGCGTCCTCGAGATCGACGACGACATCCGTGCGCATGACCGCCGAGCGGTCCATTGGATCGCCCCCTAGCGTGCGGGGCTAGAGCCGCACGAAAAAGCCCAGGCGATACGTGACGCGCGAGGCGGGCGGCACTTCCATCCGACGCACCTCCCCGTACAGCGCCCACCGCTTGGTGAGATCGTACGAAATACCGAGGAAATACTCGCCACCCAGTTTCGCGCCCGTGTAGTCATTGTGTATGGGCTGCGACGGTGCAATGTCGGTGCCGAGAAAGTGCACCCCGAGGCCCGCGCCGACGTACGGTTCGAACCGTTTCACGTGGGCCACCGAGTACCGCGCCGCAACGCCGACGCTGAAGTCGTGGAACGAACCAGGAATCGGCACGTCGCCGGCCTGGAAGCGATGGATGTCGGCGTGCAGATAGTTGACCTCGGCCAGCACGTGCAGCTTGGGCGTGAAGACCGAGCCCATGTCGACGTCACCGCCGAGCTCCCAGCCGTGCCGGGCGTGCTCGACGGTCGTGTAGCTCAGGTAGGAGCCCACACGATCCAGGCCTAACTGTGCGACGCTGCTGTCGCTCTGTGCGCGTCCGTCGTGCGCGGCCATGAGCACGCCGGCCGTGACGCACGCCCACACTCGTATCCCGCGTGGCACCATCGGTCTCCTCGTGAAGAACCGCCTGGTCATCGCTGGCGAAGCGCGATGAGGCCGCCCGCCGCTGCTGCGCCAAGGTAGACGCCGAGCAGCGACAGCGCCACGCTGGCCGCGACGTAGGCACTCGCCCGGCCCACTTCGCCGTCGTTCAAGAGCGCCATCGTCTCGAACGTGAACGTCGAGAAGGTCGTGTATCCGCCGCACAGTCCGGTCGTGAGAAAGCCGCGCATCTCGGGCGAGATCGCGGGCGTCGCCATCGCGAACCGCATCAGGAATCCGAGCACGAGCGACCCGGTGATGTTGATGAGCAGCGTACCGCCCGGGAAGCCGGGACCGAACCGCTGCTGCACCGCCGCGCCGAGCAGCAGACGCGCCACGCCGCCGATCGCGCTGCCTAACGCAACGGCGAGGATCATCGCCACGCCGCGACCGCCTCCACCGCGGCGTCTGGCGACGCCAGCAGAAACGAGAGGTCGGAACCGGGCGGAAAATCGACCGCCTCGCGTCCGGCGATGAACACACGCGCACCTGCGGCGGCCCCGGGGCGCCCGGTCAATTCCACCAGGCCGCCCGTGACGCGCAGCGCACTCCCTTCGCGCAACCCGACCACCGGCACCCGCGGGTGCAGCATCAAAAACTCCGCGATGCGCTCGGCGCGCGTCTCGCCCTGGTGGCCGGGCGGATGAAAATCCGTGTAGTGGGCGTTGATCTGAAATGGCACGAGTCCGAGCGCGCCGAATCCGGGCGGCTCGGCGATCGGCATGTCGTTGGTGGTCGCGATCGTGGGACACGCCACCACCGACCCGGCACTCCAGCCGATGTACGGTACGCCCGCGCGCACCCGCTCGCGAATCACGCCCAGAAGTCCCGACGCCGCGAGCTGCCGCAACAGCTGGAACGTGTTGCCGCCGCCGACGATGATGGCGCCCGCGTCGCGCACCGCGCGGACCGGGTCCGGCGCATGGTGCACCGACTCGACCTCCACGCCTAACGGAGTGAAAATCTCGTGCACCCGCTCCGCGTACACGTCCATGGAAAACGATACGGCCGCGAACGGGATGAACACCGCGCGCCCCACGCCGGCCAGCGCGTCTTCGAGCGCCGCGCGCGCGTACACGAGCACCCGTCCATCCGCGTCGCGCGAGTTGCTCAAGAGCAACAGCCGGCGCGACGCCGGCCACCCCGCCGTCTCGTCAGGCATCGGTCGACGTCCGATCGTCATCCACTGCGCGCCAGCTGCCCGTGATGTCGATCGGCCAGCTCGCCGGCCGCTCCTCCTCCGGCAGATGCGGGCGATACATGATCACCTTCGCCCGCTCCAAGGTGATGAGGCCGCCGCCGATCATGCCGTCCAGCTCGGGCAACAGCGCCTGGATCTGCTCCTCCGTATCCACCACTTCGATCACGATCGGCAGATCCAGCGACAAGACTTCGATGCGGTCGCTTTTGATGCGCGAGCTCGCGCCGAACCCCATGATCGCGCGCAGCACCGTCGCGCCCGCGCAGTG
>Ga0209168_10001375_pt1 | contig 19200 bp, 15 predicted proteins | sample Coa_R1_FD_187156 | JGI IMG/M metagenome (GOLD analysis project Ga0209168, IMG submission 187156) | Surface soil microbial communities from Centralia Pennsylvania, which are recovering from an underground coalmine fire - Coalmine... | ecosystem: Environmental > Terrestrial > Soil > Unclassified ...
TGGTTATGTTACCGGAGTGCCAGCCACGGTGGGGCCATTTTCAATGAGACGATTGTGTTAGAAACTGATCTCGTTATGGCAGACGAGACCACCAACAAAAAAGACAGCCTGAAGGTTGAGAAGCTCTCGCTGCTGATACTGAGCGTCTGCATCGTGGTGCTCGTCTACGTGCTGGTGGCAAAGCCCTTCTAGCAAAACTCCCAAGCGAAAAGCCTTCACCAACGAATGAGGAATACGAAGGACCTGGCTCCCAGGCGGTTTTCGGGACAAGGACGTTGAGTCCTCGTCGACTTCCGTGCCGAGGCAGAAGCACAGGAGGTCCTTCGACGCGCGATGCTCGCGCGCCTCAGGATGACATCGCGTTTAATGTTTTTTCGCGTCTTAACCGTTGACTAAGACCATCATGTGTTCGGGATAGCGCTGACCGGCCGCGGCGTTGGCCGGGAAGACTTCGTCAATGCGGGCGAGGTCCTCCTGCGAAAGATTCAAATCCGCGGCTGCGGCGTTTTCTTCCAAATATTTTCTGCGCTTGGTGCCGGGGATGGGGACGATATCGCCTCCTTGCGCCATGACCCAGGCGAGGGCGAGCTGTGAAGGCTTGCATCCTTTTTCCACGGCGAGTTCGTTGACCTTACGCACGAGGTCGAGATTCTTCTGGAAATTTTCGCCCTGAAAGCGGGGAGAATTGCGGCGGTAGTCGTCGGGAGCGAGGTCTTCGAACCGCCGGAGTTGTCCGGTGAGGAATCCGCGGCCGAGTGGACTATAGGCTACGAAGCCGATGCCAAGTTCGCGGCAAGTGTCGAGCACACCGTTCGATTCGGGATCGCGTGTCCACAGAGAATATTCGGTTTGCAGCGCGGTGATGGGATGAACCTTCATGGCGCGGCGCAGAGTTTCGGGGCTGGCTTCGGAGAGACCGAGATAGCGGACCTTTCCTTCACGAACGAGTTCGGCCATCGCTCCAACGGTGTCTTCGATGGGCGTGTTGGGATCGACGCGGTGCTGGTAGTAAAGGTCGATGGTTTCGACTCCGAGGCGGCGAAGGCTGGCCTCGCAGGATTTGCGGACGTAGTCGGGCTTGCCGCTCACGCCTCGAACGTTCGGGTTCTTTGGATCACGGACGATGCCAAACTTGGTGGCGAGGACGATCTGATCGCGTTTGCCTTTGATCGCGCGGCCGACGAGCTCTTCGTTCTTGTACGGGCCGTAGACGTCGGCGGTATCGAGAAAGAAGATGCCCAGTTCGAGGGCGCGGTGAATGGTCGCAATGGACTCGGCATCGTCGAAGCCGGAGTAGAACTCCGACATTCCCATACAGCCGAGACCCTCTGTTGAGACCTGGAGACCGTTGTGTCCGAGATTACGCGTTTGCATGATGGCTCCTTACGGGATGAAGTGAGCGGAGACAGTTTAGTAGATGCTGGAGGGGGCTGGATGGTGCCGGGGAAATCTCTCAAACGCAGGGCATATGGGAAGTCGAAATCCTCATTTCTGAGCAAAATCGGCCAGAAATGGGCCACGTCAGCGGGTGATTTGGATGCGGGGCTTTTTGTTCGGGAGGACTTCACCAATTTCTACGGCGGGAACCCCGGCTTGGATCAGAGCTTGGGTGAGGGAGTCGCCATCGGGAGTGGAGATGAAGAGACCTCCGGCGGTTTGCGGATCGTAGAGGATGGTGCGAAGGTCTTCGGGGACGTCAGGGTCATATTCCACCAAGCATTCGGCGAAGGCGCGGTTGTTGTTGAGGCCTCCGGGGATGTGTCCGGCGTGGATGCAGTCGAGGGCGCCGGTAAGGAGTGGAATATTTCCGGCGTTGATCTTCATGGACACATCGGAGGCCAGGAGGATTTCGCGGGCGTGGCCAATGAGGCCGAAGCCGGTGATGTCGGTCATGGCGTGGACTGTGAACGCAAGGTCCCTCGACTCGCCGTCGCTTACGCTCCGGCTCGCTCGGGATGACAATGCTTCGGGATCCAAGACGCGGCGCTGAAGGGCCGCTCTTCCACGGTCGCTCTGACCGCGTTTCGCCGTCCCGCTTTGCGCGACGGGACCCCTCGACTCCGTTCGCGGCAGACTTACAGAGGCGGCCGTCCCCACATGGTTCGTCGTTCCTAAGGAGCCTGTGATTACTTCTGCGGCCTTCTTGTTCAGCGTCGTCATGGAGGCGACGGCGGCGTCAATCCAGGCAGGCTCTGCTTTTGCTTTCTTTATGGCTGTGGAGATCACGCCCGTGCCCAGGGCCTTGGTGAGGATCAGCTTGTCTCCCGGCTTCGCGCCAACGTTTTGGTAGACACGTTTCGGATGGATGATGCCGGTGACAGAGTAGCCGAACTTGGTTTCTTCGTCGCGAATGCTGTGGCCGCCGATGACGGTGCATCCGGCTTCGATCATCTTCGATAACCCGCCGGCGAGGATGCGTTCGAGAATTTCGAGATCGGCTTTATCCGGGAAGCAGACGAGGGCGAGCGCGGTAAGCGGCCTTCCACCCATGGCGTACACGTCGCTGAGGGAATTGGTAGCGGCGATCTGGCCGAAGGTGTAGGGATCGTCCACGATGGGAGTGAAGAAGTCGACGGTCTGGACGAGCGCCTGGTCGGGGCTGAGTTGATACACTCCGGCGTCATCGGCATGATCGAAGCCGACTAGAACGTTGGGGTCGTGTTGCCGGGCTAATTTCCCAAGCACTTTGTCCAGCGCCGCCGGACTCAGCTTGGACGCTCAACCCGCGGCTTTCACCGACTCCGTGAGGCGGAATGGTTTCGTTTCTGGCACCGAGTTCATTGTAGCGGAGCCTTCAGGCGAGGGCTAAAGCTCACGTCGAACGTGGCCATGACCCGGCGCTGAAGCGCCGCTCTTCCACGGTACTGCTGGAGCTCGTGGAGGTTCACTATGAGCCGGGTGGCGAGCCAGCACCGGTAAAAGCGCTGAAGATTTCGAGTATTGCGATAACGTTTTTTCGGCAGGACTCAGATGATCCTACTTGTAGCCGGGATTACGGCTGCCGGTGGAAGTCGAAGTTCGTGGCCGCACCTGTGTCTTTGTTTTCGAAGACGACGTGAAGGGTCTTGCCGTCGGGGTCGGCCGTCATGCGAGAGACGCTCACGATTTTGTCCTTGCGCTTGTGAGTTAGTTCGACTTCGTTCGGGTTCAACATTTTCGCTGAGACCAATGTGTGACCGGGATCGTCTTCTACTGGATAAAACTTGCCGTCGAACCTCGCATTGAATTTCTCGCCGAGCGGGGTTTCGCCGCTGAATCCTTGTGGTGTGCACTTGTACGTGATGACTGAACCGTTGTCGGAGCGGTGAATGAGGTAGGCGTGCCAGCTTCCGGAAATCAGGTGCGCGTCTGGCGGGGGCTTCTCGAGTCTACGAAAAAGAGTCTCGATGGTGACGGGATCGGCTTCGGTGGTATCGGTGACTAACTGCGTCAGAGTTTCGCCGTCGGGCGAAATCTCGTCGAACTCGGTCAGCATAGTTTTGCCGGCTTTTTTCGCAGTGATCTCCACGGTATGTGAGTCGAGGGCTTGCACGTTGAGAGTATCCCAGTAATCGGCGGCGGGAACTTTGTGATCGAGGCCGTCTGCCTTAACGTCCACATTCACGATGCATCCGGAGCAGTGGAAGGTTCCTTGGGCCAGCAAGAACTCGATCGGCTTCTGAGGAAGCACAGGATCGACCACCCATTTGCCATCAAATGGGCTCTGAGCGAATGATCCGACCGGAGCGATTAACAGCAGAATGAGCAGAACTTTCATGCGGAGCCGCAGAGCGGCGTGCTCGACATCATAGCGCCGATTCACGAACGGGTAGCTACTTCGTAGTCACGTCTGTGATTTTGATGTCGGGATATTGGTGGTTCCACTGGGCGGAGATGCTATCGAAGGTCAGCCGAAAGGGCTCGGACTGACCCGGACCGAGAGGAGCGACATTGAGATCGACGGGTTCGTTATAGGCTCCATTGTTGCGGAAGAGACGCAGAGGAAGTTCTTCGCGCTGGGCGAGTTGTCCCATGGAGTCGAGAAAGTTGACCTGGACGATCACGCGGGTGACCGTCTTATTGCTGGTGTTGGTGATGGTGCCATCGATGTAGCTGACAGTCGCGCCGATGAAGTTTTCCGCGGCGGACATTTTGAAATCGGAGAGCTTGAGTTGAGCGATGTAGGGCGATGGGGGCACGACTTTTTTGGGTGGCTCGCGCAGGAGGAAGGCGGCAGCCAAAGCGATTCCGATCACGACCACGACGGTGCCGACAATAATGAGGCGGCTGTTGTCGCGTTCTTCCACGGCGGGAGTTGGCTGGCCGAGTGTGCCCATGAGGAAATTGTAGGCTGTTGGATATTGAAAGTCGATTTTAGGATGCCGCGACGATTAAGCGCTGCTCCTCCTGCGATGCATTTTCCTCACCGAGCGGGACGGGTCCGAGATCGCGCTATTCACTGCATCTTGAGCGGTCAAGTTCGTCCGGTCCTTCGGCGCGCGCGCTGCTCGCGCGCCTCAGGATGACATGCTTTATGCGCTGCGGGCCTGCAGAAGTTTCGCGGCGGTGCCATGGTAGACGCGCTGGAGAATATTGTCGCTTAATCCCAGGCCGTTGAGTGGCCAGTGATATCCGAACTGGTCGATTTCATAAAAATGCTCGTCTTGCGATTCGAGGACGCGGAAGGTGATGCGGTACATCTCTTTGTCGAAGCCCATGTCGGTGCCGTAGACGAGGCGGTCGGCGTACTTGGCGTAGAACTGCGCAGCGAAGCGCGGGATCGGCGCGGTCTCGGCGTATCGAGCTGAAATATCGGCATAAAGGTTGGGACTGCGGTCGAAGGCTTCGCCGAGGCGCGTGAGATCGTAATCGCAATTCGCGAAGTGACAGGCGACGAATGTCGTGTTGCGATGGCGGGCGGCCGTGCGCTCGAGAATGTCGACCATGCCGGCGAGCTTGACGATGTTGGGCTGATTGTCGAGACGCCATTCGTACGCGTTCATCAGGCCGTCGTTGTGTTTGTCCATGGGCTGGTACATCCAGATCGGGTCTGCGACGTGGAGGCTGATAGGCATGTGCAGCTCGGAGGCTTTTTCCCAGATGGCATCAACGCGAGGATCGTCAGGATGAAGGCCGGGCGCGCTGGACTTGCCGGAGCGCAAGCCCTGTCCCTTGTCGTGAATTTCGCCGATACCTTTCGCACCTTTTTCTTTGCAGCGCTCGAGTTCTTTGACGGCGGAATCGGGGAAGGCCGAGGTTTTGTACCCGGTGAAATCGAGGCCGCACCAGACCTCGAAGCGGTCAGGATATTTGGAATACTTGGCGTAAAAATCGTCGAACGCCTTGCCGGTCGTCATGGTGAGAATCATGGTCTTTTCGACATTGACCTCGTCCATGTTCTTGAGCCACGTGGTGATTTCGGCGTCGGTCTTGGGATATGGATGCGAGTGCATGTCGATGATGGGAAACTTCGCCTTGTCGACATGCGTGACCGGGACTTTGAAGATTGATTGCGGGCGGTAGTCTTTTAGCAGAAGGGTTTTCGGATTCGCCGCCGTCGTCATTGCAGGAGTGGTCTTCTTCTCTTTCTCTTGGTTCGCTTTCTCCTGCGCAGCGTAGGTCGAAGCGGGAAGCGCGAGCGCGAGTCCCGCGGCGTGGGCGGATTTCAGGAATGAGCGGCGGTTCATGAGGGCCTCCGTGACGATCGACTCTACGAACCGCAGATTATATGCCTGGGCTGGAGGAGTGTTCCGTTGAGGAGAATCTGATTTTCGCGCTGTGAGAGCAGCAGTGCGCCGGGCCGCTCGGAATTCAGAAAGGCCAGCCAAAGAGGGACGACTTCTGAGGCATTCCTGTATAGCTCGTAATGGATATAGGTGCCGTATGGTCCCTCAGCGCGCGCTACGCTTGCGCCTCAGGATGACAAGGCGTTTCCGGGGTTTTGTGAACGCTCGCGAACAGGACGGACCTCTCGTCTTAGCTCAGGGGAAGCCGTGCCCGTCCTACATGTGCTTATTCGCCACCGACGGTTAAACCGTCTATGCGGAGAGTCGGGGCAGCGACCGAGCCGCGGAATTCCAGATCGCTTGCGATTTCGGAGATGTTGAAGAATAAATCTTTCAAATTTCCGGCGACTGTAATTTCTTCGACTGGATACGTGAGTTCGCCACCGGAGATCCAGAGGCCGGACGCGCCGCGGGAATAGTCCCCCGTTACCAGATTCACGCCTTGGCCCAAGAACTCGGTTACGTACAGGCCTTCTTTGATTCCGGCGATCAGCTCTTGCGGGTTCTTTGGGCCGGGCTGCAGGAAATAATTTCCGGGGCCGATGCCCGGAGTGCCAGCCAGTCCACGCGCGGCGTTTCCCGTCGTCTGCATGCCCAGCTTTTTCGCCGTGTAGGTGTTCAGGAAATACGACTTCAGCACGCCGTTCTCAATGACTACCGTGCGGCGTGTGGGGATGCCTTCACCGTCGAAGGGACTCGTGCCGAATCCGCCGGGAATCGTGCCGTCGTCGATGATGGTGACGTTGTCGCCAGCGATTTTCTGGCCCAACTTTCCTGCTAGAAAACTGGCGCCGCGGTAGACGGAGTCTCCGTTGATGCCTTCGAAGATGTGCTCGAGGATGGAGGTCGAGACCATCGGGTCGAAGACGATGGGGACTTTCGCGGTCTTGGCCTTGCGCGCGCCGAGGCGGCGGAGCGTGCGTTCGGCGGCGATGCGTCCAACCTTTTCGGGAGCGTCGAGTTTTTTCAGCGTGCGTGCGACTGAGAACCAATAGTCGCGTTGCATGGCCCCGTCATCGGTTTGCGCAATGGGAACTGCGGCAGTCGAACAATACGAGCGTTTGTATTCGCCAACGAATCCGTGAGAGTTAGCGAGAACTTTGCGGCCCGTAGCGGCGTCAAAAGATCCGCCGTCGGAGTTCTTGATACGCGGATCGAAATCGAGTGCGGCCTTTTCAGCGCGGCGGGCGTAATCGATGCGGTCGGCGCCGGGGAGAGAATAGACGTCTTCGTGGTAGAGATCGAGATCGCCTGCGAGTTGGCCGAGCTGGTCGGCCGCAGGGATTCCGCCAAAGGGATCTTCCGACGTGATCTTTGCAAGTTCAAGCGCAGACTTCACCAGGCGGTCGAGGCCTTCACGGGAGAAGTCGGACGAATAGGTCGAGGCGGCACGCTGTCCGAAGAAGACCCGGACTCCGATGGACTTGGAGCCGGATTCTTTCAGGGTCTCGACCTGGCCGAGGCGGACGAGCGTGGAGAATTCGTCACCTTCGCGGACAACGCATTCGGTGGCAGTAGCTCCGCCGGCCATGGCGCGGGCGACGATGTCCTGAGCGATTTCGCGTAGGTCGGTTTCGAGTTTCGTGTTTCGAGTTTCGAGTTCGGTTGGGGTCATAGAAATCTTTCACCACAGAGGGCACGGGGGCATTTGCACATCATTTATCGTAATAGAGCACCTGCGAGCTACCTTCCGGGCTGGCGGACTCTGCTGTGTCAATTAATTCACCGCATGACGAACAGCAGATGCATAGATCCTTCGCTTTGCTCAGGATGACAAATGCTGAAAGTCGAGACGCAGCCTCCGGGGCTAAAGCCCCATCGACTGGCCCCGAACGCGGCGCTAAAGCGCCGCTCTTCCACAACATCCAGCGGAGAAGCTGAAGCCCGGCCCTTCCAGAGATATCTTTTTTAAGCAATCACGCCGGGCTTTGCCCGGCCGGCCGAGAGCGTCCGCCCCTACACAAGCAAAATTCCTACTGCATGAAGCCGCCGGGGTCTTTCCTTGCGGTGCCGCCGACCGTCAGGCGATCTACCTTCAGTGTCGGAATCCCCACCCCTACCGGCACTGCCTGGCCATCTTTGCCGCAGGTGCCTACACCTTCGTCTAACTTCAGATCGTTGCCGACCATGCTCACTCGCGTCAGAACATCTGGGCCATTGCCGATCAGCGTGGCACCTTTGATCGGGGCGGTGATCTTGCCGTCTTCGATCATGTAGGCTTCGCTGGCCGAGAAGACGAATTTTCCGTTGGTGATGTCGACCTGGCCTCCGCCGAAGTTGACGGCGTAGACTCCATGCTTGACCGAGCGAATAATGTCTTCCGGATTGTCTTGACCGGCAAGCATGTACGTATTTGTCATGCGCGGCATCGGGATGTGCTCGTAGCTCTCGCGGCGTCCGTTGCCGGTGTCGGCGATGCCCATCAGGCGCGAAGACAACTTGTCGCTGAGATATCCCTTCAGAATTCCCTTTTCAATCAGAACCGTTTCCTGCGTGGGCTCGCCTTCATCGTCGACGTTGAGCGATCCTCGACGCCAGGGCATGGTGCCGTTGTCGACCACCGTGCATCCCTCGCTAGCGACGCGCTTGCCGATCAGACCCGCGAATGCAGAAGTCTTCTTGCGATTGAAATCGGCTTCGAGTCCGTGGCCGACGGCTTCGTGCAGCAGAACGCCGGGCCATCCAGGCCCGAGGACGACTTCCATGTCTCCAGCGGGAGCTTCGCGGGCATCGAGTTGCAGGATTGCCTGCCGGGCTGATTCTTTGGCGAAGAATTCCGGATTTTTTTCGCCGAAGAAGAAGTCGAGGGCGACGCGGCCTCCACCGCCGGAAGATCCGCGGGCAGAGTTATTTTCAGTCTTGGCGATGCAGCTCACGTTCATGCGAGCGAGCGGTTGCGAGTCTTCGGCGAAGGTGCCGTCGGAGGCGACGACCAAAATGTTGCGGAGTTCGTCCCCATAGCTGGCGCGAACTTCTTTGATGCGGGGATCATAGGCGCGAGCGGCCTTGTCGGCACGCATGACGAGTTCCACTTTCGCGCTGATCTCGGCGTCGACACTCGGCAGGGTTACGGGATAAAGGCTGCGGGCCGCGGATTTCTGAAATCCGGTGACCGTAGTTTTCGCCGGGGCGCTCGCGATCAATGCGGCGGTGCGCGCGGCGTGCAAGATGCGATCTGAAGAAAGGTCGTCGGTGTAGGCGTAGCCGGTGCGTTCCCCGGAGACGACGCGGATTCCGCATCCGGCCGAGATGCCTTGACTCGCCGACTTGATCATGGATTCGTCCATGGAAAGCGACGTCGAGGAAAGGTACTCGAAATAGAGGTCGGCGTAGTCGCCGCCTGCAGACAGCGCGGCGGCGAGATAGCGCTCGAGGTCGTGTTCGGTCAGGCCGTAATGTTCGAAGAAAAAGCGGGCTTTGTCGGTGTATTTGTCCACGTTGTTTAGATGCCGGCGAGTGCGGTGCGGACTCGCGCGGCGAAATACTCCCTGAGTGCATTATCCCATAGGAGTTCGTGCGGGGACCGACGCATGACTCACCACAGAGGACACAGAGGAACACAGCGGCTCGATTCTTCATCCCAGCAGATCTTCATTCCGGCAGACTGGCGAGCGTTGCTCGACCGGACCGATTCGACTCCCCTCGTTCCTTGGGTCACTCAGGGCGGGTTAAGGAGGCGGCTGTCCCAATATCGTCTCAGACCGCTTACTCGCTCTGATTTCCACACGATTAATGTTCATCCGTCACAGACTTCAAGTGCGGGCCAGGAGCACAATGGCCGCATGACTCCGGAGTCTCTGACGCGGACAGTGCAGGAATTCTTGAGCGAGGCCTCGGGTGCCGTCGTGCTCGAAGGTGGCGCCGTGATGTTTGATCTCGCGCAGGCGAAGTATTCGATATCGGGCGAGTACAACAAGTGCCTGCTGCACTTGTGGTCGGCGGAGCGGAATACGGTGCGACGGGTGCTCGATGCCGAGGTGAAGAGTGGGATGCTGCGGCTGGCGGTGACGAGTCTGGGGCAGACGCGTCCGACGAAGCTGGAGATTTGCCGGCAATGGGATCGGCGGTCGCCTTCGGCGAAGAAGGCGGCACGGGCGGCGTATGAACATAAGTTGCGGCGCGCGATGGAGCGGCACTTTCCCGGATTCGCGATCCTGCGACTGACGACGGGAGTGGACCTGGAGAAGTCGTTTGGTCCGGTCTATGCGCGTGGGTTGGTGCGGCATGGGCAGACGGCGTTTGCCGTACTCGGCGTGAATGCGACGGAGACCCAGAGTTCGATCGATTCCGCGTTGACCTTCGGAATACTGTGGCTGGATGTATGCAGAGAAAATCCAAACTTCTCCCAAAAGCTCGGACAAACAGGGCACCCATCGTGTTTAGTGCAGGGGCTGATCTTGTTTGTACCGTCAGGATGTTCAGCGCTGGTGCGCGAGCGGATGGCGGATCTGAATCGGGCGGCGGCGAAGTGGCGGCTGTTCGAATTCGATGAGCGGCACGATGCGGTCGTTGAAATCGACTGCAGCGATCGCGGAAACATCGCGACAAGGCTGGTCCATGCGACGAATGAGAGCGCCGCGCTGGAGCGTTTCGCAGAGTCAATTGCCCGGATTCAGATAATTCTGCCGAATTGCGAGGTTGCGGTGATGTCTCCAGCGGAGATTGCGTTTCGCTGGCGAGGCCTGGAGTTTGCGCGGGCGCGCATGGGCGCCGAGGCGGTCACGTTTCAGAGCAAACAGGAGATCGTGTTCGGCGTGGGCGCGGAAGAGCGGGTTCTGGAAGATCGCAATTGGAGTTTTTTCGTGCACCTTCTCACGGCGTTGCGCGAGGCACGACATCCGTACGGGCCGCGTGGGGATCGGTTGTTCCGGATGCATCCGGAGCGCTGGCTCGAGTCTTTGGTGCGGACTGATGTGAGCGTGATTGATGAGCGGCTCGAGCCGGAGTCGGTGTATTCGCAGGTGCCGGCATTTTCGGCGGCGGACCGGGCGATGATCGACGTGTTGACGCTCACGCGCGAAGGACGGTTGGCCGTGGTCGAGTTGAAAGCGGATGAAGACATTCATCTGCCGCTCCAAGGTCTGGATTATTGGGCGCGGGTGCAGTGGCATCAGGGACGCGGGGAGTTTTTGAAGTATGGATATTTTGGCGGGCGGGAGTTGTCGGCAGAATCGCCGCTGCTCTTTTTGGTGGCGCCGGCGTTGCATGTGCATCCGGCAACGGACATCATTTTGCGGTATATCTCGCCGGAGATTGAGTGGGCGTTCGTGGGCATTGACGAGCGCTGGAGAGAGGGAGTAAAGGTGGTGTTCCGAAAACGGGCCGACCACGGAGACACGGAGCCACGAACGCGATCTGCATGACGTGGTCGTGCTACTCCGATCGACGGCGTTTCTGGGTGTTGCGTACCGTACGGTCCTTCGGCGCGCTTCGCTTGCACCTCAGGATGACATCGGGTTAAGGGCTTGATTGCTTCCTGGTTCCGTATTGTCACTTCCAGGCGCCGAGTAGGCGGCGCACGTCCACCAACTGCGCGATGTGGTACGCGTTGTGATCGGCTAGCAGCAGGGCTTCCCGCAGGATTGTTTGTCCATCTCCCCACGGGATCTTCGCGAAGAGATCGGTCTTAGGATTCTTCACGAGATCCTGCATTGCTTTCATATCCGACTCGAACTGGTTGACGCTTTTCGTCCACGCGTCTGCGCTCTCGGGCGCTTCATTCTTGGGCCAGTAATCTTCGGGCCACTTCGGCGAATCGTGCTTTTCCTTGCGGCTGAATTCGAGAATGTCGTGCTGCGCGATGCGGAGATGTTCGAGCAGCATCCACGGCGAGTGCGGGAAGTTGTCAAGCTTGGCCCCGCGGAGTTTCGGCGGCAAGTCTTTGATGGCGTCTTCGAATGTGGCGTGGGCTTGGCCTCCCTTGAGAAGGGCGATGAGGTGTTCGCGTAGAGATTGGTTGGGGTCTTGCGGCATGGAATCCTCCGCGAGATTGGATGCGGCAGATTGGTGGAAAGGATCGGGTGGGGGATGCGCTAAAGACGCACAGGGGCTAAAGCCCCGAGTCTTTGGGAACGTTTTACGCGGCGCTGAAAGCGCCGCTCTTCCACGGTGCTGTACGCTACCGAAGGTATAGAACTCAAGCACGGCGCGAAGCAACTTTCACGGGACCCAGCGTGCCATGGCTTGGCCCCTACGTGGCGCTTAAGCGCCGCTCTTCCGCCTGAGTTTTCAAGCTGTTTCGTCTGCATGCCGGGCTTCGCCCGGCGGACAGCCGGGGCGGCTGTCCCCACATGCCATGTCTAAGACTTAGGCGGAAATCCCCACGACTCCCAAAACCGGGGAGAAATGGGGCACCCTCATCGTCCGAATTCTATTGTCGCGGACTTGCTGCGGCCGAAGTTGCCGGGCCTTGTGCTGGTTCGTCGAGAGCATTGCCGATGGCGTCGCCCGACAGGACGAGTTCCACGCGACGGTTTTGTGCGCGGCCTTCTTGCGTGTCGTTCGAAGCGATCGGTTCATTTTTGCCAAAGCCGTGGGCTTCAACCGTGCCTGACGAAATTCCCTGCTGCACGAAGTAGTCGCGGACGGCCTGCGCGCGGCGCTCGGAGAGCGTCTGGTTATAGTCGTCGCCCCCAACGCTGTCGGTGTGTCCTTCGATCGAGACGTGCAGGCTGGGATACGCGAGGATAATGCCGGAAACTTTCGCGAGGCGCTCGCGGGCTCCGGGAGCGAGTTCGAAGCTGCCGCTGCGGAACAAGACGTCCGACATGTTGGCGACAAGTCCGCGGGCGGAATCGCGCGTGGCGAGAATCGAGTTTAGCTGCTGCAGCAGACGGGCGCGGAGATCCTGCTTCTCGCGTTCGGCCTTCTCGCGCAACGCTTCGGATTGCGCTGCGGCAGCACGAGCTTGCACGGCGTCGGCGGCGAGGGCCTGTTGCTGGGCGACTGCTTCAGCCTTCGCTTTTTCCGCTTCTTCTTTCTGACGGGCAGCTTCCTGCGCGGCGGCTAGCGCTTCCTGCTTCATGCGCTCAGCTTCCGCCTTCGCCTGTTCGGCCTCGGCGCGCGCTTTTTCGGCAGCCTGCCGAGCGGCTTCCGCTTCGATACGGCGCTGAGCCTCGGCTGCGGCGTCTGCCTTCGCTTTGGCTTCGCGGGCGGCTGCGGCTGCTTGCGCGTCTTCTTCCGCCTTCTTCTTTACAGCCATCAGTCGAGCTTCTTCAGCGGTCTCCGTAGCTTCTTTCGCGGCGACGGCGATCGTTTCTTTCTTCTGCTTCTGGCGATAGAGAGTCTCGGCGTTCAGCAATTGCTGTCCGGCCTTCGAAAGAATCGAGGCAGCGTACTTGTCGGCGTCAGCAATGTGCGCGATCCGAACGGCGTTGCGCGCTTCAAACAGTTCGAGCGGCGTTTTGGGGTCAATCCCAAAGATGGCGTCGTTGATGTGAGAATTGGTCGCGGAATATGTGCCGCGCGTGACCAGTTCATACTTGGTATCAATGTCGGTGGACGCGCCACTGATCGAACTACTTTCCGCGACGACCAGGTTGCCGGGCTGGCTCACGGCAAAGTAGGGCTCCGCGGTGACGATCATGCCGAAACTTTGCAGATCGGTGTAGGCCTTCACCTGCGCATTGCCGTGGTGATCGAGCGTAAGTTCACCGAGGTTCACGGGACGCCCCTCAGGCGAGATCGCCCAGAGAACGTACGTCAGGTATTCGAGGCCGAACTTGGTCGCATCTTCAAAGCCCTGGAATTTGGCATCGATCTCGAAATTGGTCTTCTTGCCTTCTACCTTCGCCTCGCCTGAGGCGCGCTGACTCTGGTCGGTTCCGTGAAAATCGATCTTCGCCGATCCACCTTGCAGGCGGTAGTGCGTTGCCTTGATGGTGCGCGAGACCGTCGGCACGGGCGCAGGTACGGGCGCGCTCGTTGTAGCGACCGTCGTGGTGGTAACGGTCTGCGTGGTGTAGGTCGACGGTGAAGCGGTTTGGGTTTGCGCGGACACGAATGCCGCGGCGGCAAGAAAGATGAAGGCCAGAGACAGGTTTTTCACGCGAGTTCTCGATCTGGGGGAGATGGAGAGATTTCTAATGTTCCTCTCTATGGTCGCGGATAAGTGCCTGAACGCAAAGGACAGGAAGGGATGGGCCTTTGGTAACTGCGTTTTAATGGATCTCAGGAAGGCCTGCCGAGCTTTGCTCGGCTTGAGCTGCTCGACTCTGCTCGGGGCAGGCTTACGACAGCGGCTGTCCCCACGTAGGCTGTTCCTACCCAAGCGTCCTACCCAGGCCGTTTACGGGATGGAGGCTATTCTGCCTTTGGCGCCGACAATGAGTGCTCCGCCTTCGGGATAGGGGCTGATGGCGTTGAAGGCAGGTCCGGGTGTCTTGCTGCTGGCGGTGCGGCGCGGGCTCGAAGGCGGACGATAGTCGAGGATGAAATCCTGGGCCACAATGAAGATCCGCTGGGGAGCTGCGGACTTCACGCGAATCTTCTTACCGCTGGCCTCGGCCGATTTTTGTTCGGCTTCCTGCCGGATCGCTGCTGCGTTCATTTGTTGGTCATAGGCGACCGCGGAGAAGTATGCCTGGGGGTGGATATCGGAGAGCGTCCAGGTCTTGCCGCCATCATTGGTGAAGGCGAGGTTAGGGCCGTCGTCGCGCGGATGCTTGTAGTCCCCTCCCGCGATGATGCCGTGTTGGGCGTCGCCGAAGGCGATTGAGAAAATTCCGGCGGAGTCGGGGCCGTGGAGGATGGGAGTGTCAAAGACTTGCCAGGTGTGTCCGCGGTCGGGCGAGCGGAAGACGCGTGCGACTTTACCTCCGGTGGCGAACCAGATGTTGGGGTCGGGGACTGAAGCTCCTTTCTCTTCGGCGCCTGACGCGGCGCTGAAGCGCCGCTCTTCCACGGAGGTGGACGACACCGTGGGTGCGGGATTTAGGCTCGCCAGAATGGCGATGCAGCTGTTACTGGCCGCGAAGGCGCCTTCGCCCTGCACCGCTTCTGGCAATTGAGAAGGCGGGATAGGCTGCCAGGTTTGTCCGTCATCGGTGATGAGGATTTCGAATTTCAGCTTGCCGGATTCGTCGGGAATCGGGTCGCCGAGAACGATTCCATGTTTGGCGTCCCAGAAGACCATCGAGTCGAAGAATCCTTTGGGATTGGTGTTGGTGAATTGCAGTTGCCAATGCTGTCCCGCATCGGACGTGTGATAGATGCGGGATTGATCTCCCGGACCCGCGGACATGAGGAATGCTTCGTCGGCGGAGAAGGCAACCACAGCGCGGAAGTCGAGCGCGGTCGCGCCGGGGACCTGAGCCGATGTCCACGTAACTCCGCCGTCGAGAGTGCGCAGGAAAGTGCCGTGGGTGCCGCTGGCCCAGGCGATCTTTCGGGATACGGCACTCACTCCCCGCAGGCTCTCCTGTGTGTGAGAGAGTTGAACACGCGGGCCGGATTGAGCGGCAGCGGTTGCCACCAAAAACAGCGCGAGCACAAGGCGCATGAGCGGCATTGTCGCAGAAATTAGCGGAACCCGTCGCTCTGGCCGGGAATAAGGGCTCTAAGCCTCGCCCGCCCTGTGATCGCCCCAATGTGAGGCAGAGGTTACAACCAATCCGGGCGATGCGACTTCATAGTTGAAAGCTGATCGTTTCGCCGCTTCGGAGAAATTCCACCATTCTTTACCTGGACACGGGTCTCGATGTATACCAGTGCTCCCGGACCGAAAGATATTTAGAGGGGTCATATGTTCAAAATCCAGTACAGGCGGGCGGTTTGCCCGCTGGCACTGCTGGCCGCTGCGGCCTGTAGCGCACAGACACTGAAACCACGTACGCCGGAAGAAAGAGATCGGCAGGACAAGGCCGCTGCGATTCAGGCTGAGACTCGCGCTGCTATCCCGGCTCCGGTGACGGTGGATATGAATGTGCCTACCGGAACTCCGGTGAAGGTGGCTTTGGATTCTGAGGTCCGCGTGCGGCGCGTGGGCCAGCCGATCCATGGGCTGACGGTTGAGCCGGTCTATGCGTTCAACAAGCTGCTGATCCCGGTCGGAACCAGAGTGACAGGTAAAGTATCGGCCATCGACGGAGTGTCAAAAAAGGTGCGCGTCATGCAGGCGATGGACGGGAACTTCTCTCCGGTTCGAGTTGTGCACGTGCAGTTCGATGAATTGCACATGGCTGATGGAAAACAGTTGCCGATTCAGACGTTGACGTCGCCCGCGCCCGCCGGCGTTTTGAAATTTGTTTCGCCGAATACGAAAGACCAGAAAAAGAACAAAGTGGAGAATACGGCCTCGAAAAAAATAAGCGAAACCAGGCAGCAGATTCATCAGCAATGGAGCAACCTGCAGCAGCAGATCCACGCGCCGGGGAAAATGCACAAACTAGAAAGGCTGCTGATCGCGCAGCTGCCCGTGCGTCCGCAATACATTGACGCCGGAACTACATTTAATGCAGATCTGGTGCAACCGCTGGAATTCGGAACTGAGTCGATGAAGGTTGAGGACCTGAAGGAAATCGGCACGCCGCCACCTTCGGGGAGCGTGGTGCATGCGCGCCTGACGACCCCACTGAATTCCTCGACGGCTACCAAAGGGGAGCGCGTGGAAGCAGTGATTACTGAGCCACTTCTGGCCTCCGACCATCTGATTCTGCCGGAAGGCAGCGTCATTCGCGGATCGGTCACCGAGGCGCAGCCGGCGCGCAGATTTGCGAAGAACGGGCAGTTGCGCATTCTATTCCACGAAGTAACTCCTCCGAATGGAATTGAAGAGAAAGTAGTGACCAGCCTGGAAGGCGTCGCGGTGGCAAATGGTGAGCACTTGAAGTTGGACCAGGAAGGCGGAGCACAGGTCACTACTCCGAAGACGCGCTATCTGACGACGGGTATTCAGTCATGCTGGCGGCTACTTCGGCGATGCCGGATAGCGACGCGCGCGCAGGCGGAGGTGGTGGCGGAGACCTGGGTGGCAGCGCAGCTAATGGAGCGTCAGGATTTCGCTTCGTCGGGATGGCGGTCGGTATGCTGGCTCGCTCACGCATGGTCGCGAGTGGGTTAGGAGCGTACGGGGCGGCGAACTCGATCTATTATCATTTCCTTGCGCGAGGCCATGACGTGGTCTACCCGAAGGATATGGGGATGGTAATTGGCTTGGGAGCGCGCGACTCGACGCGAGCATCCGCAGGAAATTCAATCTCTCCTGATGTCGAACAAAAACCGCGGTGAGAGCGGCGGCAATGTCGCAGATCAGTAGCCAGTGTCCAGTAGTCAGCTTCAGAAAAGGGTCAATACGTGTGCTCACGTCTTGATCTCATTCCCTATCGAATACAATTTCGGCTCTGCCTAGGAGCCGATATCTGCCATGAAGAAGAGTGTCTTGAGAGCAGTGATCGAGATAAGTTTTATCATCTTTCTGTTTTATTCCAATCTCTTGATGGGAGAGTTTGAGCGCTCAGGCATGGGGCAGAAGAGGGGTATAGGTTGGGCTGTCCGAGACGTTTTCACCGCCCCCAATTTTGAGATCGCAGTGATGGCGGCGTTCGTCGGTTATGGCCTTTTTGAATTTCTTCGAAAGAGATTCTAGGCGCAAAGCGCGATTGCAATGGTTCAGCGTTTTTTGCGCTTACACAACTGTTCGCGACAGTTAACCGCCAGCGCAGAAACCACGATCTCTCCGGCGATTATCTTCCGCGAAGCGGCGTCACTTCGCGTTGAAGTCCACGAACGACGCGCTCTTGCCGATGTAAATCCGCAGGGTACAGCGGTTGCCGACGTGGGCGAAGGCTACTTCCAGCGCATCGGACGGCGTTTCGACCTGTGCGGTTTCCATCGGCGCGCGGGCGATATCCTGTTTCTCGTCGTAGGCGGAACCGGCAGTGACATTCTTATTGACCGCGACTGTCCAGTTCCCCTTGGCCGGGATGGGATAAATAGTGTACGCGCCGATCGGAATCGTCGAGCTTCCCAGGCTCAGCGGCATTTCGGTGAACAGCGTCATGGCCGAACCGCCGGGCTCCAGCGGTTTGCCGTTTTGAATCCTCTGCTGTTTCAACGATACGGGGATGTAGCGGATGTAAACCTGGCGTCCGTCATCAAGATTGCAACTGGTGGTGGACTGAGTGGCGCCCGATTGCGCATTCAGGCAAGGAGCCAACAATAACGTTATGAGTACAGCTCTCCAGACGTTCGTGGCCGACATGGATGGAAAGCCTCCGCGCAGAAGTTTAGCGCCGGTGAGGATGTTTTAGGAAAGAATTTTAGTGTGTTGCGGCTCAAGGCACCGCAGACAGCAATGCTTGGGCGGGAAGAAGCAGATTCCTCCCTCCGGTCGGAATGACAACGGATCGCTCGGAATGAGCAAGGAATAGGGTGGCACCACAAGCCATCTCGCGTGCACTTGAAGTCTCGTTCGTCATGCGCCTTTGGTGACGTTTATCGGGTGCCTGGCGGTTGATACCGTCACTCGCAGGCACGGGTGTGTCTGGTGCCGAGCGAGGGGAGTCCATGGCAAAGGCAAAACTTAGAATTCTTTATGGCGAAGGGGATGGAGAAGTTCTGGCGAAGCAGGCACCGGCATTCGAAAAGGCCGGGCATACCGTGCAGCAGGCGGAAGGCCGCAAGGCCGTCGATGAGGCGCTGAAGAAGACGACATTCGATCTGGTCATTCTGGGCTCGTCGATGAGTCGCAACGACCGACATCACCTGCCCTATATGGTGAAAAAGGCGAGCGCCGAGCTGAAGGTGTTAGTAATGCATGCAGATGGCAGCCGACATCCATATGTTGATGCTTGCGTGGATACGGGTACGAGTATGGAGTCCGTGCTGAACAAGATCGACAGCATGAATCTGGCTGGGACGCCGCCGAAGGCAGCAGCGGCGGGAGCCGGGAAGTAGTCAGTCGTTTCTCGTGTCGAATGTTTGGAAAGGGCGGCTCGCCGCCCTTTTTCATTTTGCTGGAATCGGAATCATGATGAGTACGAATCAGGGTAGTAAATAGGTGGGAAGTGGGCCGCATCTCGATCCTCCCCGCAGCTCAGGGGATCGCGACTTTCGCGTTGAAGTGGAAGCCAACTTGTGTTGGAGGTGGAACTTCCGAAATCCCGGTACCGACCAAGTCGAGCTGAAGTGGGGTACCCAGCTAGTAAATTGGTGGGAAAGTTCTGGTCAGTTTTAGGAATTCAGAGCCCGCGTTGCGACCGATACTGAGACAAAGTGGTAAGAGTTAGCGGGCGGAAGCGCCCGCTCCACACAATTCCAAACAATTTCCAGCCAACACTAGGGCAACGTGCGGGGCGCAGGCTTGCCAACCGCTCCCTTGTAATCCTTCGGGTAGACGACCAGGCAGCGGTGTGCTCCTTCTCCTTCGCTCTCGGTATGAAGGTCGGCTTCGTCACGTAAGGCTAAGTGGACGATACGACGCTCGCGCGACGACATT
>Ga0209168_10001378_pt1 | contig 19161 bp, 14 predicted proteins | sample Coa_R1_FD_187156 | JGI IMG/M metagenome (GOLD analysis project Ga0209168, IMG submission 187156) | Surface soil microbial communities from Centralia Pennsylvania, which are recovering from an underground coalmine fire - Coalmine... | ecosystem: Environmental > Terrestrial > Soil > Unclassified ...
AATCAGTGCTGTGAAAATCATCAAAGGTTGACGATCCGAGATGTTCCGTTGGATAGTTTTGATATTCTGCTTTGAGCGAAGCACGATTGCTGAGGATGGCGTCTTCCCATAGCCCGAGATCTGTGAACGTGTGCGAAGGCATGTGTAGGGCATGTGGCACTGCCGGCGCAATTTTAGCATACTCCCTCGCTGCGCGTAGTGCCCTCGATGCGAGCGTAGGATTATCATATGCATGGATGATGTAGTGCGCCGCGCCCGGGTCATTCGGTTCGGCTTCAAATATAGGCTCAAGAATCGCGCCGGCGGCGCGCTGATTTGTAAAGCGCGTGTCATCTGGAGAGGCGGTCGCAATCAATGCGAGCGCATAGAACAGCGCGACCTGGCGATCATCCGGATATGAGGCGTGCAGACTTCGCATGACCGCTGTGTATTCTACCGCGCCGCCAGTCCCCTCAGTGACATTGTACGAATGAAAGAAGGCGGCGATCGCCGCAATGAATCTTCGTTCTTTGTCAGACTTGGCTCCAATTTTTTCTGCCTGAGCGATAGCCAGAGAAGCAATTCTAACGTCCTGGTCGTCGGGCGGCCCCCACAGTTCGGTCCAGTGTGTCATCGCGACTCCCCAGTACGCCATCGCGCATCTCGGGTCAGCCGCAGCTACACCGCGGAATTCTTGCTCCGCCTTGTCGTACCAAAAGGAGTGCAACAGCGTAACCGCTGTGTTGAATTTGACTTGGGCCGCGGGGCTACATGTGATGAGGAAGTTAACGGTGCCGAGCTTGTTGGTTTGCTCGGCCGTCACCGCGCGGACTTGGCCACTAAGCCCCATTGAAGTGACGATGAGCACGAGTAACGCGACAATACGCACGAAACTCACCTCGCACGAAGAGTGGATCAATTGTACACGGTTTGAGGCTTACCTCCACACCAAATAGGTCGACAGTTGTTGTGCCTGCCTAGGGCGCAGGCGTCTCATCCTGAGCAGTGGGCTCTCGGTATCCTTGATTAATTTGTGGCATTATTCAAGGTTATCCGCTAAACTTGACTAAATGATAGATTTAGTCAAGGTTTGGGGGTAGGCGGCAAGTGGCTTCTGTGCTACGCAAGCGCTGGGACTCGGCACAAACCGAGGAGCTACAGTTACCGCGAAGGGATCGCAGGTCTTGTGCATATGCTGCATATGTACCGGATCGGCTCGTCGGTCGCCGTTTTGTCTTTGAAGGTTCGGTTATCGCTGACATAACGGATGCCGAACACCGAATCGCTCGCTACGATAGAGAAGCAACGGCTTTAGTGGATACGGAGGCGCTTGCGCGCCTTCTTTTGCGCGCCGAGGCGGTGGCTTCGTCAAAGATTGAAGGGCTCGAGATCGGTGCGCGGCGCCTGCTTAGAGCTGAGGCGGCGCGTCAGTTTGGTGACGAGCTTCGCGATGTAACGGCATCCGAGGTTGTGGCAAATATCGAGGCGATGACCTACGCAATTCAGGCAGTCAAAGCTGGTGATAAGATTTCGCCGCGGTTGCTGTTAGAGGTTCATCGACGTCTGCTGGAGACCAGCGCAGCGAGCGAACATGCTGGCCGGCTGCGCTCCAAACAAAACTGGATAGGCGGGAGCAGCTTTAACCCATGCTCAGCAACCTTCATACCGCCGCCACCTGGGCGTGTGGCTGCCCTCGTCGAAGACCTTTGCGAGTTTTGCAACGAGGAGTCCCTCTCCGCGGTTGCCCAAGCCGCAGTCGCGCACGCACAGTTCGAAACGATCCACCCGTTCGCTGACGGCAACGGAAGAGTCGGTCGAGCTCTTATATATCTCGTGTTGCGCCGACGCCATCTTATTTCTCAAACGCTACCGCCGATTTCATTGATTCTAGCGACGCGTTCCGAAGACTATGTGCAAGGTCTAAGTAGCACGCGCTATATCGGAAGCCCCAGATCATCTGCCGCCATTGAGGGAATAAACCGCTGGGTTGCGACGTTCTCCGCGGCATGTACGCGTGCCGCCGACGATGCGGAGCGGTTCAATAAGAGAATTGCCGATCTTGAACGTGCGTGGCGGCAGCGGCTGGGAGGTGTCCGCGCAGGCTCAGCCGCCGACTTATTGTTGAAGAAGCTCCCGGGGAGTCCGATTATTACCGTGCAAAGTGCGGCGGCGATGACCGGCAGAAGCGTCCAAGCCGTTAATGAAGCCATCCCCAAACTCGTCGATCATGAGATTATCACTCCCACTAGCACGGCCAAGCGGCACCGGGTTTTTGAGGCTAAAGAGGTGATTACGGCATTCTCGGATCTCGAACGTCGACTGGCTAGCCCTGCGAGCAACACGAAGATCAGTCCGCCGCGACGAAGAGTGCCGTACCGCTCCTCTGCGCGAAAATGAGGCACTTGAAAACGAGCGTTAGCGTTTGCGACCGAGGGATCCGCTGGTCTGAAATCCGCGCTTGCCTAGGGGGCAGGCTCAATTTAGTGAGCACGAAGGGAAGTATTCAAAATTGTTCTGGAAAGGATTTTAGTCGGCCTCTTCGCTTAAGAACCTAAGAATAGCGACCGCATGATAACAAACGTGATATCGCGCCTGGACTTTGGGATCGGAACCGACGCGTCGCCGCTCTTGACCGCCGGGGCCCAGCCCAAGAAAAGTTCGCAAGGTTCTCAACGGCCACGAAAAAAGGGGGTTGGTTCTCGGTCGGATTAGCGCCATGAGAATCTGTCGCGATGCACCAAGCTAAGAACATTCAACTAAGCGTCTGTTCTGATGGTAACCGCGTGGTCGTAATTAAGGCCACCAAGCGGAACCCAAATGTTATGCGCATCCGCTCGATGCCGGCTGATGAGTTTAACCTAGAGCAGACACTTGCTGTTATGGACGTGACGCTTAGCGAAACCAACATCATCCTGCTGCCTTCAAACTCTGAGGTGCGCGCGGAGCTTGCGAACAAAGTAATCGTGCCGCACATTGTGCGCAGTTTGCGCCAAGCCCCGTCCTACTTTCAGGCGGCCTTCCTTCAACATTTGAGGCTTCCCAGTGTTGTCGACGAGCGCGCGGTTTTCCGCAGCGCCCACCCTCTCACTCCTTCTATGCAGCGTATGTTTGACCGCCTTGGCGAGCACGGTTATGCTCTCGTAGCCGGTCAAGATGTACTCGGTAGTAGTCGAGCAGTAGGTCGCGTTGCGGCTGCCGCTTATCTAGCGTACACGCGCTGGCCACGGAAACGACCTGCGAGAGATGCCCTTTCACGCGAGCTCATAGCATGGAACCTTATCTCGCAGGCTTTCTTTGCTCTCGAGAACTTCGGCGCGTTTTTTGCGGCGTTGAAAGCGACTCGCGGCGGAAATTACTCAGCATTTGCGGGTGCTTACCTATCATTCGGACGTGGCGAAAGCAAACTGCAGGGGGCTAGCATTATGCAAACACTGGACGAGCTCAGCGGCCAGGGCAGTCACAAAATTGTCGCTGACACGTTCCAGATTCCGTTAGGACCCAGGACTATTACGGCGTGCGGTCTGGAGGGATGCGGTATCGAGGAGCGCCTGTTGGTGCGAGCGGGCCAGTACACCGCAGCATTCCTAGTTCGCGAGTTTAGGCGCCTCGCGTCCCTGATGATTCAGAAGGAGGCTGGAACCGGACGGCCACTCCGAACGGCGGCGGCGCAAGCATACGGAGCTTTTCGACATGGCTTCGCAATTTCGATTCCAATGCTTATCCCGCGATCAGTCGCCACATCCGTGGAAACTAGCTTGTTTGCGTCGGATGACGACTTTGAGCAACATATAACTGCGGCCAACACGCTGGGCGAATTTGCATATATGAACGAGCAGGGAAACATCGACTACATTAGCCCTCCGCTTAAACCAGCTGAAATAAGGCCCTACGTGCGGATAGTTTGGCGATGTGGAATGCGGATTCGAGAGTTTGCGAAATATGCAGAGTCGCTGTATGGTTCGGTAGATGGTCGATTCCCTTATTTGATCAATTCGTCGCAAATACTCGGCCCCGAGCGGCGTCTATTGTTGCAACAAAGGTTAGATCAACTAGAAGGTCTAGGTGCGTAGATCCTCAGCGCAGGATTCAACGACAAGGGCGCGGTGGTAACGGGGATGGCCTCCGGCAACACACAATCAACGGAAAAATGGGGACGTTTCAGAAATACGGGCGCATGGAAAGAGCATACGCCGCATTCACCTGGATCAAAGGGCACTGGCCGGGAATCCTTGCAACCTTGGTGGTCGTCGTTCCGCTTGCTGTAGCAATTTTAGGCCATTTTCTAAAAGAGGCCCGCGACCGGAGGAAACGACACATCAAACGTGATGAAACATGGAATCGCGTTCGTAGGGACCTGCTCGTAAGGCTCATTTCTCATTGCGGCGAATTGCAACCGCTGCTCCTCAACCCTGGGGTCGATCCCGACCGGTGGCGCACGGCAAATGCCACGCTAAGATCACGGGCTGAACAACGGGACGTCATCCAGGCGCTTGGCGAGCGGTACGTCAAATTCTTAGAAACTATCAATGACGAACGTCGGTCTGTCGACGCTTTGGAGAGGATAGTCGTGCAGACCCACTCTCGGTTCCCCAACCTCCAAACCGACAACAGCCGAACTGCTATGTATGAGCGTATGCTGTTGGAGTCTTTTATTATGGAGAGCGCATCTACAACTATCTCCGGATACACGCCGTTTATTCTTTTGTTTGGCGACGCTGCAGAATCCGAGCGGCTTGAGAAATCGGCAAAACACGCCTACGACAGAGCAAAGACAATGCAGTCACTAACTCCGCTCGACTTCATAAATTGAGCAAATTGTATCAACACGATGTTCTAAGCAGGCGTTATGAAAATGTATCAATCCGAACCGAGTGACCCATCGCGTCTGTAGAACGCGCGGGAACCCAATCAGGCAAACTAAGGGGGCTTATCATGCGATCAGGTATCTGAGCCGAGCCTACGGGCATACTGCTCATGCCTATAGGGCAAGAGATTGCTGGTTCATTGCCAGTTAGAAAGCCTGAAATAGAGCCATCCGCACGCCGTAAGCCCGTGTGGAAAACGGCTCCTAAAGTCTTCTAAAGAATACGATCTGTCCGCTTTAAACAATACGCAACCTCAAATCATGCTGGAGTAAGCTGTGAACCCAAACTGGCCACGTGAGTCGGAATTGATCGACAAAGTGATCTGGTATTTAAAACAGCAGGGTTACACTGTCGAACGCGACTACTTGATGAAGGCTATACGGGTAGATATATACGCCAAAAAATCGAATGAAAATAATCTCAAAAAGATTGCGCTAGAATGCAAGTCATCGAGGTTGGAGCTAAGGAGGGAAGACGTCCTCCCATTTGCACTAATTGCCAGGCAACTAAAGCGTTGGAAACTCATTACTGAAGCGTGGTTAGTCTCGACCGCCGGATTTGCGGAAGATGCCCATTTTAAGCGTCGTCTTTACGACTTGAAGCTTGTGAGACTAGGCGAGCTCAGTAGTGGGTACTACGGAGAGGCTGTCCACGACCCGTTGGGAACTGAGGTTACTAAGACAGACGAGGACGCCAAAAAGAAGCTATTTGCATTGTTTCCGTTCAACCCGCCCTGGTTCATAAGCGAGATGTTTATGAAAGCGATTGTACCCGCCGCACAAGCAAACGGATTCGTAGCAGAGTACGCCAAGTCAATGCTCTATACACCAGGGCATTATCTCCCGATGATTCAGCAGAAGATTGAACAGGCCGATGTCGCAATAGTAGATACATCTTTGTTCAATGAAAACGTGATGTATGAATTGGGGATGTGTCACGCGCTGAAAGAAGCAAACACAATTGTAATAGCTTGTAATCAGAAATACGTACCGTCAAATCTCGCAGGCTTCCGTTTTATATTCTACGATACGCAGGAGGATCTCAAAGATAAACTTACGGAGACCTTAAGGCAGTATTAGAATTCACGCCGGGTTGGGCTGACATGATCCCGACTTGCCGGAAACTACAAACCGTATTAGCGTGGCCGATCCAGAATCCCAGCTCGGGTCGCGCATACGGACAGTCGCATGCTCCTGCCTGCAGGGCAGGCTAAATTCAGTCTATGAACTAGTCGGAGCGAATTTCTTCATGGCGGCCCTGCAGCCCAGGTCCGAACCTTGCTAGGCGGTACGTCTACGGCGAAGAATGCCACCGTTAACCATGAGATATGACGCGGTTGATATTGGAGCTTCCGCACTGTCAGCGGCAACGTGCACCAAAGGATAAGGATTTGTTGTAAGAGTCGATCTTGGGTAATGGTCGGCGCCAACAAAGCCGTGAAAATGACTTGACACTTGACCCAACAGACTTTGCCGAGTCAAACTAAGGCGCCTCATGGAGGCGCCTTGATCTCAACTGTGCGAATGCCAGGTTACGAATTGGATTTGTCGAACAGATGTTCGAGCAAGGCGGATGTTGCAATGGATATCGTTTCGACGCTGAAAAGGATGAATCGGGAGGTTGAGACGCTGGAGCGCGTCGCGATCGACGTTGTAACGTGTCGCCGACTTGGTGCCCTTCTTAAATCTCAGCCTGTTCCAGAAGAGCGCGAGGAGCAGTCGTTAGAGGGATTTACAACAAAACAAGTCGGCAACTTCTACCTTGTGTTGGTTGGCATTTGTCACCAAACATCGCCGCTCAACGGTCAAGTACTTGAAGGGAATATCGGAGAGCGTAAGTTGCGCGGATGGGATTATCTTTCTGCGAAGCTCGAGGCTCAGGCACGCCAGAATCCTCAATTCCTTTCGCCTAAATCTTGGTCCCAAATCTCCGAGTCAGACGTGCGAAGGATTTTTCGAGGCCAGCATGTCGGGGGTCGCCTTACCGACCCAGCTGGTCGCGCTCAGTTAATTAGAGATCTCGGTCGCAAGATGCACAGTCATTCCTGGGAGTACGCAGATCAAATCTATCAAAATTGCGATGGGCGGATTCTAACCGGAAGCCCAAACCTCATCAATGTCTTGTCATCATTTAAGGCCTACAGTGATCCTGTAAAGAAGAAGAGCTTCTTTTTCCTGTCATTGATGCAGAATCGTGGAGTCTGGACTTACACGGACCCTACGAACCTTGCCGCCCCTGTTGACTATCATGAGGTTCGGGGACACCTAAGGTTAGGGAGCGTCCGCATCAATGACGTCGAGCTGCGCGCTAAGCTAATGGCAGGCTCCGAGGTTACCCCCGAAGATGACATTCTTATACGACAGGCTGTCCAAGAAGCGCTTGGTCGAATTTCGGATTATAGTGGCTTGTGCAACCCAAGTCGCGCGCACTACGCCTTTTGGAATATCTTTAGGTCTTGTTGCACCAGAGAGAATCCGCATTGCAAAGCATGTCCTTCAAACTGTACTTTGCCGGAGCGTTACGTCCCCCTGACCCTATTTCCTGACGGAACCAGACGCTGCGCTTTCTCAGACGTTTGCGCCAGTGCAAATATAAAGCAAAAGTTTCAAGAATCAAGGGTTAAGACAAATTACTACTGAGGAATTAGACGGTGGGAATCACACCGATGCTTCAGGCGGCCGAGTGATAGATTCTAGACCTTCCCTCCGACACGAGTTCGTAGGAATGATGTTCGCTGTTGCAGTTGGAGCAGTTGGCTTGCAGGCAGCGGGTCTCGTCCGTTCTGGGCCTTGGATGGGCAATTTGCCCGCCTATAGTCACCTTTTGCTAGCGACGATCGTGATTGCCACTAGCTGGGTCGGGTGGTCACGCAGTGTCGCACCTGGTGCGCGCAAAGATGTTAAGGGAATATTTGAATGGGAATTCGTGGTTCTTCTTCTTGACGTTGCGCTGGTTGTTCTATATTTCATACTAGTTGGGACCATCGATTTTTCTGAAAACACACATCGCCGCGTGGATCCAGAGTCGTCAGTGTCGCAATGGCTCCTTTGGATTTTCGTGCTTTATCTTGCGTGGGACATGGTCACAAAGATAGCTATCCGAGATGAGACATGGCCTAAAGTATTCTCGAGAGTCGCGCCGACCGTGATTTGCGTCGTCGTCCTAACCCTGTTATGGGTTCACTTTAGCAGAGCGAACGTGGTGCCTCAGATAACTGCGGATCTCGCGTTGCTCTTTGTTGTTTTAGGTTTTCGAGCGGTCAAAGGACAAGCAAACCAAGTACGATGGGCTTTGGTTTGCCTTGGTGGCTTCATTTTAGCCTGTCTCCTAACAAAGTAGACAGGGCGATCACTCAAGCCGGAGGTGTGTTTGTCGGGCCCAAAGTTAGAGGCTTATTTGTTGATCGTCTTGCCACGGCTAGCTTTTGAGTCTCCTGTTTTTTGCTCGTCGTCCAGGGTGCGAGGGTAATAACGCCGGAAGGTGTGTGTATTGGACGATTCATTGGACGAGTTCTTAAGGTGCCTGCGGCCGCCTTCCTCACTCGCTCCCTCGCTATCTGTATGTAGTCAGGAACCAGCTCGGCACCAGCAACACGGCGTTCGTGAAGGATTGCGGCAACAGCGGTTGACCCGACACCCATATACGGATCAACGACCAAATCACCAGGATTCGAAAGCGCCAAGATGAGACGTTCGACTAGCTCTACTGGAAACTGGCAGGGATGGATCGTCTTTTCGACATGGTTGTGCTTTACGTTTGGAAAAACCCACACATCTCCCGGGTTCTTGCCTAAGGGATTCGCTGAATATTTTCCAACTTTCGGCCCTTTGAAGTGTTTTTTACCGGGATATTTCTGCGGCACGCGTATTCGACTAAGGTTGAAATCGTACTGGCGACCCGGTCGCGTAAACCAAAGAATCGTTTCGTAGCGGCCTGACAAACGCCGAGCGCAATGCAATCCGTGCTCGAAGTGCCATATTATACGGTTGCGTAAGACCAGACCTACGTCTCGAAATATTGGGTACAGCATAATATCAATTGGGTAAAGAGCCCCGCCAACAGTATGGTTGCCAACTTGCCAACAAATGCTCCCGCCCGGCTTGAGACGCGCTGCGCACATACTGATCACCGAGCGCTGATCAGAAATGTACTCTTCGATCCTTAACTTTTTGCCCCATTCGTATCGTTTTCCAATATTATACGGAGGCGAAGTCACAACGAGTTGAACGGTTGTATCAGGAATTTTACTTAGCAACTGCTCGCAATGTCCCAGGTAAAGCGTGACTTTGTTATCTTCAGAGAACCTGCGTTGGACTCGTAACCTTGAGTCCAACTTCACCGGTGAGATCCAAGCTCTCTAGCTAGCCCGATAAATCGCAATTCAACCATTCCGTCTCAGGTTCTCGCATGTTTATCGAACACCTGTTTGCACATCGAGTCGAAGGAAGTACATAAGTGTATGTAAGTCTTGACAGCTTGTAACTAGAGGTATATAAATATCTTGTTATGGGCGACATTCAAGATAAGCTCCGTCTGGCGGACCAAAAACTTAAAACTCTGAGCGAGCAAATGACGGAACTCCAGAGGCAACTTGCCGTCGAGGAAGAGCGCGCCAAGTTACTTCGGAGGCTACTGGACTTGGAAAGGCCCACGGTGGCGCAGATCGATCGTAATGGCAAGGAGAATAGGAGAGCCTCAGGCGTTTTTGAGCCTAAAACGACTTCCTCTTCACTCGCAAGGCTAGAAGATGCTGTCGTTTCGATATTGGGTGAGACGACAGGCTCGATACACATTGGCGAGATTAGAGCAAAATTAATCGAACGTGGCATACGAATTCCGGGAAAAGGCAACGATGCCAACATCATAGCGCGACTTATTAGGGAACCGCGAATTGAACGAGAATCAGGCCGTCGCGGTTACTATCGATTGAGGCATTAGTGATTTCTTCTCCGAACGATTACTTAAGCGAGATCAGCGCTGTACCGTCCGAACGCTATCAAGGCATTAGCACCACGGATCTATTGGTGTATGTGGTCTCACGCATGCAAGAGCATGATGTCAAACTGACATTTGAACAGATCGTTGTGGCCGCTTACCAGTTTTTCCCTGAGGCGTTCTCGTTGGTAGGCTTCAAACAATATCCGGACGCGAGCCGTGTTGGCCGTACACTTCTTCAGTGTCGACCGAAGTACAGGGGGCTGATACGAGGAAGCGCATCGTCGCAATTCGTCATAACTGAACTCGGACGCGAGCGCGCCGCTGAAGTAGGCCAGCGCATAGCAAGCGGCAACTCTGCGGCAAAACCTTTGCGGCGCGGTGCGCCAAGAGCAATACTCGATCGAATCGAGCAAGAGATTAGAGACAGCTCCGCATTTGCGTCATGGCGCGATGGCGAAACAATATCGGAATACGACTTTTATCACTTTTTGCATTTGTTACCCGGTGCATCAAACCAGTCGGTGTACGAGAATTTCCAGGCTATGGCTGATGTAATCAAGGGTAGCAAGCAAAGCGATGTGCACGAGTTCCTGGCTCACCTGAGAGCACAGTACCCTAAGGAGTTACAAAAATGACATTTCACAAACTTAAGGTGGCGCCTCGCGCCGTCGCTCGCGCGATGCATCGGGCAATACAGAATGATCCCTTCAGGGCACTGATAGAGCTAATCCTGAATGCAGACGATAGCTATCGTCGACTCGAGGATCGGGGCACCGATCCAAGCGGCATCATTGAAGTCGAATTCGAGCGTCAACGCGACGGCGGCCATTTTGCTGTTCGCGACTTTGCTGAGGGGATGGAGCCCGAAGAAGCGCTCACCAAGATTCTAGGGTGGGGTGATTCTCTCAGCGGATATGAAGAGGGCAGCGCTCGTGGATTCTTTGGTCGGGGTGGGAAAGACGCACTCTTTGAAATGGCCAACGGCGGATTGGCAACCTGCAAAGATAACATGATTACGCAGCTTCGCTTCACTGAGGAGAGCGGAGAACGAGGCGTCGAGGAAGATCGCTTTGCGGCGCGAGCGAGTCGCCGCCAAGCGATCGGTATTCCCGGCGGCAATGGTACCCTGGCATCGTTTGACCTACCGACAGATGTGCGGGTACCACAGTTTGAAACCGTACGAGAGGCCTTGAGTACTCTCTATCCTTTGCGAAAGATCCTATCCAATGCTAACCGCGATGTGCGAGTCAAGTACCGCGGCGAAAGTGTGCAGCTTCACTATAAGCCACCGGTGGGCGAACTCAAGTCCGAGGGTAAACTTGATGTAGATACCGACGCAGGCAAGATGGCCCTAGAATATAGCATATGGGTTGCCCCCAATGAGCTGGACCAGGCGGAAACCGATCGTCGCGAAGGTGGTCTGTTGATCGTCGACGAGAAGAATGCCGTCATCGATTTGAACCTCTACCATTTCAATCGCGATCCCGACGCCGAGCGCATCTTTGGTGAAATCCGCGTCGTCGGAATACGCCAAGGAATGCGAAACGACGAGACGATTGTTACAGAAGAGCGAAATGGTCTGAACGACAATAACAAGAGCGCCAAGCAACTAATCGCAGCGATAGAAAGTCTTCTCGATCCGGTTATTCGCGATCTCCGGCAAGAGAAGCGGCACAGGGACAGCGATCAGTCAGAGAAGACCCGAAATAAAGTTGCGAAGCTTACGAACGCTCTTAATGAGCTAGCCGTGAGAATAACAGGAGGCAAGGGAGACCGAGCACCAGGATCGGACGCTGGTACCGACATCGGGAAGAAGGGTAAACCGGATGCTCCAGAGATGAGACCGGATCCTATTCTAGCAATCCCCGCGTCACTCACCCTTATGCCGCGGACGGGCTCGCGTGTATCTGTTTATTTCGATACCTCACGCTGCAAGGGTGATGTAATTGTTGATGCTCAAGGTAGCGATGATTTAGAGTTCGCTCCGGATCAGTTTGTAATTGACACCACACAAACGATCTTTCGGCACGACATAGAGGTTTTCGGCCTTATTGCGGGCGCCGAGGGCTCATTGGTAATCCTGAGTGACGGTGGCGAGCTGTCGATTCCATTCAAAGTGGTCGCCGAAGTTCACCCGGTACCCGAAAGTGGATTCTCGTTTGTGCCAGATTACGTTTCCGCAACACCCGGTCGCGGCCGAACTCTGCAGCTTTTCATAGATACAGACAAAATTGGGAAGTCGGGCGATATCGTAATATCAGTTGAAGACGATAGCATCGCTCGCCTTGACAGAACGTTTGCCCAATACACGTTGGAGGGCTCTTTAAATGGTATCGTGCGTGTAGGCGTCAAGATCTCTGGCGTGAAGGTCGGTGGCAGTACTAGAGTAAGTGCCACATGCGGAACGCACGTAGCGACCTGCACTTTCGACGTTGTCTCGCGTCGTGCGCCGAAACCGGCCGCAGGGGGCTTTTTCAACGGCCTTGATTGGGACAAGAACAAATTTCCGAAATGTCACTTCCGTCCAGACGATTCGAAGATGGTGATCCATTGTCTTGAGCCAACGTTCCAACTTCTAAGTGTATCACCGTTTTCGTTCGATCGCGACCGAGCAGTGCAAGTTGCTGTTGCCGAGGCGTGTACTCAGGTGGCCTGCCAACGGATCGCAGAAGCCACTGTGCCGGGGCAGGGTCATCGACGGGCGTACCTGCATCCTAACGACGACAAGAAACGCCTCGAAGAGGACTACGCATTTATTCAGGACTTAACCAAGGAGGTCGGGCCCGTCGTATACCGCACTCTAGTGGAGGATCTGCCAAAAGTTAGTGCTCTACCCGAGGAAGTAAAAGTGCCGTCGACGCCATCTGGTTTGAGAGGCTAACAGCGCACAAGCCAGACGTAAAATCCTCTGTCTCGGAAATGTCCTCAAATCCCGCCTACGAGGCAGAAACGCCCAGCCCTAAAAGGGCTTGGCATATGGATCGTAATCCGCCGACATCCACCCTTTGCCGAGACCATACCAGTTGATAGGTAAGGATGGGGCACTGAATATCTTGCGCGTGCGCTTTTTTTGCTTTCGGGTTGTTAGGTCGAAGCGAGTACATTGCGCGATTTGTTGAGAAAACGCTCAATCGGCGGTCGATAGCCTAGAGTATAGGGCGACCAATGGCTGATTGGAGCCGCGACAAAACGGCTCGCTCCCGACCTTTTCAGATTGACGGGGATCTCCAGAGTGAATCCTTTCAAGAGGAGCGACCCCTACCAAGCCACGCCCTCCTTAGATTTGGGGGCATCAAATCAACTGGCGAGACGTCGCCAATTACGATCTGCGAGTGGGAATGAGTAGAAACGGAAGCGTCACGATTTCAGGCCTGACCCGATGCGCCAATTGCGGGCCGTGAATACCCGCGCTCCAAAATAGACCCCTAACTCGACCTGCACTAACCTGATTGCTAGATAACGGGCGCCTTTGAAACTGAGCGTTTGCACCAATTCGCTGATCTACGAGTGGGAGTCGCCTGTCTGTGATCCGCCGTTAGGTGGAAAGCCTGCTGTGCCGGTAGGGCATCGCGGTAAAGGATCTTTGGATACTCTGAGCGCGAGGGTGCATTTAATGCTCGGAATACAATCAACGATTCCCAATATCTCGATCGATCGAATACTGAAGATAGCCAAAAATACCCCTGTTCTCTAAGTGGTCTACAAAGTGCTTCTAGCAATTTTTGCTAGTCTGTGCAGGGACATAGGTGTGCTCGACGCATTCAGCCATTATGACGGCACCGCCCATAATCGTGGCCCTGGTGGAGCGTTTCAGTCTCCACCAGTCAGAATATATGTTGCCGCATTACAACGAAGCCCTTTTGAGGCGCGATTTCCTTGATCCGTTTTTCGGCGCACTGGGTTGGGACATGGAGAACAAGCGCGGTTACGCAGAAGCTTACCGCGAAGTCATTCATGAAGAATCGCTCAAAATCGAAGATTCATCTCGTTCTCCAGATTATACGTTCCGGATCGGAGTTACGCGAAAGTTTTTCGTTGAAGCGAAGAAGCCGTCGGTAGATATAGTTACGGCCTTTGAACCCGCTTATCAGCTCCGACGGTACGGATGGAGCGCAACGCTAGCGCTGAGCGTACTCACAACTTTTCGAGATTTCTGTGTCTATGATTGCCGCGTTCCACCCGAAGAGGCCGACCGGCCAAGTGATCATAGAGTCCTTAAAATCCATTTTGAGGAATACGTTGACCGCTGGGAAGAGATATATGCAATCTTCGCCAGAGAAAGCATTCTTAAGGGGGCTTTCGATAAGTTTGCAAGCTCGAAAACTCCACCGCGTGGCACGATTCCACCCGATGCACGGTTTTTGGAACAAATTAACGGCTGGAGAAAGGCGCTTGCTAAGAATCTAGCTCAGAGCAACGACTTAAGTCAGGCGCACCTCAATTACGCGGTGGGTCAAACAATTGATCGCATAGTTTTTCTGAGAATATGTGAAGATCGAGGCACTGAGAAATTCGGTACGCTGTTTGAAGCTGCACAAGGCTCAGGTATCTATGCTAAACTGATCGAGATTTTTAGGAAGGCAGACCGTTACTATAACTCAGGACTATTCTACTTATCGAAGCAGCGTGGTCGCTCCGGCGAACCAGATGAGCTTACACCAAAACTAAACATCAACGATTATGTGCTTCGAAATATCTTGAAGCCGCTTTACGAAAAAAATCCATACGAGTTTCGGTTTGTGCCCATCGAAATTCTCGGGCAAGTTTACGAACAATTTCTTGGTTGCGTTATTCAGGTCCACGATCATCACGCTGACGTAGTTGAGAAGCCCGAGGTTAAAAAAGCCGGGGGCATTGTATATACTCCCTCGTACATCGTAGATTTCATTGTTAACCGGACAATAGCTGCGCTGTGTAAAGGAAAGACCCCTGCGGACGTGGCGAAATTGAGAATTCTCGACCCCGCTTGCGGCTCAGGAACGTTTCTAATCGGCGCATATAACTACCTATTGGACTGGCACTTAGAGTGGTACGTGAGTCACGAGGACCCAAAAAAAGGCCATATATACGAAACACGCACGGGATGGCGTTTAAGCGAGGCTGAGAGACGCCGAATATTATTGACCAATATATACGGTGTCGACATCGATGCCCAGGCAGTTGAAGTTACGAAACTCTCACTAATGTTGAAGCTCCTTGAGGGCGCGAGCAAAGATGCTCTGGAGATTCAGTTTAAGGAGACCCACGAACCAGTATTGCCCAATCTCGATGGAAACATTCGCGCCGGGAACTCACTGATCGCTTCGGATTTCTACAAACTCGACGGCACCGCTGGACTAGCCATTGAACAACGTAAGCGAATCAACGCCTTTGATTGGGATAGAGAATTCCGCGAGACTATGACTAACGGTGGCTTTGACGCTGTCATCGGTAATCCCCCATATGTATTGTTACAACGAGAATTCAAAGACCCGCTTCAGTATGTCTACTTTCATAAGCACTATTTCGCGGCTTTCAAGGTGGATCTGTATCACCTGTTCATTGAGAAGGTAGTTCGTCTTACAAGAAGCGGGGGCTTCGCGTCTTTAATTACACCATCTAATTATTTGACGAACAACTATCTCGTGAAGCTAAGACGCTATATGATCCAAAAGGGTAAGCTTCAAAACCTTACAGTTATCGATGGGAAGGTGTTTCAGCATCGCTCGGTTGATACAGCAATCTTTGTGGCCCGAAAGGTAGAGAAACAGCCAGGCACTTTGCAGTTGGTTCGATCAAGAGCCTTGCCCGGCTTACCTCAGCTTTCAACGACACCTCTTCGCACGTCACAAGTCTTGGCAAGCCCCGAAGTTCTGTTTACCGGAGGCAATAGAGGCGCGACTAGTCTGTGGAGACGACTTGATCGTTCTTGCATTGCCTTGGGAGCAAAAGCCTACGTTAACTTCGGCAAACAACTGCGCGACCGAACCCAATATCCTAATGATGTCTTGGAGGTGACAAATCTTTCAGACGTTCCTGCCAACTATGTCCCTTGCTACACGGGTAATGACGTTGAACGATACAGCGTGCGATGGTCGGGCCTAGCTTGCCTCAACGACACGACCGCACAACGAGGGGGTTGCTGGAATCCAGCTAGACAGGATCAGCTCAATAAGCTTCTAACGCGCCAAATAGGCTTTTGGCCAGAGTACGCGCTGGATGATCGCGGCTATCAATGCTTAAACACAGTGTTTATGATCAATCCGAAATCGACGGATATTGATATGTATTGCTTACTAGCGGCCTTGAATTCTAAGTTACTCAGAGCGCATTGGCTTGACAAATATTATGATCGACGACGCACATTTCCGAAGATTAAAGGTACATATATTAAGAAGCTCCCGATTCCAACGTCGCTGTTTGATCCCAAGGAAGAGAACGGAGCGCTTGGCAACGACCTGAGGCAGGAGGCGCACAGAGCCATTGAGCTTCGAGAGCGGTTGCACAATGCAAGTCCAAGCGAATCGAGTTTCCTAAATCGTGAATGTGAGGTAGTCGATCGGAGAATCGACACTCTGGTATACCGTCTATACGGTCTTACGAATGATGAGATCGCAGTCGTAAACAAGATAGCGGATGACCATTCTACCCTTGAGGCGGCATTTCGTGCAGCGTCCAACATAATCCCGGAAGCAGTTCCCCCGATTGCCGCGATGCCTTCAACGATCGAAGAAGGCTAGGCCTAACGTTTCCTCAACCTAGACGATCAAGATTCAACACCGCCTCACAAAGCTAGAGTACTGGGGGGGGAGGTATGCCTTGACGCCTGCCTACCAGTCAGGCTCCTAGCCTTAGGATTACAACGTTTGAAAACCCGGTGTCCGCGAAGCTCTTTGATCGAAGGTCACGGTGTAGGCGCAGCCCGCTCTTTTCCCGAGCGCGGCAATCAAGGCATCGGCAAATGATGGCGTGCCCCGACGAAGTGCGATTATGGCAGCAAATACCTCCTGCTCATTTTCCACTACGAGTACGTCGGTTTGAAGGACTCGCTCGATGGTAGCGGCCACCTGGCGGTCCGACAGTCCGTAAGCACGGCCAAGAACCCAAACGGTTTCAACCATTGTCACGACGCTCACGAATCCTGGGTTCCGCTCAGTAAGCTCCTCCTCGATAAGTCGGGTCGCTCTAGCAGATTGAACCGGATCATCTTGCGCCAAGTATCGGACTAACACATTGGTATCGAGGCCGATCACGCGCGCCTACGACGACGGGAGGAGGTTCCCGATACAGCCTTCGACGCGATCGCCTGGTCCATCTGTTCAATGGTGACGCCTCGCCGCCGGCGCGCAATGATGCCCTTGATCCTAGACGCCGGAAGCTTCGGCAGTATAACAACGGACCCGTCCGGGTGAACGTAAAATTTGACGCGATCTCCCGGGCTTACGCCAAGTTGTTTTCGAATGGCGGTCGGAATGGTCGCTTGGCCCTTCGCGGTAATTTTAGATTCCATGTTTGTAGTATTACATATTTAAGAATGTAATACCTGCGCGTCGCAACCATGTGGTGGAATGTGAGGTCAGTGCGCCTGCCCACTCGGCAGGCGCGTGCTACTGCCTCCGATCACGCGAGAGAAGCCCTGGTCATAATTTATAGCCGTATCTTAACAAATTTGTGCCTGATCTCCAGACGTTATGGAAGTGAGGGCAGCAATGGCTTGGGTACCGATGTCTGAACCCTATTGAGCGAGCCACATCCGGTTAGCGCAAGTGAAGCGAATTCCAATGTGACCTCGGGAGTCGAACGAATCGTTCCTATCTCTTTTCCCGTTACGCGTACGCTCCGCAGCTTATAGACCATGTGACCCCCGGAGGGGTCGTCGATCGTCGCCAGGTCTAGAGTTTGATGCGCCTTCAGCAGTCGAACAAACTTGTCCAGATCCGAAGGTTTGACAACTCCAATAAAGAGCTTTTTGGCTCGACAGGGATGTGTATCGCCAGAAATGTCGTTTAGCAGAACTGACCCCGTTGCTCTGGACCAAAAAGTTGCCGCTGTGGTAAACATGGCCCCTTGGGTCGACACAGCGATTGACATTTGTGGGGTCGGGTTGGGAGCGTGAGAACAAGCGCTCAGAATGGCGAGCGAGACTATAACTTGCGTTGCGACTGGCGCTTTCATACCGCGCTCATGCCGGACGTTGGTCGAATCATTCATACGCCTTGATTTCGGGCCATATGCTTGAGAACGGTTTTTTGATGCCACGACAAATCCAGATCGGCAGATCGTTTTCAAACGCGATCGCCCATGGATGCCTAATTGTCGCTGCACGAGTGCGTGCGGCGTACAGGTTGAGGGATTGAAAACACGAGCCGCCTACCTGGACTAAAACGTTACCACGAAAGCCACGCATGCCCCACAACCAGAATTGGTTATGCTCACTGATCACAGGTATCTCGGGCGTGAAGAATTCGATCGCACTCGCCTCGCCGTAATTCCCGGCAAAGACAACCGCCTGCGACCGTTCGGCGAGCGGCAAGGACGAATACACCGTCTTCACACTCGCTGCCATCTCGGGCCAGCCATGCATGTCGGCCCAGTCTCCCGGCAGTGCGCTGTCATCGCGGTGCGCTTCGGTTGCCGTCGCGTCGCGCGAGATATGGAGCGTCCGCTCGAACCAAGTCCGGTACACCGCGAAGCTGTGCTCGGGTAGCACCGGCAGGTTATACGGAGAAACCGCGATGCCCCATACAACCACAATAGCGGTCAAAGCTGTGCGCAGCACAGGCCGGGACCTGGTCCAGGCTTCCAGCGGCACGCTGCCTGCCGCAATCAAGATCGGATACACGTCTGCCGGGTAATAGTGCTTGCCGTGGAACACGATCATCTCGGCGATAAGGATCAAGTACGCGTATCCGAGGAAGCGCAGCCCGGCACTGGACAGGAGCCACACCAGTCCGATGAACCAAACTCCGGCGAACAGCAACCCGGTGATAACAAGTTCTTGCACCAGATAAGCAAGCGGGCCGACCAAGACATTTTTCCCCGATTGACCATTCTTCAGCAATTCCAGCATCGGCAAGTCGTGATGCCACTGCCACAAGAAATTTGGCAAGGCGATGACGACGGCAAGAGCGGATGCAGCCACAAACCAACGGTTGAAGAGTATCCGCCGCTGCGGCGTGAGCAACAATCCGAGCAGCATCGCGAGTAAGAAGAAGGCCACGCTGTATTTGCTCTCGATGCTCAGTCCGGCAACCGCGCCGATTGCTAACCAGAGCCGTGGGTCCGCTCCCCTGGTGAGCCGCACCGCGATGAGCGCCAGAAGCGGCCACGTCCACAGGCCCACGGTGTCCGGTGAAACCTTCATGCCGAAATTCATGAGCACCGGAGTGAAGAAAAAGAC